>OLSF01000198.1_pt1 | contig 63049 bp, 45 predicted proteins | sample 1672301 | NCBI WGS metagenome assembly OLSF01 (sample SAMEA3136669, study PRJEB25190) | human gut metagenome | biome: human gut; feature: human-associated habitat; material: faeces | place: Austria | collected 2013
ATGATGCATGAGCGGCTGCATGGTTACCATCCATGGTTTTCATCTTTCTTGCCATAGTTTGTTTTCCTCCTTAAAGGTATGATGAAAATTTTTATTTATTTCAGACCACTGAAACGGTCTAAAAGTCCATTGGTTATTATATCATACACTATTGCGATTGTCCAATCGGGATTACGCATTTTCTGTATCTATTTACATACAAAAAAGTTAGCCATTTATAAGTTTTTTCAGGGATTTTCGCTTCAGCATCCTGCACAGTTCTTCCTGAATTTCCGCGAGTTCACAGTGAACAGAACAGTTCTGTCCGTCTGCGCTGTTCCTGGCACAGTCATAGCCAGGTTCCAGGCAGTCAATGATAAACATTCCCGGATCGATCGTTGTATAAACATCATAAAGTGTTATCTGATCAAGATCACAGTTCAGAGAATATCCCCCATGAACACCACGATACCCTCTGACCATTCCTGATTTCTGCAGCTTTTTCAGGATTTTGTATGCAAAAGGTGCTGTGATCAGTTCTTTTTCACAGATTTCATTTACGCTGACTCTCTTTTCCTCTGCCATTGCGCGGAGCACCCGCACAGCATAATCGCATTCTCTGGTTATCAACATACTCCATTTCCTCTTTCTGTTACCCGTAACTCTCCAGCAAACTTTCTTAAATTATAGCAATTCCTCTGTGTAAATTCAATGTTTTTATGATTTAAGGCTTGCAAAATCTCCACTTTACTGTAAAATGGGAATGAATGGCCAAAAACAGGCCAGTTACTGTTCAATGATCGAAAACTTAATTCGAAACCATAATGAAGAAAAGAGGTACCTTATGATTTCAGCAAATAATATCACTTTACGTGTTGGCAAAAAAGCCCTCTTTGAGGATGTCAACATCAAATTTACCGAAGGCAACTGCTACGGTCTGATCGGAGCAAACGGTGCCGGTAAATCTACTTTCCTTAAAATCCTTTCCGGGCAGCTCGAACCGACCAATGGAGATATTGTGATCACTCCTGGCCAGCGACTCTCCTTCCTGCAGCAGGACCACTTCAAATATGATTCCTTCAACGTACTGGATACCGTTATCATGGGAAATGCCAGACTTTATGAAATCATGAAGGAAAAAGAGGCGATCTATGCAAAGGAAGATTTTACAGATGAAGACGGTATCCGTGCCAGCGAACTTGAGGGTGAATTCGCAGAGATGAACGGATGGGAGGCAGAGTCTGATGCTGCTACTCTTCTGAACGGACTTGGCATCGAATCCGAGCTCCACTATACACAGATGGCTGACCTGACCGGCAGCCAGAAAGTTAAAGTTCTTCTTGCACAGGCTCTGTTCGGCAATCCGGACATTCTTCTTCTCGATGAGCCTACCAACCATCTGGATCTTCCGGCAATCGAATGGCTCGAAGAATTTCTGATCAACTTTGACAATACTGTCATCGTTGTATCCCATGACCGTTATTTTCTTAATAAGGTCTGCACACATACTGCCGATATTGACTATGGCAAGATCCAGTTGTATGCCGGAAACTATGATTTCTGGTTTGAATCCAGCCAGCTTCTTATCAAACAGATGAAAGAAGCCAACAAAAAGAAAGAGGAAAAAATCAAAGAGCTGCAGGAATTTATTTCCCGATTCAGTGCCAACGCTTCCAAGTCCAAACAGGCGACTTCCCGTAAACGTGCCCTGGAAAAGATCCAGCTTGACGATATGCGTCCGTCCAGCCGTAAATACCCATACATCGACTTCCGTCCAAACCGCGAGATCGGTAACGAAGTCCTTATGGTGGAGAACCTTTCCAAGACCATCGACGGTGTAAAAGTTCTGGATAACATTTCTTTCACACTCGGACATGATGACAAGGTAGCTTTCGTCGGTGCCAACGAACAGGCAATCACTACTCTGTTCAAGATCTTAGTTGGTGAAATGGAACCGGATGAAGGAAATTATAAATGGGGTGTTACCACTTCCCAGGCATATTTCCCTAAGGACAACACTGCAGAGTTCGATAATGACCTTACTATTACAGACTGGCTGACACAGTATTCCGAGATCAAGGATGCTACTTATGTTCGTGGATTCCTCGGACGTATGCTCTTCCCCGGTGAAGACGGCATCAAACGTGTACGCGTTCTTTCCGGTGGTGAGAAAGTCCGCTGTCTTCTTTCCAAGATGATGATCTCCGGTGCAAACATTCTCATCCTTGATGAGCCAACCAACCACCTCGACATGGAGAGCATCACAGCACTGAATAACGGTCTGATTAAATTCCCGGGTGTTATCCTTTTCACCTCACATGACCATCAGTTCGTACAGACAACAGCCAACCGTATCATGGAAATCCTTCCAAATGGAACTATGATCGACAAGATCACTACTTACGATGAATATCTGGCAAGTGATGAGATGGCTAAGAAACGTCACGTATTCGAGATCAATGAAGAGGACGCTTCCGATAACTAAAGAATAAAATACAGGGTACGGCTTAGCCGTACCCTGTTATTTTATTCTGTCTTCATGATAATATCCGCCAGCTTTCCGCCTGTCACCTTAAGCAGATCAGCAAGGGGAACCTTCAGTGTCAGTCCGATACGGCCGCCACTCACATAAATCTCCTCAAATTCTCCTGCAGATGCATCAAACACAACAGGATAAGGTTTCTTCATTCCCAGCGGGCTACAGCCGCCTCTCACATATCCGGTAATCTTTGTGATATCCTTCACATGGATCATGTCCACTGTCTTCTCACCGACAGCCTTTGCAGCCGCCTTACGGTCAACTTCCTTTTCAATCGGAACTACAAAAACGAAATAACCGCCGCTCTTTCCTTCCATTACCAGAGTCTTAAAAGACTGGTCATAGGGAGCACCAATCTTATCCGCACTGTGGATCCCGTCAATAAATTCATCACATTCATAGGAGAACGCCTCATATTTAACCTTCTGTCTGTCCAGCATTCTCATTGCATTTGTCTTAGCTTCTTTTGCCATTTTTTCTCGCCTGTCCTTTCTGTCCTCTGGCATATATTGATTCCTCCATGTCTCTATCCTGAGACTGCTCAAAACTCTGGTCTTGTCTCAGTTCCTGATTTCGCCTGTAAATCTGCTCAGTGCTTTCTTCATCAACCGTTTCTTCATCCTCTTCATCAGAAACCGGTTTGTTGATAGCAAACTGGATCAGCATACCCAGAACTGCAAACCCTACACTCATTCCCAGACCATAGGGAATATCTGCCAGATTTCCAAGCTGTGCAAGGGAAACCCCTGCCATAATACCACCGATCAGACTTGTAGCCACGATCAGCACTTCCCTGCAGTATTTCACTGCCATGGAACCAAGAGCTACGCCGATCAGAATACATGCAAAAAATACTGCGGAGCTGGTAGGATGCAGGAAATAAATACTGGCCGCCCAGCCGATACCTGCTGCCAGGATAAACACACCTGCCTTATAGATCAGAAATGCAATCACTGCGAACACAACTCCTGCCGCCAGTGCTGCGATCAGCATTGTTGATTTCTCCTGTATTCCCATTGTATGTACAACCACCAGCGCAAGGCCGCCGCCTACCAGAAAACCTCCCAGCATCATCCAGAAACGCAGAAGCCTGTATCCCAGAATACAGTTCAGCACTCCAAACACAAGGATCACTGCAAATATTACCATCATAAAACGATTCACCAGATCTGAATCCATAAAACTTCCGGCAATACTCAGCGCATTTCCAAATATATCTGTCATATTAACCATAATTTTCAGTCACTCCTTTTAGTTATATATTTATAGCGTTCCTTATCATCAACTGACACATCTGAGCTAAACCTGTCAGAACATGAAGTATAAGGTCTTCATATTGTCGATCACGCCGTAATGGTAGGAAATCTGTGACAGCCCATGGACTTCCATATAATATTTTGCGATATCCTGGATATGATTACTGTCGATCAGATCCATATATGCCTCATCATAAGCCGCCTGGCTGCCAAACTTAAAGCGTACCACCGCAGCATCACTGTCAATACGCAGTCTGCACAGGTCATATACACGGTTCCAGTCATAGGTATCAAAGCAGGCGCCGTTTCTCACATAAAAATTCATGTCAGTCGCTGTACACGCAGGAACAGGAAACTCATCAGAGGCCTTATAATTCTCCTCGTACTCCTGTGGGAACGGACACAGATAATCATAAATCGTTGTCTTATGCTCTGCCAGCAGCGTGGCATCACCCTCCAGAAAGTCCGGCTGGTCCCCATTGGTGGCATCCACATAATAATACTGTCCGTTCAGCTCTACAATATTCCAGGCATGTCCCTGGGTACTGTTTGCAGCATCACCCTCCACATAAATACAGGGAATATCCAGACGCTCCAACAGATACTGTACTGCTCCCGCATAGCCCGCACATACCGCCTGTTTCTTCCAGAAAGCTCCGGCTATACTCTGGTCATCATCAGAGATCACATATTCTGTATTGTCTATGACATATGTATAAACAGTCATTACCCTGGTATAATCATCAGCACCATCCGGAATCTGCGACACCACCTCCTGATATGCATTCTCCATGGCCTGCGTGATCTCCTGTCTCTGCTCCTCTGTATAAGTATATCCCGGAGAAAACTGACAGTAATCCCTGCCCGAATAAGTCGTCTTATAAACTTTCTCCCGGTTATGTACCCAGAACAGCTCCGGATGATCCTTCAGCACTGCATGATACACTCTGTCTATCTCATTATCTCCTGAGAGAGACAGATAAAATTTATCCTCAAAGCTTCTGATCCCCTCCAGGATCTCGCGGTAGCCTCTCTGTTCATTCTCATTAAGAAGGCCGAAATAATACTCCTGATGTCCTTCATCCGTCTGCGCTACCTCCTGCTTTTTAAGAGTCCTTACTTCCCCCGGTTCCTGCAAAGCTCTTCCGCCGATGATCAGTCCACCGGCCAGAAGCACCACCACAGGCACCATAAGAATCAGACGCAGCCCGGAAAATCTCTTTTTGCTCATTCAATAATCCTTCTTGGTTATTATTCTATAAGTCTGATATTACATTACTATTTCATTCTGTTTTGTCACATTTAGAATTATTATTCGTTACTGTTCACTCCGCTCACAGTAACTGTTATTCTAATGTATCTTATTATAGCCCAGAACACTTCTCCTTGTAAACCGATAAAAATAAGTTAACACTATTTTATAATAAAAATTGTCCTTCTTACAAGATAAACATTGCATATTTCCAATTAAAGAGATACACTAAAAAGTAAGTATAACTGCTCTGTATCCCATCAGGCAACAGGATGTCGGACAGACATATACAAGTAACATATTGAGGGAGTATTGTAATAAATGAGCATCAAAATACCTATAGAAACTTCTGCCAGACATCTGCATATCTCGCAGGAAGATTTTGAAAAATTATTCGGAGAAGGAAGCAAACCACATTTTATCAAAGAATTAAGCCAGCCCGGACAATATCTGTGCCGGGAACGAGTAACTGTCAAAGGACCGAAAGGTACTTTCGAAAACATGGCACTTCTCGGTCCTTTCCGCAGCGACACGCAGGTAGAAATGTCCCTTACAGACACCAGAAAACTGGGGATTCCAAGTGTAATACGCCAGTCCGGTGATATCGAAGGAACTCCCGGCTGTATTTTATCTGATCCATGCGGTGATATCGAAATCCCCAGAGGGGTCATCGTAGCCAAACGCCACATCCACATGACTCCGGATGAAGCACTTGCCCTGCATATCAAAGACAATGACGAAGTCTTCGTCCTGACCAAAAGCTACGGACGTGCACTTATCTACGCAGATGTAGTAGTCAGAGTCCACAGAAATTATCACCTGGCAATGCACGTAGACACTGATGAAGCCAACGCATTCAACAGTGATACAGAACCTTACGGCGTGATCGTCAGGTTCTTTGACAGTAACTTCAACACAGATAAGTGGATAGAAGACGAACTGTCAGGGATACGCAGATAAAATCCGACTTACCCGGCTAAAATAGCAGATGAATATAAAAAGGTTCCACAGTAACATTCAATTGATGATACTGCGGAACCAATTTTAATGCGTTTCAGCCAGCCATTCTTTAATCGTTTTTTCCGTTTCACCAAGGATTCTTGCTATTCTTTCTATGGATTCTCCTTCCTGCGCAAGCGAGATGGCTATGCTTTTTGCCTTTCTTAATTCACCCTGCTTTTCATAAATTGCCTGCAGTTTCTGTTCCTCTTCCTCTTTGTCATACTCAAATATACTCATCGCAATAACCTCCGCGCGGTTGACTCTGAGAAAATCCGCCAGAATTCCTTTCTGAATACATTCATCCACTGCTTCTTTTACAGCGGAATCCAAGCTCATAGTCTCCGCATTTTCACGTACTTTTTCTACATATTGCGCATATTCTCCAAGAATCCTGCACTGCTCCATCAATTTCCTGTTGCAGTCCCTGTTGATATTGATCGTAACTACCTTTAACTCCAGATTAGGCTCTCCCTGCTGGTTTTCGTAAGATTCTGACAGACAGTTCGTCCATCTGTCCGGCATTTTCCGCTTTCCATTATAGAATACAATAAAATTCGGTGCCGGTAATTTCAGCAGTATTGATGAATACAGGGATTTTCTGTCCACTAATTTCTGATATTCGCTGGATATATAAAACAAATCCCTCAATGGCATATTAGGATTGTAGGTTGACTGGTGTTCATACAGAAAAAGATTCGTATCAATGATAAACGCCAGATCATTCTTCATCCCCATATAGATTGCATTCTCCAGTGTAACAATCTCCAGCTTCATTTCATCTGTATACGCTGTTCCATTGATTGCATTATACAGAGATAACAGATTTTTCCTGTCAGAAAACAGTTTTCGGAATACTGTATCCTTGTAATTGCGGTTTGCAGTGACTTTTTTGCTCTTTCTTTTTGTCATAGACAATACCTCCTGTGTCAGCAGGAGTGCAAGAACATACTGCTCTTTTCCGAATTGTTCAGAACTCCTGCTTTTCTAATTTAATTGGAATTAAAAGCATGGATTTCTGAAATGAATTTAGAATATAAGACGGCAAAATGCCCTGAAACTTAAGAGAAATATGCTTTGGTTTTATACTAGCATGCTTCTTCAGTAGTTTCAAGACATTTTTATAGAATTTAATTTGACTATAGTTTGTAAAATTATTACGCATTAGTCCAGATCAAAGAGCTGGCGCTGTTTCAGGTCAACGGAGTTCCAGACAGTTCGTGTATTTGGTTTGCTATAAAGATAAACTGTACTGGATACTTTTGCATATACTTTACAATTGTTTTTATAAGTATATGTGCCATCTGCATTTTGCTTATTTACCGACAGCTCCTTTTTTGTAACCTGCCTATCTTCTGTCTGCACCGCTTTCCTTATAGTAGCGTTCCTTGCTCTGATACATTCTTGCATCTGCAGCTTTTGAAATTTCATATGCACTACCCCAGTTTCTCTCTGTGCTGAAAACCCATCCGTACGAAACAGTCATTGAATCAACAAACTTTCCATGCCAGTTTGCCACATTGGAGTCGAAGCCATGTATCAGTTCTTCCACCTGGCTTGTATTCTCTGTAATGATAACAGCAAATTCATCTCCACCGATTCTGTATACCTTTCCATACTCATGAAAGCTGTCTCTCATGCAATCTGCCGCTGCGCATATAAGCTCGTCTCCTGCCATATGGCCATAAGAATCATTTGCCCGTTTTAATCCGTTCAGATCTACAGAAATGTATACCCATTCCTCACTAAGATTAAGCTTTTTCATATCATTTTCATAGGCATGCCTGTTTAAACACCTGGTAAGCTCATCCGTATTTGAGGTGTATATCAGTTTTTCTTTTTCCAGTCTTTCTTTCATCACTTTGGAAAACATATAGGTTATACAGCAGGATGCCAGTACCAAATATGCACCTACTATAAAAATAGCAATCATGCCACCCTGCTGGTAAAACGAATCCTCTACAGTTACAATAACAATATAGTTATCATTCTGGTGCATCATGCATCTGCAGTGCTTTCCATCCATTCTGATCCGTGTTACAGTCGCACCGTCAGCACTGACATGATCCACTGATATCCCCACATCTTCCAGTTTTTCCCCTAATTTGCTACTGTCCGTGGCTCCTTCTATTACCTGTGTATCCCCATCTGCAACCATAATTTCCATGGCTTTATATACCGGCATTCCGGCAACTACATTGGAAATGTTATTCTGCTTTATTTCATTGAGAAGTCTCTTTGGCTCAATTCCCACCTGGAGCATCTTAGTTCCGTCTTCGTTCCAGGTGATGGCATACATCATTTTCTTTCCCTCTGCAGTATTGGGAGTAACATCCTGGCACATGGTCAGCGATTTATCCTTAAGCATAGGCTTAAAATACTCCATCTGCGCACCGGAATCAAAATTATAGCCAAAATAATTGGGCGCAGAACCACTGTAAATAGTTCCCTGATCATCAAACAGATGTATCTCATCAACGGCCATTAATTTTGCTATTTTCTGCAGCTCATTCACATCATATTCTACCGCCGGATCAGCATCAATCATATATGACACAGCTTTAGCCCTTACAATATAATCGTCCTTTAACGATTCGATCAGCTCGTTCCTGCTCTCATCATTTTTATCAAGCACAGTAATCACACGATCAAGAAGTACCTTTGATGTTCTATGGGCATTTCTGTCATTAACATATTTTAGAATGCTCGCTTCAAGGAGTAAGGCAACCACAATTATCATAATAGATAAAATTATAATTTTTTTCTTCTTCATATTTCCCGTTCCTTTGTCAGATATGTGGTTTTAGTGTAGCAAACGGCAGATGGGATGTCAACCTGGGAATCGTGTGCAGGCATCAGAAACATTGTACAATTTTTATAAATTTCCCCATTATCATTGCTATTTTTTGGTAAAAAGAGTATACTTTGAAATACTAAACATCAGGAGTACAAAATTATGAACACACACTCATCCGGATATTACAGCATAGACAAAGACTATAATATCCTAAGCTATAACGACACTGCCAAACAGCTGTACCCCAATCTCCAGCCGGGAGTAAAATGCTATAAGGCACTTATGGGGCTTGATTCCCCATGCCCGCCCTGCCCTGTAGCACTGGGGATACAGGGACCAAAGACTTACCTGGATCCGATCCGTCATATTTATGAAACAGTTGATGCAGTAGAGACTGTACAGCCCGATGGCAGCAGAGGACATGCACTTGTATTCAGCACAGTAGCCGAGGGAGAAAGCCTGTCAAAGTCTATTCCCACAGGTGAGAACTCTCTCCGTCTGCTGGGTGCCATCAACCTGCTTGCTTCTGACTATATGTCTGTTTATGGCGTAAACCGGGAAACCGGGAAAATCTCCGTATATCGTTCCAGATTTACTGATGCTTTTGCGGATCTCGATATTAAAGATAATTCAGATTATAAACTGTCATTTGATTTTCTCATTCAGAAATATGTTCATCCGGATGAGCGTTCCTATGTGTCCAGACACCTGAATTATGAAACCCTGCTGGAAAGACTCTCTCAGGAAGCCTCTTTCAAATTCCATTTCAGGCTTGTCACAGATACTGTCCATTACTATTATCTGCTCATTGCCAGAAACGGAAATGCCGACGACTATCGGGATTTTGTGATTGCAGTGGCCTGTGAAGACAATGATGTGACAGCACGCAAGATTTATGAAAATCAGCTCCACTCTCTCCTGGCATCCATTACCCATGCTGCCGGCTACTTTCATCTCGACCTTACAGATGATAAGATTCTGAAGATCGGAGGCACCTCTGCCCTGGCCTATAAGATGGATGCCGACGCTTCTATTGACCATTTTATCGCAGAGACTTCTGTTTTCATCCCGGTATTAAAGGACAGAAATGATTTCATCAACGCATTTTGTCGCAGTTCCCTGATGAAAAGCTACGAGGACGGTCAGGTGGAGGTCACCAGGGTTTCCCGCTGCCTCTACGATGACGATATAATCAGAATTTCCAAATATGTGGCGAGACTGCTGCTCAATCCTTCCAACAACCATCTGGAAGCAATCCTCTACGGTGAAGATGTCACCAGAACACAGGAAGCCTATGAGACACAGGTAAGTATTGTCCAGACACTGAGCAGCAACTACCTGAACGTATACCTGATCAACCCCAGAGAAAAAACTCTCTCTGTGATCAAGCAGGAAGACCATGATGTCCCTGATCAGGACAAAAAACACAAGGATACATACCCCTATGATCTTTTCCTCTCAGACTATATCCGGCAGCGTGTACATCCTGATGACCGTACAATGCTGGAAGAATCCCTGGACCTGGGCAATGTAATGGGTGTTTTGTCCGGTCAGTCCGAATACAAGGGAAATTACCGGATAAATGACAGGGATGGTATCCACTACTATCAGTTCCGCTTTATCAAAAACGAAGACTCCGGTATCATTGTTCTGGGATTTCTGAATGTAGACGATGTGGTGGAATCAGAGATCCGGCACCAGAAGCTCCTTAAAGAAGCTCTTGACACTGCCGAACGAGCCAACGCAGAGAAGTCCAATTTTCTTTCCCGCATGTCACACGATATGCGTACGCCGCTGAATGGGATCATTGGTCTGCTGGAAATTGATAAAAAACATGAAAATGATGTTAAATTCCTTAAAAATAATCGTGAAAAAGCATTCATTTCAGCCAGTCATCTGCTCTCTCTCATCAATGATGTGCTGGATATGTCCAAGATCGAGGAAGGCGGACTTGTACTCAACCATGAACCTTTTGATCTGATCAGATATGAAAAAGAGACACAGATGCTGATTGATATGCAGGCACAGAAAAACGGCATTGATTTCACCGTTCATATCGCACCGGAGATATACGAACATCCCTTTGTATACGGAAGCCCTCTGCACCTCCGTCGTGCCATGATGAATATTTACAGTAACTGTATCAAATACAACAGAGAGAATGGGGCAATCCATACGGAGGTTGATGCTCTCCCTTCCCATGATCATAAACTGATCTGCAGATGGACGATCTCTGATACGGGAATCGGCATCAGCAGCGAATATCTGGAAAAGATCTTTGAACCCTTTACTCAGGAGAACGTGGATGCCCGGAGTGTATACCATGGCACCGGACTGGGTATGAGCATTGCCAAAGCATTATTTGAGCAGATGGGCGGTACCATTGAGATTACCAGTACTCCGGGTATCGGAAGTACTTTTGTGATCACACTGCCATTTGAAGAGGCAGAAGAAAGGGATATCTCTTCTGAGACGGAAGCTGAGCGAAACTCCATTCAGGGCATAAAGATCCTGCTGGCGGAGGATAATGAGATAAACAGAGAGGTGGCACAGGTACTCCTTGAAGAGGAGGGTGCTGTGGTAACTGCAGTATCCAATGGCAGGGAAGCTGTGAAATTTTTCTCCCGTCACCCTGAGGGGACATTTGATGTGATACTTATGGATATTATGATGCCTCTGATGGATGGATACGAAGCCACACGCCAGATCCGGAAGCTTGACAGGACGGATGCTTCTTCCATTCCCATCATCGCACTGACCGCCAATGCTTTTGCAGAAGATGTCCGCCACGCACTGGACTGTGGCATGAACGCACATCTGGCCAAACCACTGGATGTAAAAAAAATGATCCATACGATTGCCCTATATCTGTAAAGAAATATTTTCTGTAAATATTGCACAGTAACAGATTCTGTGCTATCATTCTTAAAAAAGCTTAAGTGGTAAAGTATATATTTTACCCCCGGCATAACTATTATTTAACATTTTTATTTACAGGTAAAATACATGCAAAAAAAAGATAAAGGCTTTACTCTGGTTGAACTTGTAGTCGTGGTCGCAATCCTGGCAATTCTTGTCGGACTTCTGGCGCCTTCTTACACAAAATATGTGGAACGAAGCCGCGAATCAACAGACCTGGCAAACGTCCGCACTGAGTATGGCGAAATGATGGCAGATATAAATCTGGATGGAAAAGATCCCAAAGATGCAACGAGAACAGTTAAGCTGAAACAGAAAATAGATGACTGGCAGTCCGCAAAAACTATCACCATCGCCGGGATTTCCCATACTGTAGGTGACGAAGATACTGCCAATTGGAAAGGAATTCCAGTCGCCAATGGAACATGTGAGATTTCCCTTAATGATGATAACAGTGTGAAATTTACATGGTCCGGCGGAAATGGGAGTGGTGTGAAGAAATATCCGTTTAATATTAATGAAGATTTGATGGGGCCGCTCAAGGATTCTGGTTTATTAACCACTGATGCTGATATAATGAATACATATAACTTTGAAATTGATTCCAAAGCAGGTACCAAAAGAGTTAAGAAAATTGAAAACGAAATTGCCAAAAAAGAAAAAAGTCTGCTGAAATACGGTACCTGGGCATATTATGGAAATGGAAATGGAAGATTTCCATCCGATCGTTATCTTTTTTGGACTTCTTTAGACACCAATAAAGTAGGTGTTAACCAAAAAATCCCAGTTATTATCAGCACAACAGATGGCAAATTCTATGTTTCCGAAACAACAACTGCTACTCGCTCCAAAAAAACTTATGTGACAATCCTTGCAACTGTAAAAACGCTAAACGATTACAAAAAATATCTTTCTTCAGATCAAAAATACGATACTTTGCAGGACGCTTACGATGCATATGAAAAGTTACTTACTGAAGGTAAATATGCGCAATATAAGGATACTCTGCCGGAATTATAAAAAATTCCCTGTTCAGACCAGAAATAAAATATTTCCGGTCGGGCAGGGAATTTCTTTCTTCACTGATTATCATACCGCATCCTTATACACTCTCTGAATATGCATTGCCAGATATCCTGTCTCTGTTTCATCCAGCTTATGTCCAATACATCCTTCCAGGTTTTTACAGATGTCAGTGGCAACCTTATAGGCCTGGGGATACTGATCCAACATATATTCATTCATGTCCAGATTCAGCTTCTCTCCTGTAGATGCACGCGCTACCATATACTTCATATGGTTCATCAGACGATTATAGGACAGTGACAGTACATCGATTGGCTTACCTGTTGCTTTCTCGATCATATCTATACACTCTCTCACTGCTCTCGCAGTCTGCATGGCAACAGATACCTTCTCGTCACCAATTGCAGAATGAATATGCAATGCCACATATCCAACCTCATGATCATCAATCTCTATCTGAAGTCTTTCTCTCAGAATTGTTTTCAGTGTTTCCGCAACTTTAAATTCACTGTAGAAAAGAACCTTGATATCCTCTGTCAGCGGATTGCTGATCTGCTCATTTCTGCGGATTCTTGCGACTGCAAAAGAAATATGGTCAGCAAGTGGAAAAAGAATCCCTCTGTCTATGGAATCTCCAAACACTTTCTGTGACTCTGTCAGAATTGCATCTGCAATCTCCAGATACTCCGGCTCTATTCCCTTTACCAGTTCCTTCGCAGATCCACGCTCTGTCTCCTGTTCCAGACGATATGTAGTGCATCCCTCCGGCTTATCAAAACGCTGGCTGACCTTTTTTCCAAAGCCAACACCCTTGCCAAGAATCACATACTCCTTATTTTCATCCATATCAATGGCTATAACACCATTATTATTTAATACCTTGCTAACTCTGTACATCTCTGTCGTAATCCCCTCTATAAAAATTTATTGCCATTATAATAATTTTCCCTTTGGTCATAAGACTGCTATAGTTTACCATATTTTAAATAAGAATCCTACCCGTCACACAAATTTGTTACATTTTTGATTTCCAGATCCCCCCTGCAAAAAGGTCATCCTTTTCAATTCACGTGCGTAAAAAAACAGTCAGATAATCAAGATGTCATCTCTTTTGATCATCCAACTGTTTTTTTGACATGTTTAACTTAGCTATTTCTATATTATGACAGTATTATTCCAGTGTCTCCACCGCAAACAACGGTTCACCGGCCTTGATCTCACCATTTGCCAGAAGTCTGATCCTCTGGTTGTCTTCCGGTTCAGTATCAAGGATAGGGGAAGTGATAGACGGAGCATTAGCAGTTAAGAACTCCAAATCCAGTTTCATCATCGGATCACCTTTTTTCACTTTCTGACCCTCTGTTACCAGGATTTCGAAGCCTTTTCCTTCCAGTTTTACAGTGTCGATTCCCATATGAAGAAGCATAGGGATACCGGAATCTGTCTGGAAACCTATAGCATGTTTTGTATCAAAAATAAACTCAACTTCACCGTCTGCAGGTGCATATACAGTACCTTCTGTTGGTGTCACCACTGCACCGTCACCCATCATTTTTCCTGCAAATCCTTCATCCGGTGCAGTAGAAAGATCTGCTGCGATTCCGTCTACAGGGCTGTAAATGATTGCTGTTTTTCTGATCTTTTCTTCTTTTACAGGTGCCAAGGACTGTGCTGTACCTGCATTTTTGTCCTCAACCTCTGCACTGTTCTGTCCATCTGCATTTCCTGCTGCAGCATTTTCCTGTACCTGTACATTATCCGGTGTCTCATCTGCGAATTCGTTGGGAGCAGTCTCCAGATATTCTTCCAGCTTCGCCTTGATAACAGTTACATGAGGTCCATAGATAACCTGTACGCCCTGTCCTTTTTTTACGATTCCTCTGGAATCTGTCTGTTTCAGAAGTTCATCACGAACTTTCTCAGGCTCTGCAACTGTGATACGAAGTCTGGTCGCACAACAGTCAACATCTACGATATTTTTCTTTCCGCCAAGGCCTCTGGTGATCAGTTCACTTACCGGATCACCGGAGGTTGCTGCAGCTGCACCGGCTGTCTTTCCGGCTTCTTTTCTTGCATTTACATCAGCTTTTGTATAAAGCTTTGTCTCTGTATCATCATCTTCACGTCCAGGAGTCTTGAAATTAAATTTCCTGATCATAAATGTAAAGATTACATAATACAGGATAAAGTAAATAATACCAACCGGAATGATCCTCAGCCAGCTTGTTTTTGCATTTCCCTGCAGAATGCCAAAGAGGAACAGGTCAAGGAAACCTCCTGAGAAAGTAAGTCCTACTGCAATATTCAGCATATGTGCGATCATATAAGCCGCACCTGCCAGGATCACCTGAACTACGAACAATGCCGGAGCTACAAACAGGAATGAGAATTCCAGCGGTTCAGTGATACCAGTAAACATACATGCCAGCGCTGCGGAAAGAAGAAGTCCGCCTGCCGCTTTTTTCTTCTCAGGTTTTGCACAGCGATACATAGCCAGCGCTGCTCCCGGAAGACCAAAAATCATAAAGATAAACTCACCAGAGAAATATCTGGTTGCATCCGCACTGAAATGTGCTATATTTGCAGAATCAGCAAGCTGCGCAAAGAAGATATTCTGTCCGCCCTGCACCACCTGTCCTGCAACTTCCATAGTTCCGCCCACTGCGGTCTGCCAGAATGGCATATAAAATACATGATGCAGCCCAAAGGGGATCAGTGCTCGTTTAATAATACCAAAAATCAGAGTTCCCAGATATCCACTGCCTGTTACCAGACCGCCCAGAGCATAAATACCGTTCTGAACTACCGGCCATACAAAATACATCAGGATTCCCACAAACATATATACGATCGTAGAAATGATCGGTATAAATCTTGAGCCGCCAAAGAATGACAGCGCATTCGGAAGCACAATTTTGTGGAAACGGTTATGAAGTGCCGCAACACCAAGACCTACGATAATACCGCCGAATACACCCATCTGCAGAGACTGGATCCCGCATACAGAGGTAATGGTTCCTTCCAGTACATCTGCTGCTATCTGACCGTCTGCTGTGATTTCATTGTTGATAAGAAGCATGGCACTGACAGCCACATTCATAACGAAATATGCAATCAGCGCAGAAAGAGCAGCAACCTCTTTCTCTTTCTTTGCCATACCAATGGCAACACCAACAGCAAAGATCAGCGGCAGATTGTCAAATACAGCACTTCCAACCTTGTTCATAATGATCAGAAGAGAATTAAGTAATGTTCCACTTCCCAGGATCTTCTGCAATCCATAGGTAGCGATAGTTGTTTCATTTGTAAAGGAGCTGCCGATACCAAGCAGCAAACCTGCAACAGGGAGAATTGCGATTGGAAGCATAAAGGATCTTCCCACACGCTGCAAAACTCCAAAAATCTTGTCTTTCATGTTCTTTTGTCTCCTTTTCCTTATTCGTGCGAATAAACCGTCTTGTTTTCGGGAGATTAAAACCTTCTGACATATGATTATTCCGCGTTTTACCACATAAAATACATCAAAAAAAGGCACTAACCCCCATAAACATTAAAAAATAATATTTATGACCGGTTAATGCCTGCCTGTCCAGTAACACACCAAATCTGTGCTATACTATAAAGGATTATTTATTCCCTGTCAAGATACTCAGGAAAATTTTTTACAAAATATTTTTGCATTTCATGAATCGATCTCTGTAATGACCATTTATTATTTTTCAAAGCCGCAACATTCTCTGCATCCTTCCGATCTGATAGAAATTTATTGATTTCCCACTGCCGCAGGCGGCACGTTCAACTTGATCACTCTGTCTTCCCATTTTAATCCATTCAGATCTACAGAAATGTACACCCATTCATCGCTGAGTTTAGGCTCTTTTCAGGGGGATTTTATCAGTTTCTCTCTTCCAGATATTCCAGACATTCATTCACATCTTTAATACCAAGTTCCTTGCGTACTTTATCCTGAATTTCCACCAGACATTCCAAAAGAAGAGGATTAAATATTCCGCATTCTCCATTTAGGATCATCTCCATTGCCTTTTCATGAGAATATGCTTTCTTATATACCCGGTCACTTACCAGGGCATCATACACATCTGCCAGTGATACCACCTGGGCAGATATGGGGATTTCTTCTCCCTTCAGGCCATCCGGATATCCTTTTCCATCATAACGTTCATGATGCCAGCGGCATATTTCATAGGCATATTTCATCATCTCTTCATCATGATACATTTCCAGCCTGTCAAGCATCCGGGCACCTATGATCGTGTGCTGTTTCATGGCTTCAAATTCTTCCTTTGTAAGCTTTCCGGGTTTATTCAGAATTTTTTCATCAATTCCAATCTTACCGATATCATGAAGTGCGGAAGCTGTGGCGATCATATGCTGCTGAGACCAGGAAAGATCGTAATTCTCTGATTTTCGCATCAATTTCTCCAGCAAAAGCTGAGTCAGAATATTAATATGCAACACATGAAGCCCGCTTTCACCATTTCGGAACTCTACAATCTGACTGAGAATCCCGGTCATCATACGGTTGTTTTTCTCTTTTTCATAAATCTGATCTGTTACCAAATGGATCAGACGCCTTTGCTTGGCATAAAGCTTGATCATATTGATAACCCGCTGATATACCACCTTAGCATCAAATGGTCTGCTTATATAATCCGAAGCCCCCAGTTCGTAGGCACGGCGGATATAACTCTCTGATCCTTCACTGGAAATCATGATCACCGGTATATCCTCGATCCATTTATCTCTGTTCATATAGGCGAGTACTTCAAATCCATCCATTTTTGGCATAATAATATCCAACAGAACCAATGAGATTTCAGGTCCATACTGCTCCAGCATCTTCAGAGCCTCTTCCCCGTCACAGGCCTCCAGTATCCGGTATTCTTTTCCCAGAATTTCCTTAAGTATCTCACGGTTCATTTCAGAATCATCAACAACCAGAAGCTGAGGCAGGTTCCTTTTTTCCATCTTGTCTGTATTTTGCTTCTGCTCCCACCGGGTCACTACTATATTTTTATGTCCCTTGGCCATATACATAAGTCTGTCTGCTTTGGTGATTGCTTCCTCCAATCTGCCATGGGTAAACATAGCTCCACCAATGCTCACTGAAAGCTTCCGACGATTAAAACCCGGAATATGCGTCGCATGGATCTTCTCCTGGATCATACGGAGCTTCTGTGAAAAGACTTCCTTCTCAATTCCGGGCAGGATCAGCAGAAATTCATCTCCTCCATAGCGCACCAGAATATCCGTGCGACGGATATAATGTCGAATTACATTTACTACGGTTGTCAGTACCAGATCTCCTCCATCATGACCATAAGTGTCATTGAACAATTTGAAATCATCCAGATCGATAACTGCAACTCCGGCATTCAAAGACATATTTTTGACTTTTTCCTCAAAATATCTGCGATTATACGCCCCTGTCAGCACATCCTTATACAGCTTTTCGCTATATACAGTCAGCTTTTCCGTCAGTTTTTCATATCCTTTCTCATCAGTCAGCGTGTTCTCGTCCAGCTTTTTCAGCATTTCCATTACATAGGGCTCATCATCAATCTCCAGATACCTTGCAAATACCTGATACATATCAGAATCAAGAAATTCAATTTTGGATGTCTGTTTCTTCTCCTCCAGTGCTTTAAGGGAAATACAATTCTCACATCTTTTATCTTTATTCCAGAAAGCATAACACTGGCAAAGATTTTCTCTTCCTGCAAGCTTACTTTCCATTCCGGCAGCCTGCAGATCACTCCCTTTCAGGAGACGGACTACATCAAAAATCTCCCGAAGCACCTCCATTTTATTCTCTGCTTCCTGCATCGTCATTTGTTTCCACTCAATCATTATTCCCAGCCTCTCACGAACAACAGCTTTTTTCTGCAATATAAACTTGTATTATTATACCACTTACTCATCATGCAGTACAACAATAATATTTTTTCCTAATTTCTTAATTTCATAAAGGGAGCGCCTCAAAAACAGTCCTTGAGGCGTGCTCCCAACCGGTTCTGACTCCAACTGCCTTATAAACATGCTTCAGCTTGACCTTATATAATAAAAGTGCAATCGCAGTCAACTATATTTGTAATTATGATTGACTTAAAATAATAGAAATACAATTGCATGTCATCTATAAACAGGATTAAACTTGACCGTACATAACAAAAACGCGATTAAAGTCAATTATAATCATAATTATTCATGACTAAAAAGCCACAGACTGAGCGGATTCCAATCTGTGACCTGATTAGATTTTTATACTTTCTTCAGAGGACTTTTAAAACATATTTTGTTTCTTTATTTTCCCGACAGGGGTGCGACCCCGCCAGACCTGTTCAGTATTAATACCAGTCCCGGCAGAGGGTTCTCCCCTAACTGCCTCTATCAGTTAACTCATGCCAGGTTTTACTATTCCAATTTGTTCTAAAACATGTTATACTCAAAAAGCTGTCGAACCTCCAGCAGAAAGGAGGTGGACTCCATGGAAGAAATTCTCACCACATTTCTTGTCTCTGTTATAGCAGGCGTAGTTAGCTACTACATATGCAAATGGCTGGACAGCAGACGATAGACAGCAACAGTCTAAACGGAATAGTTCACCGTAACGAGCAAGAAAGCCCACAGAGCTGGCACTCTGAGGGCTTTTGTTTTGCTTCAAGGAATCTCACCACATTCCTTAGCTACTGTTAGTATATGCGCAATGTGCCAAAAAGTCAACTCAAAAATAGTGGGTGAAAAAGCCGCAGGCTGGATGGGTGCCAGTCTGTGACTTAGTTGAATTTTATACTTTCTTTAGAAAACTTTTTAAACAAATTTCGTTTCTTTATTTTCCCGACAGAGGGTGCGACCCCAATGTGGTCTTTACTTACATGATATAATTCCATAAATCTGTCCCCTCATATAAAAATGGTTCCACGGCATCATTATTTTTTATGATACCATGAAACCATTTTGTCGTAAAGATATCGAATCAGTCCATATCAAAAAGCTGGCGCTGGCATATATCAATTTTTGTAACTGACTGTGCCTCTTTTTCTACACCATAATATAAATATTTACAGGAAATTCTTGCATACAAGGCCGTTTTCCCCCTAAATTCCTCTGTCCTATCTTTTAAATATTTCTGTAAATTTCCTAAGGTAAAATCATATACATTACCACTGTATACATAAGTATTTCCATTTGCATCAGTTGATAGCTGTCCTCCTGATATCGGAACTTCGATTTTTTCTACTCTTGTATTTGTGCCAATGCCATCAATGGTCTTCGCATTTACACTATCGGATTCGATAAATAATTCCAATTTCAGATCTTTTGTGGCATCTCCATTGATAGAAGTACCAACCAAGTTAGAATCTGTTACTTTTAAATGGAAATCCTGACTGTCTTTTACCAGTTCCTGGGACTCATTGAAATTAACATTATCAAGCATATAATATACAGATTTTTCCTGCGCTGCATTCCAGTCCGAGCTCTTTACAAAAGAAAGTTCCGGGTTAACTGCCTGTGCATTATATGCTGCGATAATTGTATTTACAAAAAGTTTTTTCTCCATTGACGTAATTCCGCTACTATGTCCTACACCTGTATAAATAACATTTTTATAACTGTAAATATAATAATTATTTCTTACATCATTCGGTGTACGGTCATAGTATGATGTAGACGTTCCATTATTGCCAAGGCAATACCATACCACAATATCACTTGATCCATCATGATCAGAATCCTCTTCCATAGCAAGCTGATAATACTGCATATGCGTATTTGCGACCTGAAAAGTCGAATCTATCTTATATGGATATTCACTAATCGCACCTTCATTTATATTTGTAACATAATTTGTTGCAGGAGTATCAGATCCCCCTCCCTGTATTGCAATTTGAAGCTTTCCATTACTAAATCCCTGCGTTTCTGAATAAGCCTTTGTTTTACCTGAACCTAATTCATATGCCATATCATAAGTATTTTGTGATATGATATTCCAATCATCTGTACCTGACTCTAAAATCTTAGCACCTTTTAAAATCTCAGATGTTTCTGACTCTGTAATACCATATCTATCCATTCCAGAAACTGAGCGAAGAATCTTATTAAAATAATATGCCCATCCTGTCCATAATCCACCTTCACTATTATTATTGGTGTCTCTGTCAATATTAGAAGATGAGGTATTGTCATGCGCAAAAATAACACTCTTTCCCGTATTAGCAAAATCCAAAATACGCTGAGCTCCATTTTTTGAAAAATTATTTCCTCCATTTCCTAAATCCTGTCCATATGCATCACCGTCACAAAAACCAATAATTAACATATTATATGCATCCAAATATGAACTATTTGTTCGCAAGCTTGCTTCATACTGTGAAATTGTAACAGCTTCTATCTGAACATCAAAATCTTCTTTAACAGCATTAAATAAATTCTTAAACTCTGTATCAGTTGAAAGAGTCCAATTGCAGGAATTGTTAGGTGTAATCTGAAGAACACAAATTGTATTATTTCCAGCACTTGTATTCTGCCGTTTCGTATAGCCTGTCTCAGATGTTCTTATCTCTGAATTTGAATTATTGGTTACAACCAATTTCCACGGCATCAGCTTAATATACTCTTCCGGTACTTTTCTTGAAACAGTATAGAAAGTTTTCAATGACAGATGATATTTTCCATCTTCATCTGCCTTCACTACTTCTCCATCTTTAGATACTATAATATCTTTTAACTTTTCAGATTTCGAATAATTACCATCACAGTTTAAGTCAATATACAATTCACAGTCATATGACGCATTCGCAGGAGAAGCCTGCGCTTCATCTATAATCTGAAAATTAAAAGTTATGTTATCGCCTGACATATAATTGCCAGAAGGTCCGTCAGATGTTCCTATTGCAGATACTGGCTTGCCATTTTCAGATGCAAACTCAATTTTAGGTTTTGGAAGTTCTGCATAAAATGCAATATCATCTTCTTTCTCTATATCCTTCTCGCGATAAACATTATCATACCCTTTTATTTCGTTCAAAAAGTCATATATATAAGAAGAATTATCTACCAAATCTGTAGAAATTGATTTATTGCTGTCATAAATATCTCCTGCAACAATAACCGGATATCCACTTTTAGCAAAATCAACCAATTTATTCTTTATCTGCTCAGTAATATCATTTCCAGAGCCTCTCACTGAACCAACAAGCGTTCCTGTAGACTCGTCTTTATCACCAACTTTATTTGCTACTTTAACTCCATTAGAATTTATAACATAATCATGATTCATCAATCCTTGCAATTCATATTTAGCTAATCTGCTTCCACCTATATGGTAATACAGAATTTGCTTATCAGGTCTGAAATTTGCATCATAATTAAGATCACTGGCATCATCTCCCAGATAAACCATGTCATACTTTGTATTTACATCATCAATATGACCTACAAATTCTGATGTTGTCATGGTTGTGATATTAATCTCGGGTTCTTCCCAAACAGGTGCTATATAAGAAGCAGTTGCATATACATTTGCATGGCTATCACCAAACGTCTTGGTAAAAATAATTTTCATGCTTTTTACATTTTTCACCTTATTACCAAAAATGATTTTTTTAGATGATCTATCTATATTATACCAGTCATATCCCATTGAACCGGTTTGTGTTTCATTCTCCATAAGATCTCCGTTTTTATCATAAAACTCTACCTTATATTCATTGAGAATTCCATTTTTGCCTGTTGGTCTCGCTATATAAATAAATCCATCTATATCTGTTTCCTTCTCAAACTCCATTTTAAACCAATGCATAGGATGTGTACTTGAATCATTTATCTTATCTCCTGAAGCATAAGCTGAATGCCAAATGAAATTATTTTTATTCAAGACATTATCTGGAATTTCATTTACATGATTGCAGCAACTTGAAACTGTAATTTTATTACTATACCCCAACCAGCTCAAAACATCATCATTTGTAATTTTTCCACTGCTTCTTGCAGGCTGTAATTCCAGGACGCGAATTTCCCCTGTCGGCATATCGTTTCTTTTGTATTTATAGTTAATGATATATTCAATCGCTCTTGACTGACTTAATTTCTTACTTAATTCATTCTTATTCTTTCCATTTTCATCAGTCTGAGAGCCATCAGATATCGTATCTCCTCCAATCTCACGATACTTATTTTCTTTTTCAATATACTTTATAATTTCTTCGAATCCTTCAGTCTGATCTGCATTGGCATATGCTCCTTCTTCTACATCCGGATTAAAGTTTGTATCAAATAGAACATTTAACAGATCACTCGGATTTTCAGCTTGAAGCGTATTTTTGAAGAAATACACACAAGTATTAACGTAATGTTTATCTGCATCTTCATTATTAATAAATTCACTGAATGCCTCTGCAAAGTCCGCATTGTTCTCCAACTTCGTCTCATTAATAATACATGGCAGTTTCTTCGTGGATGCCAGAGATGCTATTTCTGTCATGGAAGCTTTATTTAACATACTTGAATTAATATAAATCAAATCATAATCTGCTAAATCAGAAACTGCTATCGTATTATCTGCATTCCCTGCTGAGAAAGCATCTGTCACATCATCCCCACCATCAGAAAATTCCACATCCTGTGTATCATTTACGGATACCTCTGCCTGCTGGCTTTCCATTTCTTCTGCATTCATTTCAGTATCTGTTCCATCCTGGAAATTTTCTGTCTGACTGTCATTAATTTCATTCTCAATAGATACCAGCTCCACTCCTGCTTCACTGGTCATAGGCGCAACTTCAGAAACTCCACCCTCATTTGTATCTGAGTCAGAACTATCTTCTGAATTGCTGTCTTCTATTTCATTATTCTCATTAGCAGAATTTCCCTCTGATCCTGCCGCAGCAGCTGTATTTTCTTCGGAAGCTACAGCCGTACCATTTCCATATTCCGTATTAAACTTATCTGCTGTTTTGGTATCAACCTCTATATTAAAATTATCAAAGTCACTATCTGCTGGAGATAAGTGGAATACATAACGCTTAAACCAGTCATTATTCTTATATCCACCTTTATAATATATATGATCTACTTCTACGGAATTGATCTGTTCACCGCCTGGAACAAAATCATAATTTCCCTTGCCTGGTGTCAATTTGTATTCCGCCTCAGATATATAATGAGTCGCTTTTTCTCCCTGATTTACCTTAATATATGGTTCTTCGTTCTGTGGATAAGATGGATAATACCAGCCAAAATACTGGAAATCATCAGACTTCTCTCCAGAATCTTTATTAATACAGCAAAAATATACCTTTGTTACCCTATAATAGTAATTCTCTGTTACGCGACTGTCTATTTTTTTTATATCACTATAAGCTACTGGCTGTCGTCCAGTCACAACAGATAGTGTAATCTTTTCAAAATCACTTTTGTCTGATTTCTCCTGCCAATACCAGTACTGTCCATTCTCAATAGTAATATCTCCCGTCTGTCTCTGGATTGATTGTCCTGCCTCCTGCGCAGCTTTATCACTATCCTGGCATTCCCTCGCCTTACTTTTTATATACTCAAGATCACCAACCAATGTATATTTATAGTACGGATATTCATCAATATTCTCTCCAATATAAACATTAGGATCTGACTGATAATTCTGTGTTTGAGCCGTAGGATTATCAATTCTTCCTAATATAGTTGCCTGCTCTGCGGTTCCGTCCTCCATATCCGGAACTATTACATCTGATGCAGCTTCTACTGAAGTACTCCCCTGCTCTGTAGTTTGAACAGAAGAATTTCCTGATACATCATCAATTCCATCATTTTCTCCTGTAGAAAAATCTCCATCACTGAATCCATCACTCTGTCCGCTTCCGAAGTCCGATCCTGTGCTAGCACTTGCAGCATCCCCCGTGTTAACAGATGAAAATTCATTCTCTTCTCCTGCACTAAAAGCATCTGATTGTGTAGAAATATATTCCTGTACTAGTTCACTATCGGCATCAAAGTTAGATATTTTAGCTGGATTTTCTCCTGGAAATGTATATTTATTATTTCCAATATCTGTCACCATATCTTCTGTCAAATCTGCATATACATTCTCATAATATCCATATCGGCCTTTACTATAGTCATACTCCGGACCAATTGTTTCATTCTGGGTCTTATTATCTATAGCATTATTTATGTAGGAATTCTCCACTGGTTCGAATTCAAGAAAATACGGAGCACCATTTTCCTCACCATCCGAATAATAAAAGTTCTGGATATTTTCTCTATATTTATCCGTACGACTCGCATCAGATGAATTTCCTTTACGAATCGGATAATATTCTTGTTCACCTTTTGTATAATTTCCTGTTCCGGCAGAATTCTCCTGATATGTTCCCGTCAGAGTAACCGTGTCTATTCTTGTCTCCCCTGTTTCTACCTCTATAAAATCTGCTGTTTTCCATTCATCTTTATTATCATCATTACTCAGAAAATATTTTTCCTCATATTCAGACATTGAAAGAGGGCTGCTCTCAGCAGAATCTCCACATACACTACGAATGTCTTTTATTCCGGTACTGGCACTCTCATCAATCTCACCAGCCTCATTTAACTTTACATTCATAGCAAATTCTTTTCGACTTTGCTCATCTGGAAGTTTCTGCAGCCCTTCCTTAAGACTCGAAAAATGAATAGTTTTCTCCTGCTTAGTATTATTCTCATCCTTGTACGTATATGTATAGGAATACAATTTAATATACGGCTCCTGCCCGGACACATAGTATCCAATTTCCGCATCCTGTGTATCATCTACGATTTCAAGGATTTTAAACGGTTTATCCGCGGATGCTTCGCTTACGATCTCCTCTATACCAGGCATCATAGCTGAAGATGCCTGTACAGAAACACTGGTCTGTAATAATGCCCCGACTCCCAGAATGCCTGCCAAAGCAACCGCTATTCCTGATGCTGCCACTTTCTTATGCTTGATTTTCATATATCTCTTGATTCTCCTTGGTAAAATCATAATATACTTTTTTGTAATTTTTTACTCTTATAGCCTATCATAAAATATTGTCAAGTTCAATGTGAGGATATGGGAAAAATTGTGAAATCTTTTTGATTTTCGAAATCCTGTTATCATTAATCTAACAGATAAAGCAGAATATAGAAGCAGCTGAAATTAAGAATAAATTTTCTCAAATCCAGCTACTTTTACAATGTAATTTCTTTTATTGTGAAGTAAGACCAGTAAAATCCTCAGTCCCTCTTCTCTCATTTCATTTTGTCCGTTCTAACTCTTTTTCTAATTCTTCAACCCGTTTTAATGCCTCTGCTGCTTCTTTTTGTGCCTTCACTTTTTCCTCCTCAGCAATAATCCGTGCATTCTCTGCTTCATCTCTTGCTTTTTCAGCAGAATTTGCTCTTTGCCGTTCCTTTTCTGTATTTTGGCGTTCAGCTTCCTGACCTTTTTCATACATTATAGTGTCTCTCTCAAAACCTTTCATATAACTCAGTGACACCTCCCCATCTCTTTTTACGATATCCACCATTTTTTGGATATCTTTTAGTGTATCGTTTACTGCATTTGTCTGGGTTGTGTTCTCCATGTAGTTTAGGAATTGTCGAAGTTCTTCGAAAATATTATCGTCTTTTGTTCCTTTGGTGTACAAGATAGTTGTCTGAGCACCATCATCGTATGGCATTTCCGGTTCTTCTACACACATGTTTCGTATTGTGTATTTCACTCTATCGTAACCAAAAGGATCGTAATTACAGATAAAAATCACGTATACTCTCTTTAACTTTCCGAAATCCTCTCCTGATTTTAGGCTACGGCTGTCAATAATTGCATGATAAAAACGGATTCTCTGTGGAAATGCAGCAACATACTTTGCCTTATCATTCTTATCCGGTTCCAGATCATAGATAGATGCATCTTCTGTCGCATCAATCTCAGCACTGTCATCACTTTCTACGTAAACATCCAGTCTGGCTCCCCGTAAATCCGTATTTAATCCTCCATAAGATTTCTGTGCGATTACCTTCAGATTCCGAAATTCTTTGTTGAACAAAAGCTTCAGTATCTTTCGTGTAAATTCCTCTCCCATTTCCGGATATGTCATCATGGCATTGAAAAGGAAATCATCCAACAGGTTCAGCTCTTCCAGTTTTTTTCTTTTATTCTGCATAGATATGCTCCTTTCCTTATAATGGAGGAAACAACATAGTTTCTGCAGAATTCATATGTGCCGCTGTACTGATTCCACCATATTTATTTTTGTTTCATACGTGGAATCAGATTGACCGAACGGCCTTAGAACTTTCCCAGATATGTGATTTTAGTGTAGCAAATAGAAAACAAGCTGTCAATCATCTAATAGAAAGGTAACAGGTTACTTTTTACTAATAATCTGTCACCTTTATTTATAAGAATTTTAATAGAAGATATCTATTTTGTAAAACTTAATTTGAATAATTGTTTATTAATTTTCAGATGACACTTCCATAGAATCCACATAATTCGGATCAAGCATTTTTACCAGAAATGGCATTTGCTTTAATTCTGCAACAATTATCAGATTATCCTTATCCGGTAATAATGATTTTAAAGTAAATGCAGTTAAAAACTTATCATTATACATTTCTTTTTCAAGATACCGCGTATAATCATCAAATATACCTTTCCAATATATCCAAGTATTATCATCTCCGTTCATAATGTTAGGTATAACTTCTGCTCTCGAAGTATATGTCCCATCACTATTTTTTCGTGGACTTTTTATATTCACATTTATTGCCGGAGTATACCGTTCACCTACTTTAAGCGTCGACGGAATTGTCGAAATACTAATCCCGGTTATTACGCTTACCGTTTTTTCTGCATACGCCTCCAACTCAATTGGAGAAGTCTCTTTCCATTCAGTATGCTTAGTATATTTTGCCCATATCACAAAGCCTTCTGAATTTTCCCCTACTGTAAAAGTATATTTCGTTGACATAGCTCCTATTGGACCATTCGGTTCTAGTTTTATGCTATCATCACCTTTAATCCCCCACTCTATAGTCTCATATGAGTCGTAAAAATTAACTCCTTTTATTTTAAATTGAAAATCCTGCCACTCATCTACTCCACATTGATATTTATATTTTAGCCCTGGCGCAACCACATAAGCTAAATCTCCCCCACTACTCTGAGGAGTATGTATTTCCCCACCTCCCTCACTTTCATCTACTGAAAAAGTTGTTACATCTTGTACCTGTCCAATACCATTTCGGATTGTCAAATTTACAACTGCAGTTATTTCCCAACTTCCAACATCTGTTTTTGCAAATGTTCCCTGTACCTGTTCACCCTGAACAAAATAATCAGCAGCATTTGTAGGTTTTGTTGTTACATTAATTGTTCGAGTTGTTTCAGTTTCCACTCCGCCTTCTTTATAAGTACACTTCCACTCCTTATTCTGTCCAACTTTATATTCTCCAAATGGTTTTTCAATATCAATTCTCGCAATAGTAATTTCAATTGACGCACTTAAACCTGTTACAGAATCGGTTGCTGTTAATGTAACTTTTCCTGTAGCTGTATCTTTTCCTGCATTTGAATCTATAGTGAGTGTTTCACCATCAACAGTAATAAGTCCCGGAGTGGATGTCCATGTTAAGGTATATCCATCTGTTTTAACAGAGTTATCATCATATAGCATCTCAGATTCTACGATTGCTTTTAATTCATAGCTTTGTCCAGCGCCCAATAACGATTGTTTTTGTTTAAGAACTAATTGTTTTGGCATTGGTGTTGGCGTAGGTGATGGAGTTGCTTTCGTATTAATTTTTATCGTCACAATCTGAGACTTCACCAGCTGTCCTGTGGTACTTACTGCGCTTACCTGTACTGTGATGTAACCGCTTGCGCTGTCGCTGATCGTCAGGCGGCCGTTGGTGTGGTCTTGGGTTGGGAAGCTTCCGTTGTCGGGGTTTTCGACTACAGTCCATGTGACTGTGGTTGGGTCGATGGTTCCGTTTCCGGTTAGGCCGTAGGCTAGCATGAAAGATTCTCCTGGATCCATGGACTCTGGGGCGTTGATGATTTTGATTCCTACGTCTGTTGCTTCTGCGTTGTTGAATGCATCTGCCGGTTTTTTCAGGTCTACATTGTTTCTGAGACTTACGCTGTGTAAGGTCTGAATCTGTTTATTACCGCTTTCTGTAGTGAGCTGGAATCTTACAATTTTATCTGATTCTACTTTAGATACATCTGCACGGAAATCCAGAATTCCAGATGCTAAAACAGAACGCTTTATCAGTGGTTTTTTATTTTTGACTTTTACCGGTGCATCACCGCCGTCTGATACCGCATTTTCTCCTGATTCATCTGAGAAAGACTGAACATCCGTATCGTCCTGATCCTCATTTTCCGAATTATCATTACTGCTCTGCGCAGTATATTCGCTGCGGCTGTAATAAATTTTTCCATCCGATGACTGCCAGTCCAAAACATCATAAATATATTGGCTGGTACCATCGCTGTTTTCATATTCATTACATGAAATAAAAGTTTTATTTCCAGTACTGTTTGTTCCGCCTTTTTCTTTGATGTCATTCTTAATCTCGGCGCCTATATTACTTCCTGAACCATTCGCATAATAAAGGCTTCTGTTCGCATCAATGATCAGATCTTCAATTTTATCAAACGTTTCCTGTGTTTCCATCTGAACTTTGGAATTGCTGGAAGTGTTCCTGTACACACCTGAACCTGTTCCGATGAACGTCACTACTACTCCCGAAAAGATTGCAATGATGGCAACTGTCACGATCATTTCAATCAAAGTAAATCCCTTATTCTTTAATTTCCATGCTTTACCTTTTGTTTTCATCGAATGCCTTCCCTCTTTCCACCGTGCTATTATGAAGCCCAGCTTGATGTGATCTCATATTTTCCCGTGTTAATATCCATGTTGATAGTTTTTATCCTTCTGCCACCCTGTACGATAATCGCAGTGCAGTAACTTCCTTCTCTTGTAAGTGGAATATCTTTACCTGCATCCAGTTCTGCCAAAATTGCCTTCTGAGTCCATGTAGTTTCCTGCAATGGCAAGAAACCTCCTGTAGCACGGTCATATGTAAGAACAATACTATCCCCTGTCTCCATCTGATAAGTCTCATTATTATCAGTCACATAACTGATCAATGTTCTGGCAGGTGCGATTTTCTCTGCCTGATCCTGTTCTACATTTGACTCAGTACCAACTTTACCACGGTCAAGATAATAACTGATATAATATCCATCATCTAATTTCTCCAGCTTCATTTCACCTACCAGACGGTTAGACGCTTCTATTTTCGTTTTGTCCAGTGCACTTGCAATGGAATTGGCAGCTCTTTGTGTGCGGAATCCCAAAATAGAATTCAACGATGGAACCAGAATCCCGAGAAGTATGGCAAATATTGCAACTGTAATAACCATCTCAACCAGAGTAAAACCTTTATTCTTCTGTCTCATTTTCTAATCTGCCTCCTTTTCGGGATACTTTACTGATATCCGTTATTCTTTGTTCCATCTGTCATAAACAACACAATCTGCCAGATCATAAACATCAGAACTGTTTGCGTTATTACCAATACTTGTAGATGAAGAATTTCCAAGAACATACTGATCACCATCCCAGAAGAAATCCTGAGCTTTGGCACTCTCACCATCATCAAATGAGCTAATCTGAGCCTGGAATACTTTTGCCGCCTCAAGAGGAGAAGACTCCAATGTCGCACCAATACCAAGTGTAAGCGTTCCCTTCGCCATAATAATTCCCTTGAAGTGAACTCCATCTTCAATTTTTACATTTCCGGTACATACGACCAGACGAAGTTTATCTTCATCTGCCTTGGTAATTGTCAAAGTCTCATCTGCGCCAGCCACCGTCTCTGTTTTTATATTACCGTTCGCATCTTTTACTTTGAATGTGCTTTTTTTACCGTTATGATACATGATTGCCTTTAAACCACCATTATCCTCATCAGCAATATACTCATATTTCCAAGGTTCACTCGTAGTAATTCCCTTTATAAACTGAACCATCTTTCCTTCATTTACAAGGTTATCATACACACTTCTGCTTGCATCTGTTTCATCATGTGTCTCGTTATCATCCTCTTCTACTTTAGTATTAAGCAGATCACAACTGGTAATCATTTTTCGATTCAACGCATACCAGGTATTCTGATAGCCAATCTGTTCCTGAAGCACTTTTGCATCCGGACTTCCCGCACTAGTCGCCACTTCCATTTTTCCAGACTCTTTACTGCTGTCATAAGAAAGCACATTACCGTTTGTAACATAACGCAGATATGCCTGTGGATCCATAATATTAATTCCGGAACCGTCACTGCCAAAATAAAATGAAAGATACTGATCCATCTTTTCTTTTGTACCGTTCAGATAAAAATACTGCATAAAATCAGCAGCTTTCTGGCTATCTGTAAAGTTCAGATAAAAATATACAAATCCATCAGAACTATTGTTATAAAATACTGTTTTCACAGGCTCATCCGGATTTACACCAATTTCTTTAAGTGTCTTATTATTCCAGGATTCCACAGGCGTATCCCACTGAACAGCTACCTGATCTTTTCCGCTTTCTTTCAGCCCTTTAGAACCCAAATATGTATTATACTCATCAAACGTCATAGGATTTGTCATAGCACTCCTGTCATCCTCAGTCATGCTACTATTTCCAAGAATCTCTGTAGGCGCAAGATAAGCAAGCTGTGTTCCCTTTACTGTCATACTTTCACCAGTCATGATATCCTGTGTATTTGTTCCCATATTTCCTGATGGTACCTTAGAACTCGCGATGTAATTCTTTCCGGCCAGCATTAGCTTCTTAAGTCCTGACAGATCTAGTGTTGTATTCTTTCCATTAATAGAAATAGCACTGCTGAGATCAGCTGTCTTTACATTTTCCTGTTTATAAATAGTACTGAATCTGCAAGAATCATCCAATGCAGAAACAGTAGAACCATATCCAAAATAGTTTCCGGCAAGTGTCACATTATTGTTTTTACCTGAAATCGTGAGGTCATCAGCAAAATAAGTAGAACCCGTTAAACTTACATTCTCCACTGAATCCGCATTTAATCCCTTTGCCCATAAATTCACAGTAGCACCAGTAGTAAATGTTGAGTTCAGTCCTACATCAACTGTACCTTTAGTTACTAATTTATCTCCTGAACTAACATTAAGGCTTGCACTCGGATTTACAAGAATACTTATGCCATTCTGATCCGGAAGCAGACCTGCGTAAATACTTCCTTGAATTGTTGAAGTACTTCCTGCTGCCCCTTCACATACAATTCCCTGATCTGCCACAACGATCATATTCATAAGATCCGGCAATGTTGACGGAGTCGGGAACTGTACTTCCGGGATTTTCAGTCGAATATCTGTTTCAATAATAGAAGCCCTGCCTTTAGGATCTACATAAATTACCTTCAAATTCTTAAGTGATACGCCGGTTTTCTTACTGCTTTTCATTATCGGTTCTGTACCGGCAGGATTCGTAATAATCAATGATTCTGTAGAATCATTAATCTGCAGATCCACATAATTTTTCAGGTACTGCAGACTATATCTGTTTTCATTACCTGTAACACTGCCTTCACTGGCAGTTATTTTAAGCTTCTTGACAAGCTCCTTAATAAATAAATCTTCAAAATCACTCTGACGCTGTTTATCCAGAGAGGTATCCTCAAGCTTGGTATTTTTGTTATAAGTTTCCAGAACCTGTGTATATGCCTGAGACATGGCATCTCCCACATCCTGCTGCAGGCCGGCTCTGATTTCTTCTATTGCTCTCTCTGCCGTGTAAAAGCTGTCCTTACCTTTCAGGTCTGTAACTTTCATATTAAAGTTCGAAAGAGCCATATACAAGACAAACATTCCCAGAATTCCCACAAAGGAAACTGCTATCAGAACTGTAAACAGCGAGAATCCTTTATTATGCTGTTTTTTTCTGTTGTTATTGTTACTCATTCATTCCTCCTGAAAGATTAGTCTTCTTTTGATCCATCCAGAGTCACGATCGGATCTTCACCCTGAAAGTTCTTTGCTGCAGCTCCTGCCTTATACACTTCTACCTTTGCAGTATAAATTCTGTCTTCCTCTTCTCTGTCATCCAGACCGTTATATTCCAGAACTTTCTTAGCTGCATTATTGCTTACCTTTGCGCCATTGCTTCCGCTGTCATTTACCGCCTGATAAGTCAGCGACATCTGAGAAATTTTCGGACGATTCAGCACCTCATCCATATCACTGATATTGTAATCAAGATTTGTACGAAGTTTTGTTACTGCATGGTAAAGGCTTGGATTTGTATTCCAGTTTGACTTTCCACGTGCCGCCGGGTTCTCCTGAATAGTAAGAGACATACGGTACATTGTTTCCTGTGTATAAGATGGACTCTGATTTGCCTCGTCACGCTGTTTGGTTACATAAAAGTTCACTTCATAGTTTGTTGTATTATCCAGCACGATCTTGTCGTATGGATTCGTTGAATTCTTAGAGTTATAGTTCGGATAATAAAATACAAACAAGTTTTTCAGGCTCTCTCCTGTCTCGGAACTGTAAAAAGGTACATAAGCACTTTTTCCTGTACAAAAACAATTATCTTTTAAATCGTCTCCTTCTTCACCGGTTCCATTACAAGGACAAAAACTCATTGTTTCAAACTCTGAGCCACCATTTTTTTTGTAATTATAAGCACTTAATGTATATTTACTTTCAGCTACGATTGTGCCATTTTTTTCTTCTATTTTAATATATAACGTTCTTTTTGTATATTTATATACATCTTCCCAATCAAGACGTTCCGGTACCGGATTGGCTTCTTCATATTCTCGTTCTCTTTCTGCAAATTCTTCCTCTGATTCATTTGTATCTTTTTTTAAATTTTGATTTTTCTTTACTCTCCATTCTTCTTTTGCTGCCTCCCATTGTGCCTCTACTAGTTTTTTCATTATAGTTTCATCCCAGGTCTGTGGCATAAGTAAAAATGCATTCGATTTCGTATCCAGCTTAGAAATATTCGGTGCCAGATAATCATTCTTACCCTCTTTGCTGTTAGTAGCTGTTTTCTTTTTATACCCAGAACTCTGGCTTCCGTCAAACGTCACCAGTGCATCAAATGTCTCATGGTTATTATTTACATTCGTAAGTTCAAAGTAATATTTCGAAGCATTATCTCCAGTTTTTCTTGGATTGAATTTATAAGTTTTACCATTATCTGTAGAGATTACAGACGCTGTTACATTTGCTTCATCCACACCATCTGTGTATTTTCGCACAGGATTATATATTACTGAATTATTGTTATCTTTGGCAGCCAGAACTTCTCTCACACCCAGTTCATCCGCAGCCCCACTATTAATCCTGCTTTTCTGAGTGTCAAGGAAAGTCAGTCTGGAAGAACCGTTGCTGTCCAGAGGATAGTTAAATGCCAATGAAACTTCTTCAAATTTCTTCGCTTTAATCTCCTCCATAATATTCTGCGCTACAGTAGTTGCTTCCAGATAGAGATTAGACTTCTTATTGATCCTGCTTGAAGTCACAAAACTCTGAAGGAGCACGATCGCAGTTATAGAAAAGATACTCACTGCAATAATTACTTCCAGCAGTGTCATACCTGCATTTGAATTCTTATTCTTTGTTCTGTCCAACTGTATGCTCCCTTCTCTTATGTCTTTTTCACGATTATTTGTCGTTTATGCGGATATGCATGATCCACTTTCAATTTTCAGATCTATAGTTTTCATAAAATGCAGATAGAGGGGCCCTGTATTTCTCCCCTCTAACATACTTTTCTTTATTGTGCCTGTTCGGCGGTATCAGCAGGGGCTGCTGCATCCTGCGTATTTTCTCCTCCCTGACTGTCTGTGGTCTGGCCGTCAGCGCCAGTGTCGGAAGCTGCCTGATCAGCTGTACTGTCTGCACTCTGTGCGTCTGCTGTATCTGCCGCTGCCTTTTTACTCTTTTTGCTTTTCTTGCTCTTCTTTGATTCAATCGTTCCGAAGATATTGTCGGTTCCGTATGCCACACTTCCTGCATCCGGTTCTGTATATGCTTTTCCTGTTCCTGCCATGGAGAACAGGTTTATTGTAATACTTCCGGAAAGATTTCCTGTAGAAGAATCAAAAGAAGCATTTACATTATCCAATGTCATTCTGCCGATCTGGTCTGCCAGATATTCTACCATATCTTTAAGACTTGCATATGTACCTGTAAACTGCATGCTGTCCTGTGTACGGTAGAGTACCGGAGTTGTCAGAGTCGCAGCTGCGTTCTCAACCTCTGCATCAGAAGCATTCTGCAGATCTTTCTCGCCCTGTGTATCAGTACCTTCGATCTCATCGATCTGAGACTGGGTCTGGGCATTTGCCTGCTCTGATAAAGTTTCGTCAGGCATATCAATCAGCGGATCCTCTGTACTTCCGTCCAAAGCTGCGATAAATTCTCTGGTGCCAAGTCCTACATTGGAAATGCTCATATCCAGAGAACTTTCCATATTTTGTGCAAGTACGATTCCATCCTCAGAACGGATATCTGCCGGAAATTCTGATGTATATTCGTCAATCTTTGCATTAATTGAATCTGTTTCTTCCAGATAAAACTCTCTGTTCTCTGCCAGATCAAGCAAGTCGTTCAAACGCTCCTGCAGCGGTACATTTGATGCCTGGATACTCTCCGCTTCTTCCATCTGCGGACGATATCCAAAGAAATATCCTCCGGCAAAAATTCCTACTCCCAGAACCATCAGCAGTAATTTCTTATCTCGCATAGAAATATTCATGTCCATTCTAATCTGCCTCCTTATTCTGTGCTCTGATCCAGTGGTGCCGGATCTGCGTAGGTACACGCTACGCTCATAGAAACAGTTCCGTCCTCAGCCTCATCAATTCCTGTCGTAGTTACAGTTGCCAGACTGTCAAAAGTACGAAGCTGCATGATCGTATTCGCTGCTGCTGATTTGCTGGTTACACGCATAGAAAAGCTGACCTGACTTCCGGTAGAGCTGAAACTCTCCACTGTAATATCAGAAGGCATTTTTTCCTCCATCTCCTCAATGAAGTTCTTAAGTCCCTCATTTGGAGTATTTGTGTACTGATACATATTCTGGTAATTGTCGTACTGCGACTTTGCTGTATTATAAGCATTGTAAATATCTTCTATAGAACTCTCTTCTGAAATCCTCTGATTCAGGCGATCCTGCTCATGCTGCTGATAAATACGATTTGCATATCCCGCAGCTGTCAGCGCAACGCCCGCTACAGCTCCAACTACAAAAATAACGATCGCGCCGCTTAAAGTATCTTTCTTCTCTTTTGCTTTTCTGCTGGTCTTTTCCATCAGATTTACGCCTGAAATACTTGGTGCCATAACCGCAGCATAAAGGTAAGCGCCCTCATTCTCGGCACTGGACGGCAGGGCAAAATTCTCCACCTTTTCCAGAACTTTTACAGACTGGCCAAGCTCATTGGTAAGAAGCTCCATCAGTCCTTGCACCTGCGCGCCAAGACCACAGCAGTCAATTGTTTCAAAAGTCGCATCTGTATGGCGGGAAATATAATAGTCCATGATTCGTGAAATATTTCCGATCATATATCTCAGGCTCTCTGTTACTTCTGCTCTGGCTGTTTCCAGCATTCTGTCCTCATCAGAAGCCATTTCATCTGCAGGCATCATGTCAAGGGCAGAATTGATACATCTTCTATTACAAAGTACTTCCAGCGCTTCTCCCACATCCAGTCTGTCTCCGAATTCAGGAAAAGCTCTCACTGTTTCAACAGCACTGTCTACACCATAGTTGATGTTACGCTGCAAAGCCAGTTCGCCATTATTGATAATGCTGATGCTGGTTCCTTTTAATTCAATCTTCATCAGGATATGTGTTCCTGTCGCATATTCTCCCCTGACAGCATGATAAACACTGTCACCTGTATAGGTAATGCCAGCCATTGTCAGTCCGGCATTCTCAGCAAATTCACTATAAGCTGCAGAAATCGCTTTCGGCGCCGCATAAACCATCAGATGGTACTGTTTGGTTTCTTCTTTTCCATCTTCTGATTTCTGAGTCTCTACATCTGTTACGCTGTAAGATAAGATATATTTCGTTACATCAATCGGAAAATAATCTGTAGCATTTGCCTCAATGATGCTCTGAATCCTGTTTGTCTTTACAAACGGAATCCGAACTTCTCTGCTGGCAATTCTGGTAGAACCAGTTGCAAAATATACCTTTTTTGTCTTTATCTTTCTCTGAGAAAGTTCTTCCCTCAAAACTTCTGCAAGACTTTTGGTATCCCGGATCTGTCCATCTTCCACCGCTCCCTGAGGTGCCGGAATGCAGAAACAGTTAAAAATCCTGCCTTTCTTACCACGTACTTCGATTTCCGCAACTCTGACCTGAGATGCCTCTACTTCTATGCTTAAAATTTTCGCCATTTGTGCGTTCCTCCGTATGAGAGCCTGCCATTTTTTCAAACAGCTGCTCTCGTATTTTTCGGTTACAAAAATACATTCTAACTCACGGCTAAAATATATTTTTCTAACTGAAAAACTTTTCGATTTCCAGTTAAAATTTTACAGTCCCAGTAATGACAGATACCAGTTGATCCACGCATTCCCCCATAAAGCAGCCAGCAGAATTCCCGCTGACAGATATGGGCCCATTGCAAGCATACGTCCTGCTTTCTTTACAGACATACGAATGATATGAACCACTGAACCAATAATACATCCCAGGAAAAAAGCGAGCAAGATCAGCTTCCATCCAAGGATCAGGCCGCAGGCAAACATCAGCTTGATATCTCCCCCGCCAATAGCTCTGCCACCAGTTAACAGATACAAAATCCCCAGCAGAACACTGACACAGATCATTCCAATCAGATGCTCTACAAGATTTCCTCTGTCAAGGATTGTCATTGCTATGCCAAGTACGAACAGGAATACATTGATTCCAAACGGAATCTCATAAGTACGCCAGTCAATGATACTCAGCACCAGAAGGGCTGATGCCATGAAGCAATAGATCACACTGCTCCATTCCAGGCCATTCACTGCACATATCATCACATAGAGGATGCCATTGACACCCTCTATGATCGGATACTGTACTGAAATTTTTGATTTACAGTTACGACACTTACCGCCTAACACCAACCAACTAAACACCGGAACCATATCATACCACTTCAGTTTCCGCCCACAGGTCATACAGTGGGAGGGGGCCGTCACTATCGACTCCCCGAGAGGGATTCGGTAGATGCAGACATTCAGGAAACTGCCGATGGTGATTCCGAATATGAAGATTATTATGTAGGGGGTTAGTTCTAGGAAAGTTAGCATAGGGTATTTCCTTTCATTCTGCAAATTTATTCTTTCACACTATTTTTTACATTTTCTGGTGAATATGTTACTGTAACTGCACCATCTGTAGAAATTGTGCATGTAGCACTAATTGTTACTTTTGCTCCTGTTGGAGCAGCAACTCCATCCGGAGTATTTACACCCCATCTAGAAGACTTTAATGTCGTGCTTCTCCATTCTTTTCCCGCATATTCTGCTAATGCTTTACCAATTGCAGTTGTATCATCCTGAGTAGCCTTATTCAAATATACAGCTGAGCCAGCATCTGAGATTACAAATGCAAAAACATTATCTCCAGTAGAAGGAATCAAGTCTTTATATTTATCATCAGCTGCTGCAACTTTTACTGCTGTAACAAGATTATCAATATTAGATCCATCTGCAGCCTGTCTTGATCTTTCAACATATTTTGTATACTGTGGTGCCAGTAAACCAACTAAAATTGCAAGAATAGCAACTACAATTACAAGCTCTACTAATGTAAAACCTTTATTATCTTTTTTCTTTCTGTTAAATAATTTTAACATTGTACTATCTCCTTAACATTCGTTATCCTGAGATAGTAACTTCGTTCATGCATAGCAAAGAATTGTTATGCATTCATCGAAAAACTAAATATTATTTATTTGCTGTATCTTTAGCATCTGTCGGATCATATGTAACTGCTACAGCACCAGTCTCAGAAATTTCACATGTAGCCGCAACATATGGTGCAGAGTTGGTAGTATCTTTGTGCCATGATTTAGATTTTAACTTAGTACTACTCCATTCTGTTGATGCATACTCTGTCAATGCCTTATAAACTGCGCCTGCTGCGCCTGTTGAAGTTGACGCAATTTCAGTACCATCACATGTAACTTTTGTTCCTGTTGATGTCAGTGTAATCACAATTGTTGTTTTACTTCCTGCAGTTGTAGGTGCCGGTATCATATCTGAATATGTAGAATCAGCTGCTGCAACTTTTACTGCAGATACTATATTATCAAGATTGCTTACATCTGCAGATTTTCTGGATTTCTCAACATATTTTGTATACTGCGGTGCAAGAATACCAACCAAAATTGCCAGGATAGCAACTACGATTACCAACTCAACAAGAGTGAATCCCTTGTTATCTTTCTTTCTGTCTTTCAGAAATTTAAACATAACTCATTCTCCTTCAAAAAATAATTAAATTTCTTCAATCCGGATAGAGTTATATCGTGTCGAAAGATACAAGAGCAGCACGTCTTACATGCCAGACAATATATTCAACTTTTCGATGAATACATAACTCTCCTGTTGCTGTCATCACGAATGTCACTATCCGGTGATTGATTCAACGAGCGAGAACCCTTGATGGGTTCTCCACCCCCCCCCCTGTAAAAATCGCTTTTCCAGGAGGGGGGGAGTTATGTTTATAAACTCGTTATTCAGTTTTCTTGTTACATTTTGTCTTTGCTTTATTAAAAGAAGAAATATCATTTACTGAGATATTACCAATACCAGCTCCGAGATGTAGATGTATTTGCCTACATCTGCTGGAGTCTTAGCCAGGTCTATCATGACTGGCTCCGAAGCCGTAGGCAAATACATCTACGTCTCGGAGCGTCCACCCGGTAATATCATTTCTTCTTTTAATCAAAAATCACTTAAATCCCGCTTTTTCCACGCGCCCCCTTCCATGTCATTAAGAAAACACGACATTTACATGATCTCTATGATGAACACAGCCCCTATGCAAGCTGTGAAACATCCAAATTCTTCAGAAACTTTTAATGCGGTTCCCAATCGCAAGAAACTTACAGATTATCCAATCCATTATACATAGCCCCAATCGGCGAAATAACCGCGATAACCAGTGTACCAACAACCAACGCCATAAATACAATAATCAACGGTTCCATAGCCGCCAGCACGCTCTGAGTAGTCATCTCAACTTCTTCATCATAATAATCCGCCAGCTTCTCCAGCATGTCCTCAATATTACCAGTCTCCTCACCAATTCCAGTCATATGACATACCATCGGAGGAAAGATCCCGGATGCAACCAGAGGCTCGGAAAGTGGAATACCTTTCATAACTTCCTCACGTGCTTTCATCAGCGCATTTGTATAATGAATATTGTTGACGATCTTCGCCACTGTCTCCAACGCATCAATCGTTGAAATACCGGATGATAACAGCGTACTCATGGTTCTGGCGAACTGTGCACATGCGGTTTTCACTGTCAGCTTACCGAACAGTGGCATCTTCATCTTGATTTTATCAATGCTAAGTCTGCCCTGTTCTGTCTTGTAGATCAGCTTGTATGCCACAACTACAATAATAATTCCTGCCAGGATCAGGTACCAGTTAGCTGTTACCCATTTGCTGGTATTCATAACCCACATGGTAATTCCCGGCATCTCCACATCCAGATCTGCAAACATATCAATGAAGATCGGGATAACAAACAGCATCATAACCGCAACAACACCGATCGCTGCAATGATCAGAATGATCGGATAAATCGTTGCTTTCTTGATCGTAGCTTTCAGCTTGGCTTCCTTCTCGAACTGTACTGCCATTCGTGAAAAAGCCATCTCCAGACTACCGGAATTCTCACCGGCTTCTACCATGTTGATCAGCATCGGCGGAAATACATCCGCCTGTCCTCTCATGGAATCCGCCAGCGTATTACCTTTCTCCACACTGAGAAGTACTTCCGAAATCGCCCGTTTCAGCCATTTATTCTCAGTCTGCTCTGAGAGCATCTGCAAGGCTTCTTTCATCGGCACACCCGCCTGGGTAATGCTGACAAACTGGCGACAGAATACACTCAGATCTCGCGGCTTTACTTTCTTTCCTATGGAAAAATCTATTTCTTTATTCAAGGCTCCCTGTTCTTTGACAGAGACCGGGATGAGACCGTCATTCTTCAGAATGTCTACAACTTTTTCCCTGGTATCAGCCTCTATACTTCCTCGCTTCTCTTTTCCTTTTTTGTCTACTGCCACGTAGGAAAAACCTGGCATCTTATCACTTCTTTCTGTCCAGTCAATTATTTGTCGTCTGCCAGATCATTCTCTGTTAGAAGTCAAAGTTGACTTTTTTATTCATGCTTACCGGATCCTGAGCATAAGTTACCGCATTATCCGCATCAATAAGCTTTCTCATATATAAGTCATACAGCGCATCATCCATGGTCTGCATACCTGCACGTTTATTGGTCTGCATGATGGATGCGATCTGATACGTCTTACTTTCACGGATCAGATTTCGCACTGCATTGTTTGCAAAAAGTACCTCCAATGCTGCCACACGCCCACTTCCATCTGCTTTCTTAAGAAGCTGCTGGGACACTACGCACTCCAGCACAGAAGCAAGCTGAATACGGATCTGCTGCTGCTGGTTTGGAGGGAAAACATCGATAATTCGGTCAATGGTCTTATCTGCTCCGATCGTATGCAGAGTGGAGAAAACAAGATGGCCTGTCTCTGCTGCTGTGATCGCAGTGGAAATCGTTTCCAGATCTCGCATCTCTCCTACCAGAATCACGTCCGGATCTTCTCGAAGTGCTGCTCTTAATGCCTGGGCATAATCTGTAGAATCACTTCCAATCTCTCTCTGGTTTACCACAGATTTATCGTGTCTATGCAGATATTCGATTGGATCCTCCAATGTAATAATATGGTAAGGATAATTCCTGTTGATCACATGGATCAATGAAGCCAATGTGGTTGATTTCCCGCTTCCTGTCGGCCCTGTTACCAAAATGAGACCTCTTTTCCGCGTGGTCATCTCCACTACCTCTGCAGGAATACCAAGATCCTCAGGTTCCGGGATGTTGAAAGGAAGGCTTCGCATAACGGAAGCAAGTGTTCCTCTCTGTTTAAATACATTTACGCGGAAACGTCCCACACCTGAGATGGCATAGGCAAAGTCTGTCTGTCCGTTATTCTGAAGTTCTTCTCTGTGACGGACATCCATCAGGGGCATGAGAATATCTTCCAGCATCTGCGGAGTAAGGCGTTCTCCCTCTATGGGAGCCAATACACCATCGATCCGGTAGCTTGGCGGCCTGCCGGTTGTCAGGTGGATATCGGAAGCCCTTACCTTCACTGACTGTATCAGTATTTCGTCTAAATTATACATATTTCCTAATCTGCCTCGTAACTCCCTGAGAATCTCCGGAGAGCTCCGGTTCGCAGGAATTCCTTCTATATTAATAGTCTGTAGAATTAATCGTCTGTAAACTCAAATTATTCATAAGATGCCTTAAGCATCTCTTCCACAGAGGTGGTACCGTTCAGCACATAGTTGATACCATTCTCTCTCAGTGTGCGCATTCCGCTGTTTCTGGCTGCGCGTTCCAGTTCCTCTGTTGTTCCATTCTCTGCGATCAGGTCGCGGATCTCGTCATTGACCTCCATGATCTCGAACACACCGATACGCCCGTAATATCCTGTATGGCTGCAGAAATCACAGCCACAGGGTTCATAGACATTTACATCCTCCTGTGTGTTCATCCTCAGCACTCTCTTCTCCTCAGAGGTGGCAGGGCGCATTTTTTTACAGTGGCTGCACAGCTTACGCACAAGGCGCTGTGCGATAACTCCTACAACAGAATCTGCGATCAGATATCTCTCCACTCCCATGTCCGCCATACGGTTCAGAGTACCTACTGCATTGTTGGTATGCAATGTAGAGACAACCAGATGTCCTGTTATGGATGCCTGTACTGCAATAGCAGCAGTCTCCCTGTCTCGAATCTCACCGATCATAATAATGTCCGGGTCCTGACGGAGAATAGAACGAAGGGCTGACGCAAAATTCAGGTCTACTTTGTTGTTGACCTGTACCTGATTGATGCCCTCAATATCTGCCTCCACAGGATCCTCTACTGTTACGATATTGACTGCTTCTTTATTTAATTCACTTAATGCGGTATACAGGGTAGTGGATTTACCGCTTCCTGTAGGTCCTGTTACAAGAATGATCCCGAAAGGACTAGCCAGCATATGGTTGAAACGTTCCATCTCATCGGGTGGAAGTCCCAGATCTTTCTTGTTACGTGTCAGGTTCAGTTTTGAAGAGAGTCGCATTACGATCTTCTCTCCGTGTACAGTAGGCAGAGAGGAAATTCGGATATCATAATCCTGTCTGTCTACCATAATGGACATACGTCCGTCCTGAGGTTTCCTTTTCTCTGAGATATCCATGCCTCCAAGGATCTTGATACGGGTGGAAATCGCAGGAAGAAGGCTGTTATCATATACCATACGCTCATAGAGTGCACCGTCGATCCTGTAACGGATACGGACTTTGTTCTCCAGAGCTTCGATATGGATATCACTGGCCCTCTGGCGGATTGCCTGTTCAATAAGGGAACGCACCAGCTGCACAATAGGTGCATCACTTACATCCGTATCTGTATCGTCGTCTGCTGCTCCTCCACGAAGCTGTGCTCTCTCCTGAGTAAATCGTCTGGCTGCATCCAGTGTCTCTGATGCGCCGTAGCATCTGTCGATTGCCGCAAGAATATCTCTGGTTGTAGCAATGTAAGGCTCTATCTGCAGGTTTGTCACGATAGAGATGTCATCGATTGCAGCCATATCCATCGGATCTGCCATTGCCAGATGAAGGATATTGGCGTTGTAGGGATCCAGTTCAAAAGGAATGCAGGTATATTTCTTAAGAATGTCTACACTGACCAGGTTTCGGACTTCTTTCGGGATCGTCACGCCTGTCAGCTGAACGACTTTAAGCCCCAGCTGCATCTGGAGGGCACGAACGATCATATCCTCAGTGATAAAGCCATTATCTACCAAAACTTCACCGATCTTCTTGCCGCTTCCCTTCTGCAATTCCAGGGCTTTCTTTAATTCATCTTCAGTCAGTACATTCTGCCTGATGAGCATGTCACCAAGCCTCATTCTCTCACGTCTTAATGCCATCTGTGTATCTCTTTTCCGAACACAACAGTGTGTTCACTGTTTACAGAACAAATCATCTGTTGGTGTTTCATCTTCAGATTTTACTGTAATATCAGCAACAAAAAAGAAGGAATTTCTCCTTTTTTTATCTGACATTATATTATTGGTTTAAAGTTAACATATTTCGTACACTTTGTCAATTTTTGTTTCCATATTTTCGAATATTTTTTTCGTTTTTGAAGCATATTCCGCAGACCAATAAGCAAATTCGTCAGTTTTTACTTGATCGTTTAAGTTAACAGATAAAAAAGTTTACACACGAAAAAAGAAGGGAAAGCCAGACTTTTTTGTATGACTTTCTCCCTTCTTTTATCCATTTTATTTTGCCTTAAATACAGCGACTTTCTCTTTTGACAGATCAATCTTATCCGGAAGGATGGAAGTCTTCTCAGTGGATTCCGATGTTGTGAATCCTGTTGAGTCGGAAGTATTTGACTTCATCGCATCCTGCAGAGTATTGCTTACTGTCACATTTGCAGAAAAGATATCTGTTCCTGTGGAAGCTGCTGCATCACCTGTTGTTATGCTTACCGTACTGCTACTCTGCATTTCCTGAACCTGTTCCTGTGTCGGGTAGAAGGATGGCTGGCGGATATAACGGAAGCTTGCACTGTATGCTTCGCCTACTGTTACTCCATTCTTGCCGGAGGAGCAGTGTACTGCGATCCAGTCACCTGCGTCTGTTTTACCGCAGAGAATACCTACATGATTATCGCTTCCTGCTTCCGGTCCTTTCTGGAACACAAGATCTCCGGGCTGTGCATCTGCCTCAGTTACCACGTTTGCTTTCTCCCACTGATCGGAAGTTCCGTCGCCTACAGCTTCCTGCATTGCTTTATCCTGATATCCGTTGATCACTGCCCAGGTGACAAAACCACTACAGTCCAGTCCGTATGCGCGGATGGTCCCGGTGCTCTTGCTTCCCTCGGCTGATACCTTCTCGCTGGTTCCCCAGCCTGGATCTTCACCGATCACTGTGGATTTGCCGCCCCAGAAGTAACCGACTTTACCAACCAGTGAATAGGCTGCGGAGATAACATTTACTCTTTCCTCGGAAACATCATCCCCTACACTCTCGCGGACAAAACCGTTGGCAGCTGTTACTACCGCGCAGAGGAGTTTGCAGTCTGTTTCCACATATTTCTTAAGGATCGTCCGATCCTTCTTTGCGATTTTATTTTTCTTAATATAGTAGTTGATTTTACGATTAGCGTATGTAACGTGAGTGATATCCTGCTTGTCCCTTACAATCGGGTTCATCTCTGCAAAGATTTTCGCAAGGTCTTTCTTGCAGGAGGAATCCAGAGTAAATTCTGTTTTTCCGTCCTGGCTCTGCTGATATACATAGACTGCAAGGATATCCTGCCAGTTTCTTACCAGAAGACTGTCTGCAGATGTGGTGGTCTTGCTGCCGTTTACATCGCTGGCATCTGCTACTTTGTTCTTCTCTTTATATTCCTTCTCGATCTCATCCATAACAGAAGCGAAATCATCTGAGAAGGTCAGATTGTAGTTATTCTTCAGGCTGTCCAGATAGAAATCCTTACCTGCGTGGATATTGGACGCATAATATACCGGAGTTCCGGTCTGTGCAGCACTGGTATTACTCGTAAATGGATTATTCGTATTCGCATTGTTCTTCTGCGCTTCCAACTGAGCAATAGTCGCTTCTGCCTGAACCAGCAGATTATAATTAGAAACCTGTGCCTTCTCTGTATCAGGCAGGGCATTATATGCAGTGCGGATGCTCTGAACAGTGGCTTTCTTCTCCAGCGTGATGGTCTGTGCGTTCAACTCATTGATTCTGTCGATCACATCCTGGGCTGCCTTCGTAATCTGTGAAGACGGTGTTGGTGTAGGATTCGCAGGTGTCGGAGTCGGATCTGTTGGTGTCGGAGTCGGATCTGCCGGTGCAGGTGTTGGCTCTGCAGGTGTTGGTGTCGGATCTGTTGGTGTCGGATCTACCGGTGCAGGTGTCGGGTCTGCAGGTGTCGGATCTACCGGCGCAGGTGTTGGCTCTGCAGGAGTCGGATCTGCCGGCGCCGGATCCTCTGATCCTGAATCAAAATCACCGGAATCGCTGAAATCAGAACCGTCTGCTGTATACGCAGCAGTATCCTCTGCTGCAAGTACGGACGCAGGACCGGATAATACCATTCCTGACATCAATGTCAGACATAAGAATCTGGTAAGATACTTGTTTTTCATATATCTAAATTGCTCCCTTCTTACTGTGAGCATGTCCTTACCCCCTGTTTATAAGGGCATACTGTCTAAATTACTTTTCACATTATTATGTTATTTCATAAGTGAATTATCCCGAAATATTAACCTGTTTTATTCTAGCATAATCATTTTTTGAAATCAACAGCTCAGGGCAGGTAAATTCCAGATTTGACCAAAATTCATTTTTTTGTCACATTTTAACCGACTCAAGCAGTGAGAAAGATATATTTCAGAATGCAGGAAGGCTGTGCGGATATGATTTCCACACAGCCTTCCTGTATTCTTAGCGTATCTCTGTCAGGCTGCCTGAATGGCTCCTGCAAAGTTCTTATTACCAATGCAGATCTGTATCAGTCCCTGCACTACCTGAAAACACATATTCAGGATAAAGCGGATATCCTCTTCCACGCTGCGGAGCTTGTTGAGGTATTTCTCATGAGTAGCTTCGATATAATCGATCAGGGTGGCGAAATCTGCGAAGCGGATGGCCGGTTCCAGATATGCATATGCTTCTCCCTGCTGTATACATTCTTTCAGTCTGTTCTTAAGTACTTTCTCATAATGATTATGCTGGCTGAAGCTTCCTGTATATGTTTTGTTATGAGGAAAGGTAAAATAATCCGCCATATAGTGGATCACTTCGCCGAACCGCCGCCAGTAAACTCTCTGGTTACTCTCATCCGGTCTGATATCTGCCAGTTCTTTCATCCGGTTCTTGACATCTTCAAATGTTCCGTAGAACTCGTGTCTCCTGGTGATAAAGGACGGTTTGATATCCGGCAGAATGCTGCCCAGGCAGAAAGCCTTTCTGTGAGACTGCAGGCTTGCTGTGGTCTGCATCTGATCCGCAAGGTATCTTGCTAATAAAATATGTGATTTTTTACGCAATTTTCTTCCTCTTCTTTCTTTTGAGAACCTATCATTCTTATATATGGGAACGAATAATAATCAACTTAACCAACATAGAATACTATAGCAGATTTATACCTGTTATTCAAATAAAATTTTTGTAAACTTTTTTACATTTTCAGGTCAGACAACTGTTTCAGTAATTCCAGGTCACTGTCCTTTACTTTCAGGTTTGTCTCTATCTTCTCTCCCTCAGGAGTGGTGATCGCAATTTCAATAATGCTTCCTTCTTTAAGCCCTTTGCGTGAAACTGCCTGACAGAATGCCGGGAACTTGGGATGATTGCTCTTAAAGGTGTTCCATGCGCCTGTAATCTTCATGATATTTCCTATATTGTTTCCTATGTTCATATGATTGTTGTGTCCTTTCTTATCTCAACTGATTATTCTACATTCTCAAACATCTCTGCAAATGTCATGGAGATTTTCGGAAAATCTTTCAGTGTCACTACTGTATCTGCATTGTACTGCTCAGTTTTGACACCATTTTCTCACATGTTTGACCTCATTTTTACTCCATTTTTGCGTGAAATCATGTAAAAATACGGTAAGATACGTAAAATTGTAAATTCTGCAAACCCTTTAGATCTCGCTGAAATCTGGTGTTCCGTACAGGTCGAACGGAGTTGACTGGTAGACATAGTAGTTCAGCCAGTTTGTATACAGGTTGTTCGCATGTGCTCTCCACATAAGGAGCGGTCTGTTTTCCGGGTTGTTGTCTTTGTAATAATTCTCCGGGATTTCGATGGGCAGGTTTTTGCTGACATCACGTTTGTACTCACCGTCAAGAGTCACACGATCATATTCCGGATGTCCCATTACAAAGATCTTGCGGCCGCCGTCTGCCATTGCAAGGAAAAGCCCTGCTTCATCGGATTCAGCAAGCACTGTCAGCTCTTTACAGTTATGGATATCCTCGATGGGAACTTCCGTATGTCTGGAATGAGGTGCAAGGAACATATCGTCGAATCCGCGTACCAGCGGAATCTTACGGTTCATCACTTTATGCCAGAAAAGACCGAACATCTTCTTATCAAGTTTGCGTTTTTTCAGTCCATAGTGGTGGTAGAGTCCTGCCTGTGCAGCCCAACACAGATAAATGGTGGAGGTAACATGGGTGTTTGTCCAGTCCATGATCTCTACCAGTTCCTTCCAGTAGTCTACCTCTTCGAATTCCATCTGCTCTACAGGAGCACCTGTGATGATCATTCCATCGTATTTGTTATTTTTCAGTTCCGGAAATGTCTGATAAAATTTATTCAGATGACTCACAGATGTATTCTTCGCTTCATGGCTCTGTACTGCCATAAAGGTGACGTCCACCTGCAACGGTGTGTTGGAAAGGGAACGCAGAAGCTGAAGCTCTGTCTCCTCTTTCAGAGGCATCAGGTTCAGAATGAGGATCTGAATGGGGCGGATATCCTGATGGGATGCACGTGACTCATCCATCACGAAAATATTTTCTTTTTCCAGAATCTCTTTTACGGGCAGATCGCTCTGTATTTTAATTGGCATTATCTTATCTCCTGTTCTTATTATTTTATTGTTGTGCCATCTTCAGGAAATCTTCTTCCGAAAGGATTGGAATTCCCAGTTCTTTGGCTTTTTTATTCTTTGAAGAATTGGAAGTTGTGTCATTATTGATCAGGTAGTTCGTCTTCGATGTTACTGATCCGGTCACCTTGCCTCCCAGAGACTCAATAAATTCCTTTGCCTGTGCTCTGTTTGCAAAGTGCTCCACACTTCCTGTGATAACGAAATTCATGTTCCGGAAAATCTGCTCACCTGTCTTTTCTTCTTTCTTAACAGTCAGATGGCTCATCAGATGATCCAGTTTTCTGTTATTATCCTCGTTTGAAAAATAATCAGTCAGACTTCCGGCAATTACCGGTCCGATGGTATCAATAGAGCTGATCTCCTCTTTATCTGCATGGCGGATCTTCTCCAGATCATCATCAAAATGCCTGCAGATCACTTTTGCATTGGCAAGACCGATATTGGCGATTCCAAGGCTGTAGATCACCTTCGCAAGAGTAGTCTCCTTAGCTTTATCAAGGCTGGTCATCAGGTTCTCAAAGGATTTCTCCCCGAATCCGTCCATCTCCACGATCTCATCACGATGCTTTCCAATCTCAAAAATATCTCCGAAATCATGAATAAAGCCTCTTGCAATGAATTTCTCCAGTGTTGCTTCTGACAGTCCGTCAATGTTCATGGCATCCCTGCTTGCAAAAAGTGCAAAGGATTTGATCTTCTTTGCGGCACAGTCAGGATTTGTACAGTAAAGTGCCTCCACATCATTTACCTTCTGTATCTGTGTCCCATGGCCACATGCAGGGCAAGTATCCGGAATTTCCAGTTTACTGCTGCGTGTGAGGTTTTCTGCAATCTGCGGAATGATCATATTTGCTTTATATACAGTGATCGTATCCCCGATACCAAGCTGCAATTCTTTTAGAATGCTTACATTGTGTACGCTGGCGCGGCTCACAGTGGTTCCCTCCAGCTCGACCGGTTCAAAAACAGCCACTGGATTGATCAGCCCTGTTCTTGACGGGCTCCATTCGATCTCAAGAAGATGGGTTTCTCTGATCTCATCTGCCCATTTGAATGCAAAAGCATTTCTGGGAAATTTCGCTGTTCTTCCAAGGGAATCTCCGTATGCAATATCATCATAAAGAGCAACCAGTCCGTCTGACGGAAAATCATTCTCAGTGATCGCAGTTGAAAAATATTCCATGGCTTCATCCAGCGTTAAAGCTGTGACTGTCCTGTATTCCACTACATCAAATCCCTGTTCTTTCAGCCATTCAAACTGCCGGGCTCTTGAATTATGGAAATCAACCCCGTCGGCGCTTACCAGCGTAAATGCGTAGAAACGCACATTCCTGCGGGCTGTGATCTCATTGTTTAACTGGCGGACAGAACCGCTGCATAAGTTTCTCGGATTCTTGTATTTCGCATCAACGTCTTCTATGGATTCATTGATCCGTTCAAAGTCCGAATAGGTAATGATCGCTTCCCCACGCAACACCAGTCTTCCCTGATACGGGATTTTAAGAGGAACGTTCTTAAATACTCTGGCATTATTGGTGACAACCTCTCCTGTCACACCGTTTCCACGTGTAACTGCTTTGGCAAGTTCTCCATTCTCGTAGGTAAGAACGATCGTCAGTCCGTCCAGCTTCCATGACAGAAGCGTTTTGTGTTCCCCGATAAATTCCCTCAGAACTTCTCTGTCCTTAGTCTTGTCCAGAGACAGCATGGGGGATTCGTGTTCTTCTTTTGGAAGCTGGTCAACTGCCTCGTACCCTACGCTTATGGTTGGGCTGTTTGCCAGAACAGTGCCTGTCTCTTTCTCCAGAGCCTGAAGCTCGTCGTACATCTGATCGTACTCTCTGTTGCTTATGATCTCTGTATCCTGCTGGTAATACGCCTTTGCCGCCCTGTCCAGCTTTTGCACCAGCTCTTTCATTCGCATGATCGCTGCTGTTTCCATTCTGTTCTCCTGTTCTGATCACTGTTTCACTTGTGGAAGATTCCAGTAAATGGTTCAGTTCTTCCCACTCCTGTGCTGTGATCTCTCTGTATTCGCCTTCTCTGATCCCGTCCAGAGTCAGATTCATGATCCTGATCCTTTTCAGCTTCTGTACCTCATATCCCAGATACCGGCACATTCTGCGGATCTGCCGGTTCAGTCCCTGTGTCAGAATGATCCGAAAGCTGCATTCTCCTGTCTGCACCACTCTGCATGGTCTGGTCACTGTATCAAGAACAGGGACTCCCTTGCTCATCCTTCGGACAAATTCCCTGTCCACCGGCTTATTCACTGTCACAAAATATTCTTTCTCATGATAGTTTCCGGCGCGCATGATCTTATTGACCAGATCTCCTTCATTTGTCAGAAGGAGAAGGCCCTGTGATTCTTTATCCAGTCTGCCCACAGGATAAACACGCAGAGGATAATCCAGATAATCTGTTACCGTCGTCTCATCAAACTGCTGCTTTGTACTGCACACGATCCCTCTGGGTTTGTTAAAAAGAAGCAGTACTTTTTTTTCATTTTTATGGACAGGTATATTGTCTGCACAGACCTCATCTTCCAGGCTGACTTTCTGACCGCTTTCTGCTTTTTTTCCGTTTACCGTAATCCTTCCCTCTTCGATCATCCGGTCGGCTTCCCGTCTGGAGCATATGCCTGCCTCGCTTAAATATTTGTTTATTCTGATTTTTTCGTCCATTGTTCTATTATATAATTTTTTGTACATCTTATCAACGGTGAAATTTTGATGGAATTTTTCTGGAATTTTTTTCAAAAGGGCAGGAATGGGGAATCGCCTTGTATTTTGTCAGATTTTATTGTATGATATCGAATGACAGGATATCTTTTTTGTCACTGATTTTATCAAAAAGGAGGCTTTCATGTCAGATCATTTACCACGTACAAACCGGTGGCTGATCGCACTTTCTGTTATTCTGTGTCTGATACTTGGAGGAATTTTCACCCGTTCTTCCGCTGTGACTTCACAGGCAGATGCCATCAGCGATACCGGAGCTTTCGTGTCAGAAGATCAGGATTCTGCGGAGTTTACTTCTGAGGAAACATTGACTGATAGCAATGATAATTTTACGGATTCTTCTTCCGGGAAACTGTTTGGACGCACTTCTTCAGATTCATCTGAAGCTTCTCCGGGCGGTCCTGCATTAAGCACTGATATCTCGCCTGAGGCATCAGAGGGCAGCTGGGCTTCCAGTGGAAGTAACTGGATGTTTCTGGTAGATGATAAGCCATACACAGGATGGTTCACAGATACAGACGGGAAACAGTACTATATGGATGAGACCGGTATTATGCAGACAGGCTGGACAGATATCGGAAAGAAGCGGTATTATTTTGATATGGATGGCATTCTGCAGACAGGGACTGTGATAATAGATAAGAAAACTTATGAACTGGATACAGATGGTTCTCTGAAAGATTATACACCAAAGAAAAAATCCTCGAAGAAGAAATCTTCAGGTAAGTCAGACACCTCTGACAAGTCCGGTACATCTACGGCAAAGAAGTCGGTCGCCCTTACTTTTGATGATGGTCCCAGTTCTTTTACAGACCGTCTTCTGGACTGTCTGGAAGAAAATAATGCAAAGGCAACTTTCTTTATGGTGGGTACTGAGATTGCCAGTTTTCCGGACGAAGTAAAACGCATGAAAAAACTGGGCTGTGAACTTGGAAACCACACTTATGACCATAAGGATCTGGCGACTCTTTCTTCGGATGAGATCAGTTCAGAAATTGCAAGAGTGGATGAACAGCTTGTAAATCTTACAGGTGAGGGAGCTTCGGTGGTCCGCCCGCCATATGGATCTGTTAATGATACGGTAAAATCAACTGTGGGAACCCCGATGATTCTGTGGTCCATTGACACTCTGGACTGGAAAACGCAGGATGTGGAATCTACGGTTGAGGAAGTCATGAATAATGTAAAAGATGGTTCCATTATTCTGATGCACGATATCTTCAGCACCTCTGTAGATGCAGCCGAGATCCTGATTCCGCAGCTTATCGAAGAAGGCTATCAGCTTGTAACAGTGCACGAACTGGCTTCCCTGCATCAGACAAAATTATCGACAGGAGTTACATACGGTGAATTTAATCGAATCAAGTAAGTCCCTTGCGGAAGTTGCGAAAAGTAATAAGAACAGCAAAATCTCCGGCAGAAGCTGACAAGAACAATGTCAGAAAAACGGAACGTAAAAAATACAGGCAGTTACCACAAGGATAACCGCCTGTATTTTTTACGTTCCATATTCAATTTTATTCAAGTAAATCTCCTCTGATGTATCCGGTCTGACCGTCGTAGTCGATCTGAACCCATTCACCATCAGTACCTGTCTTCTGAACCTGATCACCTGCTGAGATCACGCCAAGGATATCAGCATCTGTGCTGGCTTCTGCGCGTACATTACATTCCTCCGAAGCAGTAAGCATCGTGCCATCTTCTGCCTCTGTTGACACACCTGCTTCCTCCCCAAGACCATTCAGGAATTCTTCAAGAGACGGATCAGATTGCTGTGCCTGATCCAGTTCATTCTGCACCTTCTTTATAAGAGCTGAAACATCACTGTCTGATAACTGTTTTTCCATATATGCGGAAATCTCAGAATCCTGTAAAGCTCCGTTATTGATCACCCAGTTTCCTTCGCTGTTCTTATATACATAGAACTGAGTCAGTGCAGGGGCCTTGGTCTCAACGCCCTGACAGATATACGAGAAACAGGCGTAAACCACGTAAGAATCATCTGTCATACCTTTCTTCGTGTACACATCGCCTACTTCATACCCTTCGATATAATCTTTCAAATTTGTGACTTTTGACTCGTCAGACGGTGTAAAATCATCTTCCAGAGTCTTCAGCGTTGCAATATCTTTTTCCCCCAGAGCCTGATAATAGCTCGTGATCAATGCAGTAACATCTGCATCTGCTGTTTCCATGGGATTGGCGTCTTCTTTCTTCTCGTCAGACTCCCCTTCACTTATCGGAGAAGAAGGAACATTTCCCTGGTCTTCGGATGTGGTTTTCTGTTCATCTCCGGAATTCCCCTTATTACTTCCGGAACAGGCTCGAATGCCGCAAAACAGGACAACCACAATTATCAGAATAGCTCCACCCAGCATAAAATACCGGAGATTATCTGATAACCATTCTCTAAAATCATCCAAGTTCTTGTCCTCCTTATGAGTTACCGTTTGCTCCGTTCACTGCCGCATACGATTTCTGACAGTTCCCGATTCTGATAACTCCTGTGATACAACGCACCGGAACTGTACATACGTCCCAGGCAGCACGCCTGAAGGGAATCGAACCCCCGCACATGGTACCGGAAACCACTGCTCTATCCACTGAGCTACAGGCGCGTATCTTGAAAATCTGATTTTCAAAGGATTTATATAATTTATTTAATACAAGGTCTATATTATCATAATTACCGAAAAAAGTAAAGTTTTTTATTTTGTTACAAAAGATGCATTATTTTGTTACAAGTCAAAAATTATGGGCAGTCATGCATTGTGCTGACTGCCCGGTTTTATTTACATTTTCAGATCGTCGAATTTTAATCGGATGATCACCAGGGTGATCGCCATAAGAATGATTCCTGCCGGAAGTGCGATCCATGCTGTCTGTACAAATCCTGCGATAATATAAGTCAGGAAAGATACTGCTGCTGCAACCATTGCATAGGGAAGCTGTGTGCTGACATGATTTACATGTTCACACTGTGCACCTGCTGATGCCATGATGGTTGTATCGGAAATCGGTGAACAGTGATCTCCACATACAGCACCTGCCATACATGCAGAAATAGAGATGATCATCAGTTCATGATTTGTTCCTGAGAATACATTAACAACAATCGGAATCAGGATACCAAAGGTTCCCCATGAAGTACCTGTTGCAAATGCGATAACAGCCCCGATTACAAAGATAATTGCAGGAAGGAAATTCATCAGCCCGCCTGCAGAGCTTTTAACAATTGCAGATACAAATACAGATGCACCAAGGCTGTCTGTCATGGCCTTCAATGTCCAGGCAAAAGTAAGGATCAGGATCGCAGGTACCATTGCCTTGAATCCGTCCGGAATACACGCCATACAGTCTCTGAAATTCATAACACGACGTATCAGATATAAAACAATCGTGATAACCAGTCCGAAGAAGCTTCCAAGCACCAGTCCCACAGATGCATCACTCTGTGAAAATGCAGTTACAAAATCAGTTCCGCTAAAGAAACCACCTGTATAGATCATACCGATTACGCAGCATATTACAAGGCTTACGATCGGGATCAGAAGATCGATCACCTTGCCACGCGGATTACTTTTCTCATCTTCAGCCGCGTTTGCATAAGGACGTGCAGGTGTTGTGTAGATATCGCCTTTTAAAGCATTTGTCTCATGAACACCCATTGTTCCGAATTCTACTTTCATAAGAACCATTGCCACCATCATGAAGATCGTAAGCAGTGCGTAGAAGTTATAGGGAATTGCATGTACAAACAGGGTAATTCCATCCTCTCCTTCTACAAATCCGCTAACTGCCGCAGCCCATGAAGAAATCGGTGCAATGATACATACCGGTGCTGCTGTGGCATCGATCAGGTACGCCAGCTTTGCGCGGGACACATTGTGCTTATCTGTCACAGGACGCATAACGCTTCCTACTGTCAGACAGTTAAAATAATCGTCAATAAAGATCAGTACACCAAGAATGATGGTTGAGAGTTCCGCACCAACTCTGCTTTTAATCCTCTTACCGGCCCAGCGTCCGAATGCTGCGGAACCGCCTGCCCTGTTCATCAGGCATACCATGGTTCCCAGAATAACAAGGAAGATCAGGATACCCATATTATAAGAATCTGTCAGAACGCTGATCATTCCGCCTTCAAAAATATGAAGGATTGTTCCTTCGAAATTAAAATTAGAGTAGAACAGTGCACCAACCAGTATTCCTACAAACAGTGAACTGTATACTTCTTTGGTGATCAGTGCCAGTGCAATGGCAACAAGCGGCGGAACCAACGACCAGAATGTGCCGTAAAATTTCGCAGATGCAGCCACCTCTTCCTCTGCTGCAAGTACAGTCAGCGGACTTGCCAGTATCAGCAGCATCAGTGCTGAAAGGCAGAGCGAAAGTCTTTTTATGTTACTTTTCATTTCTTTTCTCCTTCTCTTGTAAGATATATGATATTTCGATCATAGCACGCCTCTTAATTAATGCATTTGAAACAGCTTGGCAGAATTTCACGCTCTGATGAGCCGGATCAATATGCATTATTTACGAGGATTACTATAATCAAATCTGTAAATGTAGCAGGATTCCGTCTGTGCGATCAGTTCACAACCACACTCTGTCAGAAAATCATGGTCAACCAGCCCGATCTGTGTTACTACGAAATCTGTCTTTGATTTCTTCAACGCAGCCTGAAACCCTTCTTTATCTTCATAGATATGATAATCGATCACATCCAGCAATGCTTTCTGTCTTTTATAGAAACTGCTGTTCTCATCATAGTTTCCCGCCACTGTACTGCCTGATCTGTAGATACTTGCATTTCTGCTTATTACAGTGGCGATCCCCGCATCATACTGTCGCACAATACTGTTAAGACTGCCGTCAAAAACAACCCTTGGAAAATCATCCTCCTGGTTCTGGTGGATCACGTCGCAGACTGCACGCAGATCATTGGGCACCTTATAAATATTCTCTGCCATTGCAAAATTGGTCACTACCCCGTCCAGCGGATTTCCCAGGATCACAAAACCTGTCAGCACAGCTGCAGCCATAAGAACTTTTATCCAGGTCTTTCTAAAAGCGGTCACAAGTCTGACTCCATAGTAGGCAACCGCCGGGATCACAGGAAGAATCCAGATAAACCGGTAATATTCATTCTCAAACTTCGCCTTTGCGATAAGATATTTTACAACCAGCGGATTATATACTGTCAGCAGCAGAAATACTGTATAGCCGATAAATATCCCGGACTTTCTTTTTCTCCCCAGGACCAGTGTGCAGATCAGTCCTACAGCAAACAGAAGAGGATACCAGCAGGAACCCCAGTACAGCCTCATACATGCATCAACAAAGCGCAGTCCCAGTTCCTGAATTGTTACACCTGCCATTTTTTTCTCCTTTCTGTATTATGATGCAGCCAGCGTCAGCAGACCGATTCTGCATGCAAAAAATACAGCTGCATATAATGCCGACGGAAGCATACACACTGCACAATATACCAGCCCTGAAAATCTCTTATTCATAACTGCCGCCGGAGCCATTCCCGCTGCGATCACGATAGGAAAGATGATAGCAGAACCGGAAAATGTCAGCGCACTGACCGCTGTGACAAACAATATGATCCAGACATTCCTGCTGTTTTTCTCCTGCAGATACCAGACGGCACACATAAGAACTGCAGGGATGGCAATGTTGGCAAGGATGGCTTTTCCCTCGTAGCTTCTGGTAAAGAAAAAAGTTCCGGAGGAATAAATCGTACCGCAAAACAGCTGTAAAACACAGACAAAGACAAGCATCAGATCTGCTTTCTTCCTGTTTCCGTCAAACAGTCTCTTACCGATCTGATAAATGATCAGATTGGCAGTCACTACATTCATACATGACATTACCTGCTTTGCCTGCACAATGGGATGGATTCCCAGAAGTCTGCACCACACTGCATTATGCATCGGATATGCGGAAAAAACATATCTGGCCTGAAATGCCTTCTGGATCGCTCCGTTAAAGGGATTATATCTGCCAAGAGTATCTGTGTATACAGAAGTACTCACTGTTCCTACATAATACGCCGCATCTACTGTTGTATCCTCGTAAAAGATCACGATCAGACATTGCAGCAATACTACGACACCTGCAAGGATAATCATCACAGAGTGATTTTTCCATATTTCAGAAATGCTTCCAAAACTTCCACTGCATGTTTCCGTTTGTCCGGCACGTATTTTCCGTTGTTTTTTTATTGTGCAGATCACAGCTGCGCAGATAACCAGAGCCATGATTCCTGCCCATATATAAGCCGCAGCTGTCAGGGATACCCATTTCAGTGTCATCGGTACGATCACCAGTTCAAACACTGCAAAGTAAACCAGATATCCCAGGATGAAAGTCAGGGAACAATCCCCTTTTATTTTCAATATCCGGGCCAGAACAATGCCCGCTGCATAAAAAACTATAAACTCCAGAACAAAGCCTGCACAGGCAAGGCATAATTCTCTCATTCTTCCACCTTTGTCCCTGACCGGATGGATTCGCGGTTTTTCAAAATCTCCATGGCAATCTTCTCAGGAGTCATCGGAAGCTCTGTCAGACGCACACCTGTTGCATTATAAATTGCCTCAGCCAGTGCCGGACATGGAGTATCAATTACAAGCTCACCAATGGATTTGGCACCAAAAGGACCGCTCTTTTCGTAACTGCACTCGAAATCCACGCGGATATTTCCGATATCCTGTCTGGTTGGGATCTTATACTGCATAAAAGAGTTGTTGCGGATCTTACCTTTATCTGTATATTGTACATCTTCCCAGAGAGCCATGCCAATTCCCTGTGCAATACCGCCCTCCGTCTGTACACGTGCAAGATTCGGATTGATCGGTGTACCGCAGTCAACAACCGCCACATAATCCAGAACATCCACACTGCCTGTCTCTGTATCCACCTCTACTTCTGCCATGCCTACCATAAACGGCGGCGGCGAGATCGGTGAAGAATGCTGTTTCACAACCTGAAGCTCGATATTGTTAAAGAAAGTGCTCTTTAATGCAATATCTTCCAATGAAACTTTCTTCTGGGCATTTTCAGAACTGATGGCATCCATATCAACACTATAGCCCTCTTCTGCATCTGTCATATGACCTGCGGCATTTCCGTCTGCCCCATCGCTTATCTCAAGTGTCTCATCATAGAATACACAGGATCCGTCAAAATCAACTTTTCCCTCATCTACTTCCATCATCTCTGCGCCAAGCTTACAGATTTTTTTCTTCAGCTCCTCACAGGCCTTCATAACCGCTACACCGGTGGTATAGGTTGTGGCGGAAGCATAGGAACCGGAATCATAAGGAGAAATATCCGTATCCACACTGAATACTACTATGTTATCCATAGGCGTATTCAGACAGTCAGCCGCAATCTGCGCCATAACGGTATCACAGCCTGTTCCCATATCCGTACATCCAAGTGCCAGTGTATAAGAACCATCTTCATTCAGCTTAATATCTGCACCGCCTACGTCAACTCCTGCAATAGAGGATCCCTGCATAGCCATGGCAACACCGACTCCGCGGACCTTTCCATTTCCCATATCCCTGCATGGATATTTGGAATCCCAGTCCATCATCTCTTTGGCGCGCGCCATACAGCGGTCCATGGAACAGCTCTGTGCATAAGGAACATCCGGATATCCAGGAAGAGGACCGCCCTCTACAGGCATATTCATTTCTTTTACCTTAACAGGATCCATTCCCATCTTATGTGCCAGCTCATTTACTGCAGATTCCACTGCAAAAATACCCTGGGTTGCACCATAACCACGATAGGCACCTGCAGCCTGCACATTTGTATAGACAACATCAAAAGCAAACCTGTGGGCTTCTGTATGTCTGTAAAGAGCGATTGATTTATGACCGCTGAGTCCTACTGTTGTAGAACTGTGTTCTCCGTATGCCCCAGTGTTGGACAAAGTATAAAGATCAATTGCCTTGATGATACCATTTTCATCTGCACCTGCGCGTACTGTGATCTCCATCTCATGGCGCGGTGAAGAGCAGATCATGGACTCATATCTGGAGAAGATCATCTTGGACGGGCGGCCTGTTTTCCAGGTCACGATCGCCGGATAGATCTCACTGACAGAGGTCTGCTTTGCACCAAAGCCGCCACCGATCCTTGGCTTGATCACACGTACTTTGGAAGCAGGAATGTCCAGTGCCCTTCCAACGATCCTTCGCACATGGAATGGGATCTGTGTTGAGGACAGAACGATCAGTCTGCCGAAATGATCCATATAGCAGGCTGTGCGGAAAGTCTCCATCATAGTCTGCTGGTTTGCTCTTGTATGATAAGTGCGCTCTACAGTATATTTACACTTTGCCAGGACTTCATCTACATTTCCATGTTCTTCCACTGCGGATGCACATAAGTTTCTTTTGTTGTCTCCGCCAAGAGGAATTTTCAGCTTCCAGTCATCCTCCGGATGGACCAGGATCGGATTATCTTTTGCCTTGTGGATATCCAGAACCGGTGTCTCCACGCGGTAATCTACGCGGATTCTCTTCAATGCTTTATCTACCGCTTCTTCTGTCTCACCCGCAACAATGGCAACTGCATCTCCCACAAAACGTACATGACGGTCAAGGATCAGTCTGTCATCCGGACTCATCTCCGGTGCAGTCTGGCCGGCAAGGGTAAAACGTTTCTGAGGCACATCTTTATAGGTAAGGATACATGCAATTCCGGCCACCTTCTCGGCAGTACCTGTTTTAATATCTTCCACCCAGGCGTTGGCGTGGGGACTTCTCAGTATCTTCACGATCAGGCAGTCCCTTGGTGCCAGATCATCTGTATAGACAGGCTTTCCGGTTACCAGTGACATTGCATCTGTTTTACGTACAGGTTGATTTACATATTTCATCTTTATGCTTCCTCCTGTGCTTTCTTATATTTCAGGAACTTCAGGATACTCCTTGTCTGGGAAACAAAACCGGAACATCTGCACAGATTTCCCGCAAGATATTCTTTGATCTGCTCCTCTGTGGGATCTTTGATCTCGTTGAGCATCGCAAATACATTCATGATAAATCCCGGATTGCAGAAACCGCACTGTTCCGCACCTTCATTCGCCAGAAAGCTTCCAAACTCCTGCGCTTCTCTCTGCATTCCTTCCAATGTAACGATTTTCTTTCCCTCAATGCGTGCTGCAAGTGTACTGCAGGAAAGCACCGGACGACCGTCCATAAGAACTGTGCAAAGACCACAGTTCGCAGTTTCGCAGCCTCTTTTCACGCTGAAACAGCCCTGTTTTCTTAAGAAATCGATCAGCAGTGTATCCGGGGAGATCTCTGCGTGGCGGTTCACTCCGTTAAGCCAGAAATTAATATTCATTTTTCATCCCTCCTACTGCTTCCCAGGCTCTTCTTGTCAATACTTTTACAAGAAGGGTTCTGTATTCCTTTGATCCTCGCATATTGCCTGCAGTAGGAACGTTCTCTGCCGCATATTCTGCAAAGGCTTCGATCGCCTCTTCCTTCTGCTTTTTTGTCATGTTCCGGAAATTCTTCAGGATCTGCTTCTTATCTTCCACGATCATGGCACGTGCAGGTCTGGCACCTATCACAGTCCTTGCCTCATTTCCGATCACAGAAGCTGCACAGGTCAGCACCGGGAAATCTGTTTTTATGTTTCTCTGACTTAAGTAACAGGTAAGAAGTGGCTCTTTTCGCACGATGATATTTACAAGGATGTCATTGTCCTTCTTCATATTTACAAATTCAGTCAGTGGAATACGGCCTGCATCATATAATTCTACCCATGTATCCATTCCCAGGAACATGGTCAGAACATCTGAGAAACCATATCTTCCATAAATGCTTCCTCCCACAGTGGCACAGTTTCTGAACTGTACGCCTACAATGTGGCAAAGGCTTTCTTTCATAGCTCCATGTGTGTAGGTATTCAGAGCTTCATTTGTCTCCAGGTCATGAAGCGGAGTCATACATCCGATGACAAATTCATCATCATTCTCCGAAATCGCATCCAGACCCAGACCGGAAAGATCAATCGCTGTGGATATTGCTCTGTTGCCCATTTTCATCCAGACCATTCCCCCAAGAATACGGGCTGTTTTCTTCTGGTTCAGTTCATAAGCTTCCGCCAGACTGTTTACCTTTACATAGCTTTTGATTTTCAGCATTATGTATCGTATCCCTTTCTTACATACTTTTCATATCTCTTGTAATATTTTGACTCGGATCTGTCGTCAGACAGCCAATTTAATATAATACCATAGTTTAAAGAAAAAATCTATAAATATCCTCTATTTCATAAATAAATTTTTGTTACTGTTCACTCCGTTCTCAGTAACGTAGCCAAAATTCATTCCAGATTGCCTGCGGCAATGGAATTTTGGCTTGTATGTCTCGGCAGTAATCCTGGTCAGGCGGACAATATCATCCGCTTTGCTGCTTGCTGTAAATATTACTCTAATTCTAGCATATGACAGCCAAAAGTGTCTATTGATAAAACTATCCAAAAAACACTTTTCAAAATATTATCGGATTAACTGCATCATTTGTTTCATTGTGAATCGTTTTTGTGCACTGTACCTAAATATTTTCGTAATATATTTGGTTTTTTATATATTTTACTGGATTTTTTCAAGTATCAATGTTATAATGTTCACAAATAAAAGACTTATCACTGTTAATTGCAGATAACAGGTACAATTTGCGAATATTCGCCTGAATCTATATCGTTCAATAACAGAGATGTCATAAAGGAGGGTTTGATTATGAGTAAACGCGTGATTACAATAAACAGGATGCTCGGCAGTAATGGCCGCCTGATCGGTAAAGCTCTGGCAGAAGAGCTTGGATTTGCTTTTTATGACAAAGAGCTGATCGATATTGCAGCTCAGAAAGAGAATATTCCTTTTGATCTGCTTGCCAAGGTTGATGAGAAACGTGGCAGCCAGTGGCGTTTTCCCATTGACCATGAACTTCAGATGGACAGTGATTTTCACTTTGTTCCCATGAATGATGTGCTCTTTGATCTTCAGCGAAAGATTATTCTGGATGCTGCTGAGAAAGAAGATTGTGTGATCGTTGGCCGATGCGCCAATCACATCCTCGACAATAAATGCCTGAGCGTATTTATCCATGCACCATTTGAGTATCGTGTACAGACTGTCATCGAGCGTACGGGACGGGAAGAAAAAAGTGCACAGAAGCTGGTTAAGAAAGTGGATAAAGAACGGCGTACTTATTATGAGTACTTTACAGATAAGAAATGGAAAGATATTTCCCAGTATCATCTGGCATTTGACAGCAGTAAATTTGAGCAGGATAAAATTATACAGATGATAAAGATGGCCTTGTAAAATCAAACAGGGTTCCAGATTCAAAAGTCTTATCATGCAGGCACGAACGACTTTTTGAACCTAGTACATCGTTTCGTAAATAACTATACCAATCGCGTAGGATGCGGATTCGAG
>OLSF01000206.1_pt1 | contig 62015 bp, 57 predicted proteins | sample 1672301 | NCBI WGS metagenome assembly OLSF01 (sample SAMEA3136669, study PRJEB25190) | human gut metagenome | biome: human gut; feature: human-associated habitat; material: faeces | place: Austria | collected 2013
AGGCCGTATATGTACCAGCCGATGACTTAACTGACCCGGCTCCTGCAACAACATTCTCACATCTGGATGCGACAACCGTACTTTCCAGAAAGATCGTTGAGCAGGGTATCTACCCAGCCGTAGATCCACTGGATTCTACATCCCGTATCCTGGAGCCTGCAGTTGTAGGTGAGGAGCACTACCAGGTAGCACGTAAGGTACAGGAGATCCTGCAGAAGTACAAAGAGTTACAGGACATCATCGCAATCCTCGGTATGGAAGAATTATCCGAAGAGGATAAGATGACAGTAGCCCGTGCAAGAAAGATCCAGAAATTCCTGTCACAGCCATTCTCAGTAGCTGAGACATTTACCGGTGTTCCTGGAAAATATGTTCCACTGAAAGAAACTGTTCGTGGATTCAAAGCGATCATCGACGGTGAGATGGATGAATATCCGGAAAATGCATTCTTCAATGTAGGTACGATCGAAGACGTGATCGCTAAGGCGAAGGCAGAAGGAGTGGCTTAGTATGAGCACATTTTCATTGAAAATTATATCTACGGATAAGGTCTTCTACGATGGTAAATGTGAATATCTGGTCATCCCGACGATCGACGGGGAGAAAGGTATTCTGGCTCATCATGAGAACATGGTCATCGCAGTGGAGATCGGAGAACTGCGTTTCCGCAAGCCTGACGGTGAGTGGGTAACAGCGGTTGTATCCAAGGGATTTGCAGAGATCGTGAATAACCGTGCTTCTGTACTGGTTAATACGGCAGAGCGTCCGGAAGACATCGATGTGAAGCGTGCAGAGGAAGCAAAGGAACGTGCCGAAGAACAGCTTCGTCAGAAGCAGAGCATTCAGGAGTATTATCTGTCACAGGCTTCTATGGCCCGTGCCATGACACGACTGAAAGCGTCCAGAAACAGACGCGGGGATATTTAGAATCGCAAAAAAACGAACTATTTTCGTAAATAAAATTATATAAGTAATGAAGAAGTTCTTCTATAATTAGTGTATAATAGCCATTAGCTGTTTACATATTATAGGAGGACTTTTTTTATGAGTGAAACAGGGAATGGAAGAAAAAACTGGACAAGAGTTGTCGTAGCGGTAGGACTTGTATTTCTGGCAGTTGCCATCGCACTTCTGATCGGACTCCTTTTTGGTATTGTTCAGGGATTCCTGGTATCTTATCTTGAAATCCAGCCATTCATCGTATCACTTGCAGGTATGTTCTTTGGACGTGGTATGACATCAATCATCAGTACTGATATGATTTCTATCAAAAATAAGACATTCCTTGCATGGGCTAATTATAAGATTTATCTCCCAATCGGATCATACAGCCGTCGTGGAAAATTCATTCCGGCATACATATATCCGACTGTTATCATCGCAATACTGATCTTTATTGTCGTTCTGGACGGACTGCTTGCAGGATGCGGCGGATTCCTCTTCTGCTTAAACAGCTGTTCCGGATTCGTAGAGCAGGCCAAAGGTCTTGAAATGGATGCGATCTCAGCTTCCGTTATCGGTGGTACACTGTTAAGCGGTGGTGTAGGAACACCATTTGGTACAGTCTTTGGTGTATTGATCAAAGAAACGATCTCAAGTCTTATCACCACACAGGGAACACTTTCCAGCTGGTGGGTACGTATCGCACTTTCCGCATTACTGTGCTTCTTCATTGTATTGCGTGCGTTATCTTGTATGACGTCTGTAACTTGCAGGTGTCTCTTCGTATTTTTCCTGAAATAATTTGTAGAAATATCCCTTGTTATGATATCCTACCGAATCGGCAATCTCTTCGATACTCTTGTCAGTCGACACAAGCAGATGTTCCGCACGTTCCAGCCGGATCTGCTGGACATAAGCGGAATAGGTAAGTCCGGTCTTTCGTTTGATCAGGCGGTTGAAGTAATCCTCCTGATAGTGGAATTCATCCACCAGATCCTGGATGGTGATATCTCTGAAATGTGCCCGGATATAGTCCGAAATCTCTTCGAATACGATCCAGTTCATCGTTTGCTTCTGCTCTTTGGAAAGAGAAAAATCATACTGTGTACTTAAGATCCGGAAGATCCGGAATAACAGACCTTTTGTAATATATCTGGAACCACTGTCCGGCGAATAAGATTCTTTCAAAAGCAACAAAAGACTGTCGTCCAGAGATTCGCTTGCCCCGTCGGATGGTCGGAAATGCAGAAATTGCTGGACATCCTTTTGCTTTAACAATGCAGACTGCAGGAAGGAAAGAATCTTCTGCGGGGTACTGTTCTCATTCATGATCTCCGTAAACATATCGTTGGCAATTCCGATAAAAAGCACGACCCCAGACTGGTCTGTCAGGCAGTCCTGGTGCAGACAGTTTTTGTCGATCAGGCAGAGATCACCTTTCTGAAAGACTACATCTTTATTCAATATCCGTTGGTGAAATTCTCCTTCCACAACATAGGAAAGTTCCAGATAATCATGCGTGTGAAGCTGTGTATATTTCCCTTCCGAATAGGAATAATGATAGCAGAAATTCTCCGGAGACGGCATCATCGTTGCATACAGGTTACCGGGAGAATCGAAGTTCCAGCATAATAAGAAGCTGCGGTCCTGACCGAGTAACGGATACGTCTTGACTTCCTGAACGGATTTGGAATATTCCGGACAGACAAGTCTTGCGCCTAATTTATGGTTTTCCGGAAGAAGCCGTGTATCGGGTCCTGTGATCCGGCGGCAAAAATCGGATAAATTCATATAAAATACCTCCTTGGATTCTCCTTAGATTATATCATAACGGAGGTCGGAATAGGTAACTATTTTCCCAAAAGTGCAGAGTTAAGAAATTGAGAAAACAAGTCCATATTTTTATAATAGAGACATAATGAAGCTGTAAATGAAACAGAAAATTTGAGCGAAAAGGAGTAATTAAACATGTTAAAAACAAAGAATTATCAGTTTTGGTTCTGCACAGGATCACAGGATCTTTATGGAGATGAGTGTCTTGCACACGTAGCAGAGCATTCAAAGATTATCGTAGATGCATTGAACAAATCAGGAAACCTTCCATATGAAGTAGTATGGAAACCAACCATGATCACAAACGAAGTAATCAGAAAGACATTCAACGAAGCTAACACAGACGAGAACTGTGCCGGTGTTATCACATGGATGCATACATTCTCTCCTGCAAAATCATGGATCTTAGGATTACAGGAATACAGAAAACCATTACTTCACTTACATACACAGTTCAACCGTGAAATCCCATACGACACAATCGACATGGACTTCATGAACGAGAACCAGGCAGCACATGGTGACAGAGAGTACGGACACATCTTCAGCCGTCTGAACATGGAACGCAAAGTTGTTGCAGGATACTGGGAAGACGAAGACGTTCAGAAACAGATCGGATCATGGATGCGTACAGCAGTAGGTGTTGTAGAAAGCAGCCACGTCAGAGTTATGCGTGTAGCTGACAACATGAGAAACGTAGCCGTAACAGAAGGTGACAAAGTAGAAGCTCAGATCAAATTCGGATGGGAAGTAGATGCTTATCCTGTAAATGAAGTTGTAGAAGCTGTTAATGCAGTATCTCAGGCTGATATCGACACATTAGTAGAAGAATACTATGACAAATATGACATCCTTCTTGAAGGAAGAGATGAGAAAGAATTCCGTGAGCATGTAGCAGTACAGGCTGGAATCGAACTTGGATTTGAAAGATTCCTGGATGAGAATAACTATCAGGCAGTTGTAACACACTTCGGAGATCTTGGCGGACTGAAACAGCTCCCAGGACTTGCAATGCAGAGACTGATGGAAAAAGGATACGGATTCGGAGCAGAAGGTGACTGGAAGACAGCTGCTATGGTTCGTGTTATGAAGATCATGACTCAGGGAATGAAGGACGCTAAGGGAACTTCATTCATGGAAGATTACACATACAACCTTGTATCAGGTAAAGAAGGCGTTCTGGAAGCTCACATGCTGGAAGTTTGCCCGACAATCGCAGATGGCAAGATCAGCATCAAAGAGCAGCCACTTAGCATGGGTAACAGAGAAGATCCTGCAAGACTTGTATTCACATCTAAGACAGGTCCGGCTATCGCAACATCTCTGATCGACCTTGGTGACAGATTCCGTCTGATCATCAACGATGTAGACTGCAAGAAGACAGAGAAACCAATGCCAAAACTTCCAGTAGCAACAGCATTCTGGACACCACAGCCGAACTTAAAGGTTGGAACAGAAGCATGGATCCTGGCAGGAGGAGCTCACCACACAGCATTCTCTTATGATTTAACAGCAGAGCAGATGGGTGACTGGGCAGCATGCATGGGAATCGAAGCTGTATACATTGATAAGGATACAACAATCAGACAGTTCAAGAATGAACTCCTGTGGAACAGCGTTGCATACCGCAAATAATCAAATAAAGAATTACGGGTAAAAGATTATATTTGCAGGGGATATCAAAATAGATATTTCCCTGCAAAAATAGTATAATGGAGATATTAAGAAAACTTAAAATATAATGTTTAGGAGGAAGCGTACAATGAGCAGTGTAAAAGAGATCATTGAAAGCGGAAAAGCATATCTTGGAATCGAATTCGGTTCTACAAGAATTAAAGCAGTACTGATCGATGAGGAGCACAATCCGATCGCATCCGGAAGCCATACATGGGAGAACCGTTATGAGAACGGACTGTGGACATACTCTCTGGACGATATCTGGGCAGGTCTTCAGGACAGCTACCGCGATATGGCAGAAAATGTACAGAAAGAATACGGAGTAACGATCAAGAAACTGGGAGCGATTGGATTCAGTGCCATGATGCACGGATATATGGCATTTGACAAAGAAGGAAAGCTTCTTGCACCATTCCAGACATGGAGAAACAGCAATACAGGAAAAGCTTCCGAAGTGCTGGTAGATCTGTTCCAGTATAATATTCCGCTGAGATGGAGTATCGCACATCTGTATCAGTGCATTCTGGATAAAGAAGATCATGTAAAAGATATCGCATTCACGACAACACTTGCAGGATATATCCACTGGCAGATGACAGGTGAGAAGGTTCTTGGTGTAGGAGATGCATCCGGAATGTTCCCAATCGACATGAATACAAAAGACTATGATGAAGAAATGATCCAGAAGTTCGATAAACTCATCGAAGGTGAGAACTATCCATGGAAAATAAAAGAGATTCTTCCTAAAGTTCTGGTAGCAGGAGACGCAGCCGGTATCCTGACAGAAGAAGGAGCAAAGAAACTTGACCCTACAGGTAATCTGGAAGCCGGAATCCCGCTTTGTCCTCCGGAAGGAGATGCAGGAACAGGTATGGTAGCTACAAACAGCGTAGCACAGCGTACAAGCAACATTTCCGCTGGTACTTCATTCTTCTCTATGGTTGTCCTTGAGAAACCTCTGAAAGACTTACATACAGAGATCGACATGGTTACAACACCTGACGGAAGTCTGGTTGCCATGGTACATTCCAATAACGGAACAACAGATCTGAATGCATGGGTAAATCTGTTCAAAGAATTCGCTGATTCTATCGGAGCAGACGTAGACATGAATCAGATGTATGGAACACTTTACAATAAAGCACTGGAAGGCGATGCTGACTGTGGTGGAATCCTTTCTTATGGTAACTACGCAGGCGAGCCTATCACAAATGTAGAAAAAGGACGCCCAATGGTAGTCAGAACACCAGAGACAAAATTCAATCTGGCTAACTTCATGAGATCTCACCTGTACACAGCACTTGGTGTTATCAAAGTCGGAATGGATATCTTAACAAAAGACGAAGGTGTTGAGATTGATACCGTTCTTGGACATGGCGGACTCTTCAAGACAAAAGGTGTCGGACAGAAGATCCTTGCAGATGCGATCAACACACCTGTAGTAGTTATGGAGACAGCAGGCGAAGGCGGACCATGGGGAATGGCTATCCTTGCTGAGTACATGGTAAAACGTGAAGAAGGCGAGAAGCTGGAAGACTACCTGAAGAATAAAGTATTCGGAAGCGATGCCGGAAGCAGAATCGATCCGGATCCGGAAGGCGTAGCTGGATACGAAGCATTTATGGAGACATACAAGAAAGGTCTTGACGTAGAGCGCAGAGCTTGTGCAGATCTGTAAGAAATATTATATGAAAGCAGAGGGGGCATAGGTTATGTCCCCGTATCTGCATATTCTTATATACAAGGGGAAAATGTTGATAACAGCTTTTCCGCAGTAACAGAAATATAAAGGAGATAGAAAGAGATGCTGGAAGAATTAAAAAAAGAAGTATATGAAGCAAACATGCTTCTTCCAAAATATGGCCTGGTAACATTCACATGGGGAAATGTAAGCGGAATCGACCGTGAAAAAGGTCTTTTCGTAATCAAACCAAGTGGAGTAGATTATGACAAATTAACACCGGAAGATATGGTAGTTGTAGACCTTCAGGGTAATAAAGTAGAGGGAGACTTAAATCCATCTTCTGATACAGCAACACATGTAGAGCTGTATAACAGATTCCCGAACATTGGTGGTGTTGTACATACACATTCTCCTTGGGCAACAAGCTGGGCTCAGGCAGGAAGAGGAATCCCTTGCTACGGAACTACACATGCAGATTACCTGTACGGAACAGTACCATGTGTAAGAAATCTTACAAAAGAAGAAATCGATGAAGCTTATGAGAAAAATACAGGTGTCCTGATCGCAGACAGATTCGATGAAGATGATCTGGACTATGTTGCAACACCTGCAGTACTCTGCAAGAACCATGGACCATTCACATGGGGCAAAGATGCTCACGAAGCAGTTCACAACGCAGTAGTATTAGAGGAAGTTGCCAAAATGGCAGCAAGATGCGAAATGATCAACCCAGACGTTAAACCTGCACCACAGGAATTACAGGATAAGCATTATTATAGAAAACATGGAGCAAATGCTTATTATGGACAGCCGGGGAAATAAATTTGGTTGACATTTAATTCATTAGGCTGGTGGATATCCGGACCGGGAGACCAATCGTGTTAAAAAATTAAATAAAAAAAGGACTGCATTATTTGGGAGGAGTGCAGTCCTGAGGAAAAAGTTATGAAAAAGATTTAAAGTGTTGTTTTTTCGAACAATTTATAGTATAGAGTGCAATTGTGATGAAAGTGTGATGAAAAGACGAACGAATTGTTAATAATTGTGAAGTGACTACAAGAGACACTGTCAGTGATGACAGTGTCTCTTGTAGTCATTTGGTTCTATACTGTTGTGAACAGGTCGATAGACTGTCCTGTCATAACTGCCGGTGAATCTGCCAGCAGGTAGATGATTGCTTTTGCAACATCTTTTGAGCTTCCCATCGGGCAGCCGTCCTGTCCTACAGAGTGGTTGTAAACTCTCTGCCCCGGTGTGTCCACGATTCCAGGAGATACGGCATTGCATTTGATTCCGTATTCTTTGGTCTGGATAGCAGTTGTCTTGGTCATGGTTACGATACCGCCTTTTGCAACAGCGTATGCACCCATCTGAGATGCAATACGACCCATTCTTGAAGATACATTTACGATATCTCCTTTTCCTTGTTTTATCATTACAGGTACAACATTTTTAGTTACAAGGAATGGGATTCTCAAGTTTGTCTTGATGATCTGATCCCACTGTTCTTCTGACCATTCCCAGATCTTAATTGCCTGATGTTCGATATTTTTGTAGATCTCTTTTGGGTATCCGCCTGCATTGTTAACGAGAATATCAATTCTTCCGTATTTATCAACAACAGTTTTGACCATGTCGGCAACCTGTTCTCCGTCTGTAAGGTCTCTGGAAAGTGAGATTGCTGTTCCGCCGGCATCTTCGATCATTTTTACTGTTTCATCAAGATCAGACTGTGTTCTTGCTACTGTTACGACAGTGGCACCTTCAGCAGCGATAGCAAGTGCTGCGTCACGTCCGATTCCTTTTCCTGATCCTGTTACAATTGCGATTTTTCCTTCTAATTTACCCATGATATATATCCTCCAAAATTACATTCATTATTTTCTGATTACGAAGTGCCATATAAGGCCGGTCCGTAGAATTGTTGTTATTTATACAAGCCTTGCTGTTTCAGCAAAGAACTGAATGTCTGTAGCTTCGATGTAGCTGTCACCGATTTCATGAAGTAGTATGACGTTGAGATTACCGTTCAGATTCTTCTTATCTAAGGCAATCGCTTCGGTTAATGTCCCAAGAGTGAGACCGCATTCAAAAGGAAGTCCGTAGGTCTTTAAAACCTTCTGGATACGTTCTGCAGTTCCTTTTGGTGTTAATCCTTTTTCTTCGGCAATCCTGGTGATCTGATACATGCCGATGGCAACGGCTTCGCCATGACTTTCCCGCTGATAATGGAAATGTTGTTCAATGGTGTGAGCCAGTGTATGTCCGAAATTCAGTAACATACGCTCACCTGTGTCAAACTGATCATTTTCTACAACCATTCGTTTGATATCTACACAGCGTGTGATGATGGCAGGCAGTTTTTCTTTTAAATCTTCAAAAGAACTGTGTGATTCCAAGGTACTAAATAAATCCGCATCTTTGATGCAGCCGTATTTGATAACCTCTCCCATACCATCATTGATAAATCGTTTCTTCAGCGTGTTAAGTACCAGTGGATCGATCAGCACCAGTGAAGGCTGATAGAATGCGCCGACCAGATTCTTGCCTTCCGGAAGGTCTACTGCGACTTTTCCACCGACAGAAGAATCAACCTGCGCCAACAGTGAAGTTGGGATCTGTACCAGTCTTACACCTCTTAGATAACTGGAAGCGGCAAATCCTGCAAGATCACCGATGACACCGCCGCCAAGAGCGATGACCAGATCACTACGGGAAATCTTTGCCTCCAGCATTGCCTTGTAGACAGTCGGAAGTGTCTGGAAATCCTTGGTTGATTCACCGTGAGGAAGTACCAGATGGTGACATTCGTAAGTGGAGTCCAATGTATGGATCAGCCGGTCACCATATAACGGAAATACATTGTCATCGGAAATGATCATAATGCGTTTTCCGTGGTAGATCTTTCGGATGTAATCTCCGGCCTGGGATAATATGTTATTTTCAATATAGATAGGATAACTGTCTTTTCCCAGATTAACTGTAAGTTTCATAATATATACTCCTGTAAGGTTTTTGTCTGAACCGCCATGCGTTCGTAAGGAACTGCCAGTGGCAGGTTATCTGCATTAGATCGTCTTGCCGACAACACCTGCAATCTGTGAAACCTTTTTGATCAATTCGTCGTATTTCTTAGGTTTTAATGACTGAGCTCCGTCGCAGAGTGCGGATTCCGGATCATTGTGTACTTCTATCATCAGTCCGTCGGCTCCTGCTGCTACAGCGGCCATTGCCATAGAATCTACTAACCACCATTTGCCGCCCGCATGACTTGGGTCAACGATGATCGGAAGATGTGTCAGTTTACGAAGTACCGGGATACTCTGAAGATCCAGAGTATTTCTTGTATAGCTTTCGAAAGTACGGATTCCGCGTTCGCAGAGGATGACATTTTCATTACCGGATGCCATGATGTATTCTGCTGACATGATCCATTCTTCGTAAGTTGCGTTCAGACCTCTCTTTAAAAGGATTGGACGGTCAAGTTGTCCTAATTCTTTTAACAGATCGAAGTTCTGCATGTTACGTGCACCGATCTGGATAAGATCTACTTTCTCGTTAAAGATATCGAGGTATTTGTCTGACATCAGTTCGGTTACGATCGGAAGTCCTGTTGCTTCTTTTACAGCTGTTAAGATGTCGAGTCCTTCCAGTCCGAGCCCCTGGAATGAATAAGGACTTGTTCTTGGCTTGAATGCACCTCCGCGGAGTAAGTTGGCTCCGGAAACTTTTGCAGCCTGGGCGATTTCAAGTACCTGTTCGTAAGATTCTACGGAACAAGGACCGGCGATCATTGCCAGGTTGTCGCCGCCAACTTTTACACCGGATACATCGATGATGGAATCTTCCGGATGGAATGCACGGTTGGCTAATTTGTATGGCTCCTGTACATGCATAACTTTATCGACTGCAGAATCAATTTCGAATAATTTGGAATCGACTTTGGCTGTGTCACCGATACAACCGATAACTGTCATCTCTTCGCCCTGTACAACGTGTGTGTTAAGTCCTCTCTTTTTGACCATGTTCTCGACACGAGAAACATCATCTTTTGTAGTGCGTGGTTTTAATACGATAATCATAATAAATATCCTCCAACATGTATGATAATTGTGCCTGTGTGATATTTCTTTTCCCGTGTGAGTCTAGCATAGTCGCACTGTAAAATATTCGCACTGCAAAACTTTAATTACTTAAAGCGTGAAACTAATGATATATTAACGCAATGGGATTTGATTGTCAACACTTTTATTCGATAAATTCTTTCATTTTTAAAAAAGTGTGTTAGACTAAAATTGTATAGTAAAAAAGGAGTGGGAAAATGGTAAGTGTTTGGGCAGCAGATATTACACCATTACTAATAGAAGAGACGTATCAGGCATATTATGATAAAGTGCCTGAGTGGAGAAAAGATAAAGCGGATAAACTTAAAAATGTGGATGACAAAGCAAGGAGTGTCGGTGCCTGGATATTGTGGGAAAAGATGAAGAAGGCTCTGAGGCTTCCGGAATCGGCAGTTTTCAATCTGTCACATTCGGGAAAATATGTATTGTGTGCCTGTAGTGACCGTGAAGATGTTCAGACAGGCTGTGATGTGGAGATGAAGGGAAAGCTGCGGATGCCGGTGGCAGAACGGTATTTTTGCCGAGAAGAATGTGAGATCATCCGCAATGGGAAGGATGAAAAAGAACAGGCGGAGTGGTTTTACCGCTTCTGGGTATTAAAAGAAAGCTTTATGAAAGCAACCAGAAGAGGAATGGGCCTGGACATGCGCACATATGAATTTGCCTGGGGACAGGACGGCATACCATATCTGAAAAAGCAGCCTGAGGAATATCCGGAGAAATATCTGTGCAGGGAGTACGAACTGGAGCAGGGGGACGCAAGGGTCGCGGTAATTACGACAGATAATGAGATCGAGGGGAGATTACACGAAGTCAGACTTGCTTAATAAAGGGGTGTATGAACATGAAACAGTTAATGACAAAATGGGCAGACAATATAAATGAAAAGAATGTACTAGGGGAGTACCCAAGACCGCTCATGCGCAGAAAAAGCTATGTAAATCTGAACGGAATATGGAAATATGCAATAAGAGAAACAAAAGGATTTCCAAAGAAAATGGATGGGGATATCCTGGTTCCGTTTTCGCCGGAAGCTGTATTGTCGGGGGTAAACAGACAGTTAAAACCAGAAGAATATCTATGGTATAAGAGAAGGCTTCCGGATGAAGTAAAGCCGGAGAAGGGAAGCAGATGGATCCTTCATTTTGGAGCGGTAGATCAGTGTGCGGTCGTATATATAAATGGAAAGAAACAGGGAAAGCATGTGGGAGGCTATCTTCCATTTTCATATGATATTACGGAAGCATTAAAAGAAGAAAAGAATCTGTTGACCGTAAAAGTAAGAGATTATTCGGAGACTTGTTATTATAGCAGAGGAAAACAGAAACTTAAAAATGGAGGGATGTTCTATACAGCACAGAGTGGAATCTGGCAGACCGTATGGATTGAAAAAGTTCCAGAGTGTTATATCGGACATCTTAAGATCACACCTCTTTATGACCAGTCTTCTATAATGATCCAGATGGAAGAAGAACATGGCATAAAAGATATTGATTACGAAGTTACGATAACGGCAAGAAAGATGTGGCCGGTGAAAGCATCCGGAAAGACGGGAAAGCCGTGTGTGATCATGATCCCACATATGAGAAGCTGGAGTCCGGAAGATCCATTTCTGTATGATCTTCATGTGAGGATGGGAGAGGATTCGGTAGAAAGTTACTTTGCCATGCGTAAGGTAGAAGTTAAAAATGACAAAGAGGGAATACCGAGGATATTTTTGAACAATGAGCCGTATTTTGAAAAGGGAGTACTGGATCAGGGATATTGGCCGGATGGTCTATACACACCGCCGTGTGATGAAGCGATGATCTATGATATCCAGAAGATGAAGGACCTGGGGTTCAATATGATCCGCAAGCATATTAAGATAGAACCGCAGAGATGGTATTATCACTGCGACCGTATCGGTATGCTGGTCTGGCAGGATATGGTGAACGGAGGACGGGATTATAAGAGCTGGTATGTAACGTATATGGCGACAGCCATGGAGGAAATGCATATCCGGGCAAAAGATACCAGGATTCATCTGATGGGACGTCAGGATCCGGCCGGGCAGAGACAGTTTGAAAAAGAGATGAAGGAGACGGTTCGATTGCTTTATAATCATCCATCCATTGTTACATGGGTTATTTTTAATGAAGGATGGGGACAGTTTCAGACGAAGAAGATGACAGATATAGTAAGGGCAGAAGATCCTTACAGGCTGACAGATTCTGCGAGTGGCTGGTTTGATCAGGGGTGCGGGGATATACGAAGCATCCATGATTATTTCTTCCCTTTGCATGTAACACCGGAAAAGAGGGTAACGGCACTTACTGAGTTTGGCGGGTATTCGCTGCAGATCCCGAAGCATAGTATGTACGAGAAAAAGGTCTACGGTTATAAAAAGTTCAAGAGAAAAAGAGAACTTACGGCGGGCTATGAGAAATTGATAAAAAAGCTCATTATTCCGAATATCAGCCGTGGATTAAGTGCAACTGTTTACACACAATTATCGGATATAGAAGAAGAGGTAAATGGAATCATTTCTTATGATAGAAAAATAGTCAAAATGGATGAAAAGACCGTTAAAAAACTGAATGAAAAACTTCATTTTTAGCCTTTATTTTCGGGGAAATGTAACGTAAGCAGAGTTGACGTGTTTTCTGTGATTTGTTAGAATATAAAAGGGAAAAATAAAGATTTATCAAGATAGAAAAATGTTTACAAAACCATAAAAAAGCACACGAGGAGAGTATGGGAGAGTAAGAATAATAAGGAGGAAAAGAATGTTGGAATTAACGTTTGGAGAACAGGTCAAGATCATTCTGAGCCGTAAAGGGATGACGATCAAAGAACTTGCAGAGAAGATAGAAAAACAGACAGGAAAGAAGATGTCGCGTCAGAATCTGACCCAGCGTCTTGGCAGAGATAATTTCCAGGAGCAGGATATGCGAATGATCGCAAAGATTCTTGAGTGTCCGTTTTATCTGGATATATTAGAAGAACATGAGGAGCATGAAGAGAAGCCTTCAAAGGCCCAGAAAATTACAGAGCCTGAAAAGAAGAAAACACCTGCCAAAGCAGAAGAAAGAGATATTACGATAGGTGAGCTTGTAGATATTCATAAAGAATTAGATGCAATAGAAAAGAAGAAAAAGAAGAAGTCTAAAAAGGTTGTAGAGCCAGATCCGGAATATGTTCAGGAAACAATATTTGATTTTGTAAGAGAGAAAGAAGCGATAGCAGAACCTGCCACAGAAATAGAAGAGCAGGAAGAAGAGATACAGGAGCCGGTGGAAGAAACCGGAAGTTCGGAAGCTGTGACACCGGAAGCAGAAGAGTCGGTGACTGTAAGTGAAGAAGAACCTGCAGCGGGTGTAGAGGAGTATGCTGAGAAACCTGTATATGAAGACGAGCCGGTGTATGAGTCAGAATCGGAATATGCAGAAGAACCAGTGTATGAGTCAGAATCGGAATATGCAGAAGAACCGGTGTATGAAGCAGAGCCAGAATATGCAGAAGAACCGGCGTATGAAGCAGAGCCAGAATACGCAGAAGAATCGGCGTATGAAGCAGAGCCAGAGTATGCAGAAGAACCAGTGTATGAAGCAGAGCCGGAATATGTAGAAGAACCAGCCTATGGAAGTGAGCTGGAATATACAGAGGAGCCGGCTTATGAGTCGGAACCGAAATATACAGAGGAGTCAGCTCATGAGTCAGAACCGGAAGTAGAAGAGCCAGAGGAACCGGAAAAACCGGAGCCGAAGAAAGTTGAACCGGAGAAGAAAGCGCATGGATGGAGAGCGCTCTTCGGAATACGTAAAAAGCATGAAGAAGAATCAGCGCATGAAGAACCGGCAAAAGAAGAAAAGCCGGAAATCCAGTATCATGAGTTTGATTATTCGGGAGACGGTGAGTCAGAGAAACTTGCAGAAGAATTTATGCCGGAGGAACCGGAACAGGAGGAAACATATGCAGCAGCTGATGAGACCTCCGGTTATGAGAATAACGGATATCAGAGCCGGTATGCGCAGGAAAATGAAGAAGACTTATTCACATCTGATGAAGAGGATCTCGGTAAAGGTGAACTTAATCCTTACACAGGACATGAATATGAATCAAACAGCGTAAGAATGCATCCGAAGAGAATCGGCTATGTACAGGTATATGACAGAGGAAAACATCAGTGGACAGATATGACGGAGTGGGCATTCCTTGGATATCAGGAACGTAAAAAGGCACTTCTCGGAAAAGATTATGAGCCGCCGATCTATCTGGATTAGTGTTGAATGAACATAGAAAGAAAATGTTATGAATAAGGTGTTCAGCCGGATCTCCGGCTGGACACTTTTTGTACAAGGGGATGCAAGAGAAGCTGCCGCCTACAGGAACTTCCGGTGGCAAATTTTGTAGATTAAAATATGAAGGAGGAGCAGAAAATGGAATGGACAAGGCTTTTATCAACAAAACGTCAAAGACAGAACAGATACAAGAGTCAAAAATATGGTGATGCAGACCTTAGAAGTGAATTCGAAAAAGATTATCACAGAATCATCGGCAGTGCGTCATTTAGGAGACTTCAGGATAAGACACAGGTATTTCCACTGGATAAAAGTGATTTTATCCGTACGAGACTGACCCATTCCATGGAAGTCTCTTCGCTGGCAAAATCTCTGGGTCAGAATATAGGAGAAAGCATATTGGTACACAAGAAAGATTCCAGTTTCACTGTACAGATGAAAGAGGATATCTGCAATATTCTTCAGTGTGCAGGACTGATTCATGATATCGGCAATCCACCGTTTGGTCATTATGGAGAAGCGGCGATCAGGGAATGGTTTGAAAGAAATCTTCCGCTTCTGACATATCATGGAACGTCACTTGAGGAGTTGCTCGAACCTCAGATGAGGGAGGATTTTTATCATTTTGAAGGAAATGCACAGGCACTTAGGCTGGTCAGCAAATTACATTTTCTGGTAGATGAAAATGGAATGAATCTGACGTATGCGCTTTTGAATACAATTATAAAATATCCGGTAGCATCTACAAAGATCCATCCGGAATCAGGAGATATCAGAGAGAAGAAGATGGGCTATTATTATGCAGACCGGGAACTGTTCGAGGATATTGTATCAGAGACGGGTGCGGGAAATCACAGACATCCACTTACCTTTATACTTGAGGCAGCAGATGATATTGCATATAAGACCGCAGATATTGAAGATGCATTTGTAAAAAGATTTCTTACATATCATAGTCTCAGAGATGAACTCAGAAAACTACAGAACAGGGAGAAAAAGTATGCAGACCCAGAAGAGAAAGATCAGAACTGGTTCTGCCCGGCAGATAAACTGGTAGAATTATACGACCGTGCAAAGAAGAACGGGGTAGATGATCCCGGTGATTATGCAGTGAAGAACTGGATCGTAAAAGCACAGGGATTTTTGATTGGCTGCGCAACTTCCGGATTTACTTCTCATTATGAAGAGATTATGGAAGGCACGTATAAAAAAGATCTGTTTGCAGGTACTTTGGCTGAAGGATTGGTAAAACTGCTTGGAGAGATAGCGTGCAAATGTGTATTTAAAACAGAGACGATCTATCGTATGGAAGTGAAAGAGGCGGTGATGCTGGATAATCTGCTGGACAGGTTTGTCGGTGCAGCAATAAAATATGATGATCCAACGCAGAAACTGAACTCAATAGAAGAAAGACTGATTTCATTTATTTCCAATAATTATAAAAAAGCATATCGTTATCATGCAGAAGAAAAATCAGAGGTTTATCGTCTTTATCTGAGACTTCTGCTAGTTACGGATTATATCTGTGGTATGACAGACAGCTATGCGAAGAGGCTGTATCAGGAATTGAATGCGATTATGGCATAAAAGAAAATATTTCAGAATAGATTGTGATAAATAGCCGGAAACAGGAGAGGATATTTTGAGACGGTTTATTCGATATCTGTATGAATACGAACAAGAGAAAAAGATGCGGAATGTAGGCTTCGTAAAAGTAGAACAGGATGTGGATCAGTGCGTGATCCATGTGCACGGAAAAGGATTCCGGATGGAAGAAAATGCGCAGGGACTTAGGGCGTATCTGTTCTGGAATACAGAAGATAAATGTATTGGAATCCCGCAGGGAGTGACAGAGGTTCCCGGCCCGGCGGTGAACTGGCAGCTATGCTATACACCGGAGGATGTCTGTAAGAAAGAAAATTATGATCTTGTCAACGGAATTATATTAAAGGACGTAAATGGACACTGGTATGCGGCAGTCTGGAATGACGATGTAGTAAACGTCTGCAGGATGGAAATGTGGAAGATGGAAGAAGATTCCGTGCAGGGTGAAGAACCGGAATGTAAGAAGGGATTAGCGCAGGACGAAGAACCGGAATGTAAGAAGGAAACCGTGCAGGATGAAGAATCAGAGAGTGGGAAACTTGAAGATGATTTGGAAAAAGAGGCCTGCCTGGGGGGTAAAGTCCGCAAGATCCAGCGTAAAGATATGGTGTGTCTTCCGAGGTGTGAATGGAGACATGCAAATAATAGTTTTTTGATCCACGGGTATTATAATTATCACCATCTGATATTGACAGTCCGTGATGACCGGTTAAAATTAGGAGTACCGGGAGTGTATCATCCGCAGGAAGAAAAAGCCGCAGAAAGCTTTGGATTTCCGGAATTCATTCCTGCAGAAGAGCTGGATCTTAAGCTTACAGATGAAGAGAAGAATGACAGAGAGAAGTTCGGATACTGGTGCAGGGATATAAGAGGATCACATGACTGTGTAGAACCACAGAAGAGATAGAAAACAGGAAAATAGACGGAGAATGAATATGCAAAGCACAGATGAAAAATATATGAAAGAAGCGATCAAACAGGCAAAGAAAGCATATGCGATCGGTGAGGTGCCGATCGGATGTGTGATCGTATATCAGGATAAGATCATTGGGAGAGGATATAACCGCAGAACAATTGATAATAATACCCTGGCGCATGCAGAACTGATCGCGATCAAAAAAGCAAGCAAGAAGATGAATGACTGGAGACTGGAGGATTGTACGATGTATGTAACTCTGGAACCATGCCAGATGTGTTCCGGTGCGATCGTACAGTCCCGGATGACACGGGTAGTAGTCGGATGTATGAATCCGAAAGCCGGCTGTGCAGGCTCTATCTTAAATCTTCTGGATATGCCTGAATTTAATCATCAGGTAGAATTGACGACAGGAGTGATGGAAGAAGAATGCAGTCAGATGATGAAATCATTTTTTAAAGAATTGAGAGAAGCAAGGAAGAAGAAAAAGCAGCTGGAAAAAGAACAGACCGGGGAAATATAAAAGACAGGTGATCATATGAATGAAAAGACAGTAGGAATGCTTGCAAAGTTTACAGGTGTGTCTGTACATACAATAAAATATTATGAGAAGATTGGTCTTCTGAGTTCTACGAGAAGAGAACATTCGAATTACAGGTCTTACGATATAAGGGCATGCACGGATATTTACGAATGTATGAAGTATAAGAATCTTGGGTTCGCATTGAAAGAGGTCGGGAATCTGATAAAGGAAGCAGATTCAGAAGCGATAGATAATCTGTTGAAAAAAAGATTAGAGGAAATAGATGCTTCACTGTCAGAATTGCAGGAATTAAAAAAACGTGTGACGGATTATCTTGCAGAGACGGAAGAGATAGAAAAGAAACAGGGAAACTGGTATATAGAAGAAATGCCGGATTTCTGGATCAGATTTCAGACGAATAACCTGGAATATGGCAAAAATGCACAACTTGAATCGGACGGGATTAATTTCATGGATTATGCACCGGAAAGCAAATCGGTACTTAAGATAAGCAGAGAAAGTCTGAATGGAACGGAAAACCAGTTCTCCTGGGGACAGGCAGTACGGGCAGAGTATATAGAAGATATCGAAAAAAATGAAAATGTCTGGAGCAGGCAAAAAGGATATACCAGGATAAAAGGCGGAAGAGCATTTGTCCTGTATCTGAAAATTACCGGACCGTATGCATCGGAAGGAGTGCTGCAGAAGAAAATCCGAAAGATATATCGAAAGTTTCAACAAGATGCAAAGATACCGGGAGATGCTTACTGTGTAAGGATTAAGATCACACATGATGAAGAAGGAAATGATTGGAATTATTTGAAAATATATATATTACTGAAACCTGAGAGTTAATCTCAGGTTTTTGCACTTTAGTGAGGTAAAATGCCATTGAAGAGGTGAAATTAGAAAGAAAAGAATAGAAAAAATTAATAGAAAATGATTAAAAAGACTGAAAATTATAAAATGTATTAATAAGAGTACACTTGACCTGATACCTGTATCCAGTTATAAAATTAACAATATAGAAAAACGGGTTAGGAGGAAACGGATAATGACAAGTGAAGAAATCAAAAATATGAGTTTTGAAGATTTCCGGACACAGATTGAGGGGATGGAAGAGGTTCAGAAACTCACAGCAGACGGAACGGAGAGATATGGTATATATAAGCATGATGTATGCTATGTAAACAGAGACGGGATTGAGCGTACGCTCCAGATGATCGTACCAGAGACGAATGCCAAAGCACCAAAGATATATCCGGCAATTTTGTATGTTCAGGGATCGGCATGGAGAAAACAGGACAACTATAAACGGCTTGGAGCAATGGCAGATCTTGCAAGACGTGGATTTGTGACAGCGATTCTTCAATACAGAGAAAGCGATCTTGCTACATTTCCTGCTCCTGTAGAAGATGCAAAGACAGGTGTACGTTTCTTAAGAAAACATGCAGAGGAATATCGTATTGATCCGTCCCAGGTCTTTATAATGGGAGATTCAAGCGGCGGCAATACAGCGTTTATTGCGGGGGTTACGGCAGATCAGGAGCTGATGGACACAGATGTATATGGAGAATATTCCTGCAAGGTAAATGCAATCGTAGATTTCTACGGAGTTACATGCGTACAGATAAAAGAAGATTTCCCAACTACATTGAACCAGGGAGAACCGGACAGTCCGGAAGGAATGCTGATCGGTAAGAAGAATGTATATGAATATCCGGAACTTTCCAATGCAGTTACCTGTATGAATTATGTAAAAAAAGAGACAGAGATACCACCGGTCCTGATGATGCACGGACTTGCCGATGATCTGGTAGCACCGGAGCAGAGTATCCGCCTGTATAAGAAATTAAGAGAAGAAGACAAAGAAGTAGAATTCTATCTGGTAGAGAATGCAAAACACGGAGATCCGGCATTCTGGACAGAGAAGAATATGGATATTGTGGAAAAATTCCTGAAAGCACACATGAATTAAGGAGGTGCAGACTATGAATGCTACTGTAATGGCCATTATTCTGGTATTGATCGTTGTGGCAACGGTTGTCACGAAGAAAGTACCATTTAACTTTGTATTATTTATTGTACCGATCATTTGCTCGTTACTTTTGGGCTTTAGCTTACAGGAGACAAGTGACTTTGTACTGGAGCAGTTCAGTTCGATCATGAAATCTGCGGGATTCATGTTATTGTTTGCATTTCTGTATTTTCAGATGCTTACAGAAGCAGGAGTATTTGATACTATCGTATCAGCAGTGACGAACAAGCTTGGCGATAAGATGAATGTCATCGTAATTATGATCCTGACATCCGTAATTGCAGCATTTGCAATTCTGACAGGAAACTTTACACCGGCGTACCTGATCACATTCCCGATCCTGGTACCACTTTATAAGAAATATGATTTTGACCGTGAGGCAGCATTTATCATAGCACAGACTGCAATGTCTGCGATGTGCTTCATTCCGTGGGGGATTGGAATGGCATATACGTCATCTTCTGCAGGATTATCTGCCAATGAACTGTCAAAGGCATCGGTTCCATGGGCATTATGTTTTATCCCGGCCATCGTTCTGCAGTGGGTATACTTTGGGATCAAGCATAAGAAACGTGTGGGAACATTTGGCGTAGTTGTAGAAAATGTAGAAGAGGAGACAAAAGAAGTAGAAGAGAATCCATACAGACGGCCAAAGCTTTTCTGGATTAATTTTATCTTATTCATTGTATTCATGGTCGGTCTTGGTGTATTCAGTCTGCCTCCATATCTGGTATTTATGGCAGCAACGGTCGTAACGGCAATGATCAACTATCCAAAGAATTTTGGTGAGATATTTGGTAAAGTCGGACCGATGTATCTGAACATTATCGTAATGCTGCTTGCAATCTCTGTATATCAGGCAGTATTCAATAATACGGGAATGGTAGGAGCTGTCTCAGACGGACTGATTAAGATCTGTCCGAAGTTCATGCTGGAATATATACATATCATCTTACTGCTGTTATGTGTGATTATCATTTACTTTATTCCATTCCAGATCTTCAATGCAATGTATCCGGTGTTCATCTCTATCGGGGCAGGATTTGGAATTCCGGCAGTGACGATCATTGCACCGTTCGTATGTAACCTGTCACTGGCAACGAGTTCAACACCGACAAACTCATCAACTTATCTTGGATGTGCATTGACAGAGACAGATGTACAGCACTTCTGTAAGAAGGCAGTTCCGGTACAGACAGTAACAAATGCAATTGTGATATTGCTGGCGTTAATATTTGGCATAGTATAAAAAACGGAGACAGAGGAATTTTGGAAATTCTTCTGTCTCTATTTTTATAGAAAACCGGCCATGGCAGGTTCTGTATATAAAAAATACCCACATGCGAAAAATCACAGTGGATAAGATGAATACTATATTATTATTTATGTGCATTGCGCTTCGAACGAGCCTTCACAGACGTTACCTTGGTAGTTAACTCAGCCCAGGCACCCTTACGGCACCCGAGAGGTTCCACTTAGTGCTGCTTCATTCCTGACCTGACACGGTTCATGGAGTCCCGTCGCGTAAGACCCAAACATCAACGTCACTTTCCAAGGGCAGCTCTGCAAAAACAAGCCCTCTGCGCAATATCACCCCTGCTATAGCGGATTGCAGGTGCAAGGTACCGCTAACACCCCGGCTGCACAGCTCAACATTTTAACGTGTTCCGGGCAAAAAGTCAATGGAAATGTTGTAAAAAAGGCGATACCAATTTATAATACCTAGATATATGAGAATTTATCTGATCGGGTGTATGCCTGAAGGGAAAAATTCTGATCTGGAGGAAAGAATAATGAAGATATTACTGGCAGCAGTCAATGCAAAATATATACATTCCAATCTGGCGGTCTACAGCCTGAAAGCCTATGCCGAGGATCCGGCGGTGGAGATCGGAGAATATACGATCAACCAGCAAAAGGACGATATCCTGATGGACATCTATAAGAGACAACCGGATATTCTCTGCCTTTCCTGCTATATCTGGAATTTGGACTATATAGAAGAAATTGTGCTGGAAATCGGAAAGCTGCGTCCGGATATGCCAATCTGGCTTGGCGGGCCGGAGGTTTCCTATGATGCAAAAGAAGTATTAAGACGGCTTCCATGTGTCAAAGGAGTGATGAAAGGCGAAGGAGAGAAAACTTTCAAAGAAATCTGCCGGATATACCGAAATGAATTCGAAAAAAGAGAAAATGTATGTGGATATCAGGATAAAAATGTGGATAATTCCTGGAAGAAATCGGAGAGTGTGGATAACCAGTTAAAGGGTGTGGACGGAATCACTTTCCGGGAAGAAAAAGAGAAAATTATCGACAATCCGTGGCGTCCGATCATGGATCTGAGCGAAGTCCCATTTGTCTACGATCATATGGAAGATTTTGAACACAAGATTATTTACTACGAGACAAGCAGAGGATGCCCGTTCTCCTGCAGCTATTGTCTGTCATCGGTGGACAAGCGTCTGCGTTTCAGGGATATAGAACTGGTGAAGAAGGAGCTGCAGTTTTTCCTTGACCACAAAGTACCGCAGGTGAAATTTGTTGACCGTACATTCAACTGCAAACACGATCACAGCATTGCTATCTGGAAATATATCATGGAGCATGATAATGGCATTACGAACTTCCACTTTGAGATTGCCGCGGATATTCTGAATGAAGAAGAACTGGAACTTCTGGAACAGATGCGCCCGGGACTGGTACAGCTTGAGATCGGTGTACAGTCAACAAATCCGAAGACGATCAAAGAGATCCACAGAGTTATGGACTTTGAAAAAGTATCTAAAATCGTGAGAAGAATTCAGGATAAGGGAAATGTGCACGAACATCTGGATCTGATCGCCGGCCTTCCGTACGAAGATGTGGAAAGCTTCGCACATTCCTTTGATGATGTCTATGCATTAAAACCGGAGCAGCTCCAGCTGGGATTCCTGAAAGTGCTTAAGGGATCCTTTATGCAGGAGCATCAGGAAGAGTACGGCATTGTCCATAAAGCGCACCCACCGTATGAAGTACTGTATACAAAATGGATTTCCTATGAAGATGTGCTGCGCCTGAAAGGGATTGAGGAGATGGTGGAGGTCTACTATAACAGCCGTCAGTTTACGAATACGATGGAAGAACTGGAAAAGGAATACGATTCTGCATTCACCATGTATGACCGGCTTGCATCTTATTACGAAGACAATGGTTATAACGCCGTTCAACACAAGCGGAGTGCCAGATATGAGATACTGCTGAATTATATACGGCTTCATCATAAAGAAAAAGAAGATTTGTTCCGGGAAGTGCTCACATATGATTATTATCTTCGTGAAAATGCGAAGAGCCGTCCGGAATTCGCCGGGGATTATCTGGTGGAAAAGAATGTGGCGAGAGCATTTTATGAAAAAGAAGAAGAGACACATATGTACCTTCCGGATTATGGAAAATACGACAGAAATCAGATGCGTAAAATGACGCATTTAGAATATTTTAAACTGGCAGATACCTATATCCTGTTCGATTATCAGAACAGAAACCCGCTGAATCAGGAAGCCAGGGTCTGTAAAGTGAGAATAAAATAAGTATTAATATAAAAGGAAATAGAATTATGAAAAAAAGAACGGGAGAGATCCTGGAACTTCTGGATGAAAAATACGGAACAGAATTTATCTGTTATCTGAATTATGAAACTCCGTGGCAGCTTCTGATCGCTACGATGTTAAGTGCGCAGTGTACCGATGCAAGAGTCAATATTGTAACAAAAGATCTGTTCCGGAAGTACCCGTCTGTCGAAGCATTTGCGGATGCAGACCTGAAAGAATTAGAACAGGATATCAAACCAACGGGATTCTATCATAATAAAGCGAAGAATATCATAGCCTGTATGAAAGACATCCGGGATAAATATAACGGAGAAGTCCCATCAGAACTTGAAGACCTTTTAAGTCTGGCGGGAGTAGGCAGAAAGACAGCCAATGTGATCCGCGGAAATATCTATCACGTGCCGAGTGTGGTCGTGGATACACATGTAAAGCGCATATCCAATCGGCTCGGACTTACGAAGAATCAGGATCCGGACAAGATCGAACAGGATTTGATGAAGGAACTGCCAGAGGATCACTGGATTCTCTGGAATATTCATATCATTACATTCGGACGTACGATCTGCAGTGCAAGGAGTCCGAAATGTGAGGATTGTTTCTTGCAAAAATATTGTAAAGAGTATAAAATGTAGAGAAATACGTTACTGTTTACGTAAAAACTGATAATCGGTAACGGGAATAGAATTAAAGAAGGTAGAAGAATGAATTTTAACAATAAAAGAACAAGAAGAATTGTATCAATTGTTGTACTTATTGTTATCATTGCCATGGTGGCAACGATGATCATTCCGTATCTTGTATAAGCATCTTATATAAAGAAAAGTGTGCTGCCATCGTGCAGACATAGTAAGAATGTACGGAATGCTGGGAATGAAGAGAATAAAAGATAAAAGGGGAACGTAACAAGCATGAAGTTAGAGACACAGACAGAACAGCTTATAAGTGAAACAGTTACCGTCTACGGATTATCACCGCAGATCGGTGTACACGCACTTGCACAGACTGCAAATGCACTGGCAGCGCAGGGTACAGTGTTTTCTGTCTGCCCGGATATAACAGAAGACGAGGAAACAGACACAGATATAAAGAACGAGGATATGCAGGATACGCACGAAACATCTGCAAGCGTCAGTGTACAGATTGCCTATCCGGAATATGTGTTCAAATCCAGAATCCACAAGATCGAAAAACTTCTGAAAAAAGCATGTAAAAAATATAACATAAACCTTGTTGCGGTACAGGCATCCGCCAATCCGGCAGTTCAGGTGATCGCAGTGACTGTTACGGGAATTGCAAAGGCACCGAAGGAAGAAGCCTGGAACCGGGAAACCGCACGAGCCTGCAGGGACATCGTGTTCGTGGGTCATGCGGGAATGGATGGCATGCTCAGGATCACAGAAGAAAAAGAACAGGAACTTAAGACTCGTTTTGCGCCGGTTTTCATGAAGCAGATAAAGTCATACGGACAGCAGATATTTGCTCCAAAAGAAATCGAAGCCGCAAAAGCCGGGGGCGCATTTGTCGTACGTCAGGTCGCAGATGGCGGAATCTTGGCAGCACTGTGGAATCTTGCCCTGGAACTTAATCAGGGACTGGATATTGATATGAAGAAGATCAGCATTTTACAGGAAACGATCGAGGTATGCGAACATTTTCGACTGAATCCGTATCAGATGATATCCACAGGAAGTTTTCTGGCTGTGACTGACAATGGGGAAGTACTGGCAGATGCGCTGAACAATCAGGGGATTACAGCAGCAGTAATCGGACATACAACAGACAATAACGATAAGATCTTAAGAAATGGAGAAGAGATGCGTTATATCGACCGTCCGGCTCCGGATGAGATCTTGAAGCTTTACAGCGGAGGTATGAATGATGGAAGAATTAAGAAAGCAGATACTCCTGTATCTGGAGAAGCATAGCAGGGTAGACCTCGGAGAACTGGCAGTTCTTCTTGGAACCGATGAAGTAACCGTAGCAAATGAGATTTCAGCCATGGAAAGAGCAAAGATCATCTGTGGGTATCATACACTGATCGACTGGGATAAGACAGGAACCGAGTATGTCAATGCACTGATCGAAGTAAAAGTAACACCACAGCGTGACACAGGATTTGACAAGACCGCAGAACGGATCTGTAATTATCCGGAAGTATCGGCTGTATATCTGATCTCCGGTGATTTTGACATGATGGTGCTGATTGAAGGCAAGACATTACAGGAAGTGTCAAAGTTCGTATCAAGTAAATTATCACCGATCGAAGATGTCACAGGAACCAGTACACAGTTCGTATTAAAGAAATATAAAGACCATGGAACAATCATGTTCGGACAGAAAAAACCAGAAAGGATGCTTATAACACCATGATGAGAAATCCATTATCTAAGAAAATCACAGGCATCGAACCATCTGGAATCCGTAAATTCTTTGACCTGGTAAGTGAGATGCCGGACGCAATATCCCTTGGTGTAGGAGAACCTGATTTTGATACACCATGGAGAATCAGAGAGGAAGGTATCTACACCCTGGAACAGGGCAAGACTTTCTATACATCGAATGCAGGTCTTAAGGATCTGAAGATTGAGATCAGTAAATATCTGGAACGTAAGATCCATGTAGAATATGACCCGGATCATGAGATCATGGTGACGGTCGGAGGAAGTGAAGGAATCGATGTGGCACTGCGTGCAATGCTGGATCAGGGAGATGAAGTCCTGATCCCGCAGCCAAGTTATGTGTCTTATGTGCCTTGTACGATTCTGGCAGACGGTAACCCGGTTGTGATTCCGCTTCAGCAGAAAAATGAATTCAAGCTGACGGCAGAAGAACTGGAAGCAGCGATCACACCGAAGACAAAGATGCTGGTAATGCCGTTCCCAAATAACCCGACCGGATCGATCATGACAAAAGAAGATCTGGAGCCGATCGCCGAAGTTGTGAAGAGACATGATCTGTATGTACTTTCGGATGAGATTTACTCCGAACTTACATATAAGACAGAGCATGTGTCCATTTCATCCCTTCCGGGAATGAAGGAAAGAACACTGGTGATCAACGGATTCTCCAAAGGATTTGCCATGACCGGATGGAGACTTGGCTATATCTGCGGACCATCTGTGATCATAGAACAGATGCTGAAGATCCATCAGTTTGCAATCATGTGTGCGCCGACCAACAGCCAGTATGCAGCCATCGAGGGCTTACGCCACTGCGAAGATGAAGTACAGCAGATGAGAAATGCATACAACCAGAGACGAAGATATCTGGTCAATGAATTTGCAAAGATGAAGTTAGAATGCTTCGAGCCGTTTGGTGCATTCTATATCTTCCCAAGTATCAAAGAATTTGGTATGACTTCTGAAGAATTCGCAATGCGGTTCCTGGAAGAGGAAAAGGTTGCGGTCGTACCGGGAAGTGCGTTTGGTGAGAGCGGGGAAGGTTTCCTGCGTGTATCGTATGCGTACTCACTGGAAGATCTGAAAGAAGCGATCGGAAGACTCAGTCGGTTTGTTGAGAGACTGAGAAGCCAGAAGTAAGGTTGACGGAAGCTGATTTGAAGAGAATTTAAAAGAAATAATAGAAATAGAAAAGCCGTCAGGGAATGTTAATGTATGAATTAGAATTATATTCCCTGACGGCTTTTGTTATTGCTATGCAGCTTCTGCAGATATCAGAAAATACAGGATGAATTGTATAATCCGGAATTTACTCTTACATTTTTGGAAAAAATCTTGACTTGGAGCGAACTCCAAGTGCTATAGTAATGAACGGAAAGGTGGTGTCTGGATTGACGATAAAAGAAGTAAGTGAAACATATGACATTTCCGCTGATACCCTGCGTTATTATGAACGCATCGGCATGATACCGGAAGTAACACGTACGGCAGGCGGAATCAGAGACTATCAGGAATCAGACCTTGGATGGGTGGAGCTTGTGATCTGTATGAGAAAAGCAGGACTTCCCGTGGAGGCACTGATCGAGTATGTAAAATTATATCAGGAGGGCGACGAGACATTTGAAGCAAGACTTCAGCTTCTTTCGGAAGAAAGAGAGAAGTTAGAAGAGCAGAAAGCGCAGATAGAGTCAGCGATCAACCGGCTGAATCACAAAATTTCCAAATACGAAGAAGCAGTAAAGACAGGAGTATTAAACTGGGAGGAGAATAGTTCATGTATATAGAAAAGATTAACGGACCAGAAGACGTAAAGAAATTAACCGTAGACGAGATGACCGTAATGGCAGGTGAGATGAGAGAAGCACTGTTAAAGAGAGCCAGTATCCACGGCGGACACTTCGGACCAAACTTCGGTATGGTAGAGGCAACGATCGCACTGCATTATGTATTCGAGTCACCAAAAGACAAGATTGTATATGACGTATCACACCAGACCTATCCGCACAAGATGCTGACAGGAAGAAAGGATGCATATCTCTATGAAGAACATTACGATGATGTGTCCGGCTACAGCAATCCAAATGAAAGTGTACACGATCATTTCACTGTAGGTCATACATCTACATCCGTCAGCCTTGCGTGTGGACTTGCAAAAGCAAGAGACCTGAAAGGGGAAGAAGGAAATGTGATCGCAGTGATCGGTGACGGTTCCTTAAGCGGCGGTGAAGCACTGGAAGGACTGGACTATGCAGTAGAATTAGACGGAAATCTGATCATCATTGTAAATGACAATGATATGTCCATCGCAGAAAACCACGGCGGATTATATGGCAACTTAAAATTACTCCGTGAGGCAAACGGACAGGCAGAATGCAACCTGTTCAAAGCTATGGGATTAGATTACATTTACGTGGATCACGGAAATGACGTCGGAGAGCTGATCGAAGCATTCCAGAGTGTCAAAGACAGCAAGAAACCAGTTGTTGTGCATATCAATACCTTAAAGGGAAAGGGTTATGCACCGGCAGAGCAGAACAAAGAAGTATGGCATTATAACGGACCATTTCATATCGAGACAGGTGAACCGTTATACGAGATGACAGAAGAAGACTATTCGGATATTTCCATGAATTATCTTTTGGATAAGATGAAAAAAGATCCGGCAGTAGTAGCGATTACATCCGGAACACCGACTGTTATGGGATTCACAGAAGATAAGAGAAAAGAAGCAGGAAAACAGTTCGTAGATGTCGGTATCGCAGAAGAGACAGCCGTAGCACTTGCTTCCGGAATTGCCGCAAATGGCGGAAAACCGGTTTATGGTGTATACAGCACATTTGTACAGAGAACTTATGATCAGATCGCACAGGATCTCTGCATCAACAACAGCCCGGCAACTATTGTAACATTCTGTGGTTCGGTATACGGAATGAATGATGTGACACACCTTGGACTATATGACATCCCGATGATGGCAAATATCCCGAATCTAGTATACCTTGCTCCGACAACGAAGGAAGAATACCTGGCAATGCTCGACTGGAGTATCGAACAGAATGAGTATCCGGTAGCAATCAAGCTTCCGGGCGGCAGCGTGATCTCAGACGGAAAAGAGATTACAAAAGACTTCGGTGATCTGAACAAATACGAAGTAACTCAGAAAGGTTCTAAGGTTGCAGTGATTGGACTTGGAACATTCTACGGACTTGGTAAAGAAGTTGCTGAAGAGCTTAAGAAAGTAACCGGAACAGATGCAACTGTGATCAATCCATATTATATTACAGGTATTGATGCAGAACTTCTGGAAGAGCTTAAGAAAGATCATGATGTTGTGATCACTCTGGAAGATGGTATTCTGGATGGCGGATTCGGCGAGAAGATCGCAAGATTCTACGGAGATTCGGACATGAAGGTTCTGAACTTCGGACTGAAGAAAGAGTTCCTCGATCGTTATGATGTGGCAGAAGTTCTGAAAGAGAATCATCTGACGAAAGAGCAAATTACGGAAGGTATAATGAAGTTTATTTAAAAATTGAATAAATAAAACGTATATGATATACTACTACAAACAACCGCAATATGGGTGGAAGGCCTCCTAAGATACATAGATAGGAAGTGGTGTAAATGAACAATAAAAATTTTGACTTTTATATATTTGATATGTCAGTAGGAAATAGAAAACCCACCCTCTAAAAAGTCTTGGCAGGACTGGGTGGATTTCTATTACTCAATATGGCCAACCACTTTGAGCGGTTGTTTTTTGTATAATTATAATATCATAGAAATATATCTTTAGCAAGTAATATAAAAATAAAAAGGGAATTTTTAATTGTAATTTGTTGGTATGCCAACAGCTAAAATCATGTAAAATAAGATAGAATCATACGATCAATAATTTTAAAAATACATACGAAAAGAAAGAGAGGACACACATGGATCACATATATGACGTAATCATCTTTGGCGCCGGTCCGGCGGGATTAAGCGCAGGCTTATACGCAGGCAGAAGCAGATTGGACACCCTGATCATCGAAAAAGGACAGGCCGGCGGCCAGATTATCAACACAGACGAAATAGAAAACTATCCGGGACAGATCGTAGAAGGAGAGACAGGCGTTTCTCTTGTACGCAGAATGTACGAACAGACAGAGCAGTTCGGAGCAGAACATGTCCGTGATACAATTACAGATGTAGAACTGAACGGAGAGATCAAAGTCCTGACAGGCGAAAAAGATACGTATCAGGCAAAAAATATCATCATCGCAACCGGTGCATACGCAAGACCGATCGGATGCAAAGGTGAGCAGGAGTACAAGGGACGCGGAATCTCTTACTGTGCGACCTGTGATGCGAACTTCTTTACCGGCCTGGAAGTCTATGTAGCGGGCGGCGGGGATGCAGCGGTGGAAGAAGCGCTGTACCTTACAAAATTCGCCAGAAAAGTTACGATCATTCACAGAAGGGACGAGCTGCGTGCGGCGAAGTCTATTCAGGAAAAAGCATTTGCCAATCCGAAGATTGCATTCCTGTGGGATTCGGTAGTGGAAGAAGTGAGCGGCGACGGACTGCTCCAGACGATGACCGTGAAGAATATAAAGACCGGGGAGTTTACGAAGATAGAAGCTGATCCGAAAGACGGACTGTTCGGACTGTTTGGATTCATCGGTATGATCCCGAATACCGGCGTGTTTGCAGATAAAGTAGAGACGGATGACAAGGGATACATTAAGACGGATGAGGATATGCATACCAACGTACCGGGCGTGTATGCGGCCGGAGATGTAAGAGTCAAGAGCCTGCGCCAGGTAGTGACTGCGGTAGCAGATGGTGCGATCGCGGCAGTGCAGGTGGAGAGAAGTATGTCAGATTATTAGAAGAATAAGGAAAACAATATTAGAAATATAGATTGTTATGCGTTCGGAAGAAGGAGGTGATCCTATGACTGTAGAAGAGATGAAAAAGAAGAAAACAGAATTAGGTTTCAGCTGCGAACGGATATCAGATCGTTCCGGTGTACCATTGGGAACGGTACAGAAGATATTCAGCGGAATAACCAAAAGACCAAGATATGACACAATTTGTCAGTTGGGAAAAGCATTTCCGATTGAACATATTATATTTACAGATAATCATGGACGAGACTACAAAGCGTCTGGAAACATAGGATCACCAGAAGATATGAAAGGATCTGTTTCTAATCCATATCCTGGTATGATGAAAGAAAGCGTATCGGCTTATCGCATCTATGGAGATGGCACAGATCATGAAGGTGATATCTGGAAAAGTTTTCGTGGTAAAAAGCAAGGCGAATACACACTAAAAGAGTATGAAGCGATTCCGGACGAATATAGAGTAGAATTGATTGACGGAGTCATCTACGATTTGAACATGCCAACCACGATCCATCAGCAGCTTGCATTTGAGATCAGTATCAAATTAAGAGAGTACATTAGGCAGAACAAAGGATTATGTATGGTACTGCCGTCACCGGTCAGCGTACAGCTGGATGAAGATGACAGGACGATGATACAGCCGGATGTCGTGATATGCTGTGATAGAGAGAAGATACTTCAAAGCCATGTCTACGGAGCACCAGATATGGTAATCGAGATATTATCACCATCTACAAGAAAAAAAGATATGGGCTTAAAACTAAAAAAATATATCACTGCAAGAGTCAGAGAATACTGGATGGTTGACCCGGATAAGAAAAAAGTTGTAGTATATGACTTGGAACATAATGAGTTACCGGCCATTTATGGCTTTGAAGACCAGGTACCGGTGAATATATTTGCTGGAAAATGTCAGATTGACTTTTCGGAAATATGCAGCTATATAGAATTTTTATTTGAAAAAGAATAGAAAAACGGAGGAAGATAACATGTTAAACATCGTATTACACGAACCAGAAATCCCGGCAAACACAGGCAATATCGGAAGAACCTGCGTAGCCACCAACACCAGATTACACCTGATCGAGCCACTCGGCTTCCGCTTGAATGAAAAGAACTTAAAGCGTGCCGGCATGGACTACTGGGAGCATCTGGATGTCAGAACCTATATTGATTACAATGATTTCCTGGAAAAGAACCCGGGAGCCAAGATCTACATGGCAACGACAAAAGCACCGAAGGTATATACAGAAGTGAACTATGAACCGGACTGCTACATCATGTTCGGAAAAGAAAGTGCCGGAATCCCGGAAGAGATTCTGGTAGAGCATAAAGAAGACTGCGTGCGTATCCCGATGATAGGCGACATCCGTTCGCTGAACCTCGGCAACTCGGTTGCGATCGTGCTTTACGAAGCACTCAGACAGAACGGATTTGCAGGTATGAATCTGGAGGGGCATCTTCACGAATTACACTGGTAAGAAAAGGAATCCAATCTGTATAAATTCCATATTATTTAGACAAAATAAGGATATTGTCCGTTTTCGTTGAGAAAATGAGATGATATCCTTATTTTCATACCAGGTATATGAAAAAATACAGGAGGCGCTGGCAGGCGTTTCTACTTATTAATAAGTGCACAAATATAAAACGACAAAATGATAAAAATGTATCAAAGTGACATACAATTTACAACAAATGTAATAAATGTATGGTAAAATTGCAGAAATAAGATTATAATTTAAACTAGATTTTGTATTTTTTGAAGGAGAGGTGGTAGATGAATGGTAGAAGAAACCATTAAGACCATCAAGGAAACGGAGAATGAAGCGGATGAGATCATAAGAAAAGCAGATGCAACGTGTACCGAGATCCTTGAAAAAGCTGCCAGAGAGGCAAAAGAGATAAAAGAGCAGGCTGTAGCAAATGCAAAGAAACAGGCAGAAGCAGATCTTTTGCAGGCGAAAGAAGAAGGAGAAGTCTTAAAGAAACAGGCTTCCGAGAAGACGGAACAGGAGACAGAAGCATTAAAAGCACTGGCTCAGGGAAAAGAAGAGGAGGCGGTATCCGCAGTCATCAAAGCATTGCTCTGATGATATGGGAAGAGTAAGAACGTGAAAAAATAAAAAAGGAGGGATGCAGTTATGGCAGTATTGCAGATGCAGCGAATCAGTATCTGCGCATTGAAACATGACCGGAAAGCGATTCTGGAAAAACTGCAGTCCATGGGCATGATAGAGATGCATCAGGTCGCGCAGGACGAAGCCGGATTCGAGAAGATGGATACGCAGAGTGCGAAATCAAGCTTCGAGAAACGGGTGCAGATCACGGAAAACGCACTGGATGTATTGAATCAGTATACACCGGAGAAAAAATCCATGTTCGCCAGTCTGGAAGGAAATGAGCTGATCGATAAAAAGACGATGGAAGCTGCCGCAGCGAAGCAGGAAGCAGTCATGGAAGTGGCGGGACTTCTGATCGCTGATCATAAGAAAATTGCGGAAGCACAGGCTGAGATCGTGAAGCGGAATACCCAGATAGAAGCACTTACACCATGGATGAGTCTGGAAGTTGCGATGAATTATCCGGGCACGAAAAAGACGGCAATGCTTCTTGGAACCATGGCGGCAGAGACGACACTGGAAATGATCTACGGAAAGATTGCCGAAGATCATCCGGAGATCGAAGCCGTAGATATATCGGTTATAAGTCAGGATAAAGATGCCGTGTACTTAAGCGTGTTCTGTATGAAGGACCAGGCAGCAGATGTGGAGAATACACTCCGCACTGCAGGATTCTCAAGACCGGTTGTATCGACAGAGCAGATTCCGGCAAAGCAGAAAGAAGAACTGGAAGAACAGATCAGACAGATCGAACAGACAATTGCAGATATCCGGGGAGAGATCATATCTTACGCAGAAGACCGGGAGGAACTGAAGATCATCGGTGACTATTACCGGATGCGTGCAGAAAAGTACGAAGTACTGGGAACACTTCCGCAGTCCAGACGTACATTTATTATCAGTGGTTACGCAGCAAAAGAAGCGATACCGGCGATCCAGAAAGGAATCGGGGATGCGTATGACTGTGTGATCGATGTAGAAGAGTTAAAAGAAGACGAAGAACCACCGGTAATCCTTAAGAATAACGGATTTTCGGAAAGTGTGGAAGGAGTCCTGGAGTCTTACGGACTTCCGCATAAAGGAGAGATCGATCCGACCGCGATCATGTCATTCTTCTATGTATTTTTCTTTGGAATGATGTTATCAGATGCAGCGTATGGTGCGATCATCGCAATCGTGTGTCTGATCGTCCTTAAGAAATTCCCGCGCATGAGTGCCGGTATGAGGAAATCTATGAAAATGTTCATGTACTGTGGAATTTCTACCATGGTATGGGGAATCTTATTCGGTGGATATTTCGGAGATGTCGTAGACGTCGTATCGAGCACATTCTTTGGAAAAGAACTGACGATCAAGCCGCTGTGGTTTGCACCGTTAAATGATCCGATGCGACTTCTGATCTATTCGATGGCATTCGGACTGGTCCATCTGTTCGTGGGTCTTGGAATCAAGGGATATATGTTGTTAAAAGACGGAAAGGTACTGGATTTCTTCTGCGATATCGTATTGTGGTACATTTTCCTGATCGGACTGATCCTGATGTTACTTCCGTCAGAGATATTTGCTTCAATCGCACAGACCAAGATCGTGTTCCCGGCAGCGCTTGTTACATTGTCAAAAGCACTGGCAATCATCGGGGCACTCGGACTGTTATTGATGTCCGGAAGATCGAGCAAGAATCCGGCACTCCGGCTGGCACTTGGAGCATATGATATCTATAATATCACCGGATGGTTAAGTGATGTATTATCATACTCCAGACTTCTGGCACTGGGACTTGCAACAGGTGTTATCGCATCCGTTGTCAACCAGATGGGAAGCATGCTTGGTAAGAGTGTATTTGGAGTCATCTTATTTATCGTAGTATTTATCGTCGGACATGCAATGAACCTGGCAATCAACCTGCTTGGTGCATATGTCCACACCAACCGACTTCAATTTGTGGAATTCTTCGGAAAATTCTACGAAGGCGGTGGAAAACCTTTCGAACCGTTTCATGCGGAGACAAAATATGTAGATATTAAGGAGGAAAAATAGATATGAGTATTTGGAATGATATGGGAATGGTATATGCACTTCTTGGTGCGGCAGTGGCAGTATTCCTGGCAGGTGCAGGATCTGCGATCGGAGTTGGTATTGCAGGACAGGCAGCGTCCGGAGTTGTAACAGAAGACCCAAGCAAATTCGCAAAAGTACTGATCATGCAGCTGCTTCCTGGTACACAGGGAATCTACGGACTGCTGGTTGGTTTCATTACATTATCCAAGATCGGACTTCTTGGCGGTGGTGCAGCAGATCTGGATCCTAAGACAGGACTTCTGATCCTGGCAGCTTGTCTTCCAATCGGAATCGTTGGTCTGATCTCAGGAAAAGCACAGGGAAAGACAGCAGCGGCAGCAATCGGAATTGTAGCAAAGAAACCGGATCAGTTCGGTAAAGCAATGTTGTTCCCTGCAATGGTTGAGACATATGCCATCCTTGCACTTCTGATTTCTATCCTTTCCGTAACAGCAATTCAGGTATAGAAGGAGTGTGAAGGACAATGGCTGGATTAGATAAGATCAAAAGTCAGATCCTTGACGAGGCAAAAGTGACAGCGGATGCGAAGATCGAAGATGCGAAAGCACAGGCAGAACAGATGAAGCTTAAGGCACAGGAAGAGGGAGCCAGACAGGCAGATACTATCCTGAAAAAGTCGGAAGCAGATACTGCATCGCAGAAAGAGCGTGTGAAATCAGCCATCGATCTTCAGAGAAGAACGAGACTTCTGGAAGCAAAGCAGGAGATGATCGCAGAGATCATCGAGAAGGCGTATGAAAAGGTTATAAACCTTGCGCCGGATGATTATTATCATATGCTTCTGTCGATTCTGGAAGCATATATACTTCCGCAGGAGGGAGAGATCTATTTCTCCGTAAAAGATCTGGAAAATATGCCGGTAGGATTTGGCAAAGAAATTGAAGAAATAGCTCTGGCAAAGGGAGGAAAACTTACTGTAGCCGGAGCAGGCAGAGATAATATTGACAATGGATTCATTCTTGCGTACGGTGGAATTGAAGAGAACTGTACGATCAGGGCAATGTTCGATGCGAAGCGGGATGAGCTTTCAGATATCGTTCACCGGCTGCTCTTTGTATGATGCGGAAAGCATCAGAAGAACCAGTAGGAATGTTCAGATATCAGGAATGTTCGGAAATGGAGGAACAACATGAGTGAACAATATACCTATGCGGTCGCAAGAATCCGTGCCCTGGAAGTATCCCTGTTCTCTGACAGTACCATCGAACAGCTGATTGCGTGCCAGAATTATGATCAGGCACTGCAGTTCTTAGAAGAGAAAGGCTGGGGAGATGCCGAAAGCAGCGGGGATGCGGAAAAGATCCTGACGAGAGAAGAAGAAAAGACATGGGAAGTAGTAAAAGAACTGTCGATCGGAATGGAACATTTCGATGTGCTTTCTTATCCGAAGCTTTTTCATAATTTAAAGGCAGCGGTCAAGGAAGTATGCACCGGAGATAAGAACCGGCATATCTATTATGAAGATGTTCGGATTCTCGGGGAAGAGATGCGTAAGATCGTAGAAGACAGAGACTTTGGAAAGCTTCCGGACAGTATGCGGATCGCAGGAGAAGAAGCATACGAGACACTTCTTCATACAGGAGACGGGCAGCTCTGTGATGTGATCATAGACCGGGCGGCACTGGATGCTATCTATCAGGCGGGAAAAGAGTCACCGGATAAGATCATACAGGATTATGCAGAATCCACAGTGGCAGTGGCGGACATCAAGATCGCTGTCCGGTCACAGAAGACCGCAAAATCAACAGACTTTATGAAACGGGCAATGGCGGAATGTGATTCCTTAAGTGTCAGTCAACTCTCGAAAGCGGCACTTAGCGGCATGGATGCCATCTGTGAATACTTAAGAGGAACGGCTTATGCAGAAGGTGCGGATGCACTGGCAGAGTCGCCGTCGGCATTTGAAAGATGGTGTGACAACCGGATCATTCAGACGATAAGCCCGGAGAAATATCATGCATTTACGATAGGACCGGTAATTGCCTACGTAATTGCAAGGCAGAATGAGATTAAAACGGTACGAATCATTTTATCCGGAAAGCAGAATGAACTGCCGGATGATTCAATCCGGGAAAGGGTAAGGGAAATGTATGTATAAGATCGCAGTAGTGGGTGATTATGACAGCATCTTCGGATTCGCAGCACTGGGCCTTGATACATTTGCCGTCCAGACCCGTGAGGAAGCCGCAGAGAAATTACATCAGCTGGCACAGGGCGGATATGGAATTATCTATATCACAGAGAAACTTGCCGCTGAGTTAACGCATGAGATAGAAAAATATCAGGAACAGGTCACACCGGCGATCATTCAGATTCCGGGTATTGCCGGAAATACAGGCGCCGGAGTTGCAGGTGTGAAGAAATCGGTAGAGCAGGCTGTCGGTTCCGATATTATATTTGGCAGCTAAAGGAGGTTGATTCGTCCGTATGAGTACAGGAACGATTAAAAAAGTAGCAGGGCCGCTGGTCATTGCAGAAGGTATGCGTGACGCCAACATGTTTGACGTGGTACGTGTAAGCAGCCAGCGTTTGATCGGAGAGATCATAGAGATTCACGGAGATGAGGCATCCATCCAGGTATACGAAGAGACATCGGGACTTGGACCTGGAGAGCCGGTAGAGTCTATGGGAGTACCAATGTCAGTAGAACTTGGTCCCGGACTGATCACAAGTATATACGATGGAATCCAGAGACCACTGGATGACATTATGAAGATTTCCGGAAATAACTTAAAACGAGGCGTGGAAGTCGCATCGTTAAAGCGTGATAAGAAATGGGAATTTGTACCGGTCGCAAAAGCCGGCGATGAGGTCGAAGCAGGTGACGTACTCGGAACTGTGCAGGAGACCATCGTTGTACAGCAGAAGATCATGGTTCCTTATGGAGTAAAAGGAACGGTAAAAGAGATCAAAGCCGGAACATTTACCGTAGAAGAAGTGGTAGCAGTGATCGCTACCGAAAAAGGTGACAAAGAACTGACGATGATGCAGAGATGGCCGGTACGAAAAGGCCGTCCGTATCAGAAGAAACTGCCGCCGGTAAAACCACTGGTAACCGGACAGCGTGTTATCGATACATTCTTCCCGATCGCCAAAGGTGGTGTGGCAGCTGTTCCGGGACCTTTCGGAAGCGGCAAGACAGTTATCCAACACCAGTTGGCTAAGTGGGCAGAGGCTGATATCGTGGTCTATATCGGATGCGGAGAACGTGGCAATGAGATGACCGACGTTCTGAATGAATTCCCGGAACTGAAAGATCCGAAGACCGGGCAGTCACTGATGGAAAGAACCGTACTGATCGCAAATACATCAGACATGCCGGTTGCAGCCCGTGAGGCTTCTATTTATACCGGAATCACGATCGCAGAATATTTCCGTGATATGGGATATTCCGTAGCGTTAATGGCAGATTCTACATCCCGTTGGGCAGAGGCACTTCGAGAGATGTCGGGACGTCTGGAAGAGATGCCTGGTGAAGAAGGTTACCCGGCATACTTAGGTTCCCGTCTGGCACAGTTCTATGAAAGAGCCGGACATGTGGTATCCCTTGGTAAAGAAGGAAGAGAAGGTGCACTTTCCGTTATCGGAGCCGTATCTCCTCCGGGTGGTGATATCTCCGAACCGGTATCACAGGCAACCCTTCGTATTGTAAAAGTATTCTGGGGACTGGATTCCGCACTTGCGTATAAGAGACATTTCCCAGCCATCAACTGGCTGACCAGTTATTCGCTGTATGTTGACAATATGGCAAACTGGTTCAACGAGGAAGTGGCAGCGGACTGGATGGAAGACCGTCAGAAGATGATGACAATCCTTCAGGAAGAAGCCGAGTTAAATGAGATCGTACAGATGGTAGGTATGGATGCCCTGTCACCGACTGACCGTCTGAAGATGGAAGCGGCAAGATCCATCCGTGAGGACTTCTTACATCAGAACTCCTTCCATGAGATCGACACTTACACGCCGCTTCGTAAGCAGTATCTGATGATGAAACTGGTACTGGCATTTTATGAGAAATCTGTCGACGCACTGAACAAGGGTGCGGACATGAATGCACTGATCGCCATGCCGGTAAGAGAAAAGATCGGCCGTTATAAATATACAACAGACGCCGATATCGAAAGTGAATATAAGAATGTAGAAGAAGAACTGGACAAGGAAGTTGCGGCTGCATTCGGGAAGGAGGACTTCTAAATTATGCCAAAAGAATATAGAACCATACAGGAAGTTGCCGGACCTCTGATGCTGGTACGCGGCGTTGAAAATGTAGCCTATGACGAATTGGGTGAGATTGAGCTTGCAAGCGGTGAGAAGCGCCGCTGTAAGGTTCTGGAGATCAATGGAAATGATGCACTGGTGCAGTTATTCGAAAGTGCCACGGGTATCAACTTAAGTAACAGTAAAGTACGTTTTCTGGGACGAAGCATGGAGCTTGGTGTATCGGAAGATATGCTTGGACGTGTCTTCGACGGACTGGGCCGCCCGATCGACGGAGGACCGGAGATCCTGCCGGATGAAAGACGTGACATCAACGGACTGCCTATGAACCCGGCGGCAAGAAGCTATCCGGAAGAGTTTATCCAGACAGGTGTATCGGCTATTGACGGACTGAACACATTGGTTCGTGGGCAGAAACTTCCGATCTTCTCGGCATCCGGACTTCCACATGCCAACCTGGCAGCACAGATTGCAAAGCAGGCAAAGGTACGCGGAAGCAATGAGAAATTCGCCGTAGTATTTGCCGCTATGGGTATCACATTCGAAGAGTCGAACTTCTTCGTAGAATCTTTCAAAGAGACAGGTGCCATCGACAGAACCGTACTGTTCGTCAACCTGGCAAATGACCCGGCGATCGAACGTATTTCCACACCTCGAATGGCGCTGACGGCAGCCGAGTATCTGGCATTTGAAAAAGACATGCATGTACTGGTAATTATGACAGATATTACCAACTATGCAGATGCGCTCCGAGAAGTATCTGCCGCACGTAAGGAAGTACCGGGACGCCGTGGATATCCTGGATATATGTACACCGACCTTGCAACGTTATATGAAAGAGCCGGAAGACAGAATGGTAAGAAGGGAAGTATTACACTGATCCCAATCCTGACCATGCCGGAAGATGATAAGACTCATCCAATCCCGGATCTTACCGGCTACATCACCGAAGGCCAGATCATCTTAAGCCGTGATTTGTACCGCAAAGGTATCAAACCGCCGATCGATGTATTGCCATCCCTGTCCCGTCTGAAAGATAAGGGAATCGGAGAAGGTAAGACAAGAGCCGACCATGCAAATACCATGAACCAGTTATTTGCGGCATATGCGCGAGGAAAAGATGCGAAAGAATTAATGACTATTTTAGGAGAGGCAGCTCTTACTGATATTGACCTGGTATATGCGAAATTCGCAGATGCATTTGAAAAGGAATATGTATCACAGGGATACGATACCGACAGACCGATTGAAGAGACACTGGAGATCGGATGGAAGCTGTTGTCTATGCTGCCAAGATCAGAGTTGAAACGAATTGATGATAAGTTCTTGGACGAGTATTATGGTAAGCAGTAAGCCATGCGGATTCGAGTCGGCATGGCGTCCAATATATAAAGTAAAGAAAGGAGTGATACTATGGCGTCAACCCAGGTAACCCCTACCCGTATGGAACTGACCAGGACCAAGAAAAAACTGGTCACAGCCATAAAAGGTCACAAACTTCTGAAAGATAAACGAGACGAACTGATGCGTCAGTTCCTGGATCTGGTAAAAGTGAACATGGAGCTTCGGGAAAAGGTAGAAGCAGGTATCCGTTTGGCCAATAAGAACTTCGTCATAGCCAAAGCCGGAATGGACGAAGCAACCCTGAACACGGCACTGATGGCGCCGAAGCAAGAGGTAGATCTGGAAGTCGGACAGAAGAATGTCATGAGTGTAGACATTCCGGTATTCGAGACGAAGACCAGAACGGCAGATGCGAATGATATCTATTCGTATGGATTCGCATTTACATCGAGTGATCTGGACGGAGCCGTAAAATCTCTGGCAGATATCCTACCGGATATGCTGAAGCTTGCAGAGACAGAAAAAGCCTGCCAGCTTATGGCAGCTGAGATTGAGAAGACCAGAAGACGTGTCAACGCCCTGGAGCATGTGATCATTCCGGAGGCACAGAAGAATATCAAGTATATTACGATGAAACTGGACGAGAATGAACGAAGCACCCAGATCCGTCTGATGAAGGTGAAAGATATGATGCTGGAGGATGCGCATCATTATAAAGAGAGAGAGTAAAGACTATATTGTAAAAATCCGCAGAGGTGAGCTTGCTAGCTTATGTCTGCGGTTTTTTTATCGTCATTCGTTCGGAAGAAGCTGCTGGTGGCAGGTTTTGTAGATACCAAAGTATGCCAAAAAAATTTTTTCAGTATCAAGCATTCTGTTTCAACATAAGCTTCTTAAATTACTTGACAAACACCTACTATGTGATACAATATAGTTAAGAACTACTATAGTATACAAGGTAGGTGAAAATATGTATGATAAATCACAATTAATGAAGGGAACTTTAGAAGGATGTATCTTGCAGATTTTATCCGAGACGGTTACATACGGATATGAGATTGTAACGACATTGACAGAGTTCGGATTTGAAGATGTAAAAGAGGGAAGTATTTATCCATTACTCGTACGATTGGAAAAGAAAGGGATGATTTCTTCAGAACTACGACCATCGCCACTTGGACCAAAACGAAAGTATTATTCATTAACGGATGAAGGAGAGGCATATTTGCAGGAGTTTATTAAATGCTGGACGGAAGTACAATCATCAGTAAATAGAATTTTGAAAAAGAAGGAGTAGATTATGTTGACGAAGAAAAATAAAAGAATGGTCAGGAAGATGAAAAAATACATCAAGACATTCCCACTTACAGAAAAAGAAATTGACCAAATGATTGAAGATATCACTGGAATGGCGGAAGAAGCACAGGAGCGTAATGAAAATTTTGAAACAGTACTGGGAAAGTCGGTTCATGAATTTTGTGATGATCTGATTTATTCTGTAGGAGGAATCAGAGCACCGGGAGGACGGAAATTAATTAGAGGAACTTCGATATATTTTCAATTGTTGGGACTTTGGGGAATTGTAGGTTGTTTGATTAATGTTTGTTTTTTGGCTGGAGAACGTGTACACACATTATGGATGCTTGCAATTTCAATAGGCATCTGGTATCTGGGACATTATGGGGAAGCAAACTGTAATAATACAGAAAAAACAAAACAGTTAACAGCAGGAATTGTTATCTATATGGGTGTTAATTTGTTAATGTATTGCAATGAAATTATTATTGCAATAGATAATGGAAAAGCTTTTTTGAAAACATCAGATTTCCCAATTTTCATTATTGGAATTATTGTTGATTTTGGTCCAGCAATTCTGTATCTGGTTGGGGCAAGAAGGAACAGGCCGGCAGGAGAACAAATAGAAGTTGAAAGTAGATGACAAGAGATGGGGAAACATTTTTCTTTAAAGGAATAGTATATGAAAGTATTATTGAAAATATTAAAAAAGAATGTGCGTAATAGTATTGTATGTTTTATGAGTACTATTTTAGCTGCAATTATATTATTCGTGTTTCTTGGAGTTAAAGAATTGGTTCTTGGAACGATGAGTATGGAAGAAAGAGTTCGGTCGCAACAAGGAGTTGCGATTCAAACGTACATGTATATATTGCTGTTTATTGGCCTGATTTTGATCAGCTATACAGTAAGCAATTATAGCCGGATAAGAATCAAAGATTATGGAATGTTTATGGTATTCGGAGAAGAAAAGAAAGATATTATCCGGATGATAATTCTGGAATATGGGATTATATGTGGTATTTCGTGGCTGATTGGGTGTGTAGTGGGAACGCCTTTTGTAATTCTTCTTCAGTCTATATTCAGAAAAGAAGGGATTCAAACAGTTCAAGATCCATGCTGGTTTCTAAAGAATATTGGAAGTACATGTTTTTATATGTGTGTTATTTTGTGCATTGCAGTAATCATGAATATAATAAAAATTCAAAACAGTTCACTGGCTTCGCTTTTGAATACGGAACAGAAAAGGGGGACGGTTCCGTCTGTTAAAGCAAGCGTGATAGGTGCGATTGCAGGGCTGATCTGTTTTGTGTTTGCAATTATTCTTTTTTCGAAGGTTCCTATGACATATCCACGTATAAAATATGGAGTTCTTTTTTCGCTGACCGGATTATATCTTTGGTTTACTTATTTGGGAAATGTTATATTGCGATGGGTGAAAAAGAAAGAAAAATGGTATGACAGACATATTCTTACGCTAAAAACGTTGTATCACAGATTTTCAGAAAATAAAAATATAATTTTAATTGTTTTTATTATTAATGTATTTGTATGGGTGATTGTAAATATCAATATTATAGAATACGGTAATCTTTCTTCCGAGTATTTATGGAAATATCCATATAATTATGTATGTATGACAGAAGAAAAATATACAGACGAAATTCATAAGGTTATAAAAGAACCAGATGAAAAAATAGATGAATATGCGTATATTCCGCTCATAAGCAATGATGGAGGGGAATATGTAGGTATTTCGGAGGATTCCTATAACAAACTTACAAAGAATAAGAAAGAGCATATCAAACAGGGAGAGGTAAAGGCAGTTCTGGAAAAATCAAAACAAGACGATGAAAACATGTTTCAGGATAAACATGTTTATTTAAAAACAGCAACAGGAATGTGTAAATTTGCGATAAAAAAAGAAGTGAAAGAAGTTTTATTTGTTGCTCAACAGTCGGATATTATACGAATTCTGGTTATGAATAATAGTGATTTTGATATGCTTAGATCTTTGCAGAAAAAGAATACGGTTATTATGACGCAGCAAACAGAAAAAGAGACGGCGATTGATGAGGGCAAATTAAAAGTATGTGAAAAGAAATATGAGATAATTGGTTTTTATAAAGGCTCATTGATGAAAGAAGACAGACAGGATGACCTGACAACTCTTATCTTTTACATTTGTATTGGTGCATTTTTGATTATTAGTGGAATAATGATTTTATCTATAAAAATATGGTCAGACATTTCTAATGTAAGTATGAAATATGGATTCTTGAAAAAAATAGGCATGGAGACCAAAGAAATAAAGAAAAATGTGAAAAAGGAACTTTCGCTTTCTTTATGGATCACATTTATACTTTCGATTGTAATAAGTGGTGGTGCTTTGAGTTATATTACATGGAACGTTGATTGGCTCTTGAAAAAACAGGTGTTGATAACATTTTTTGCACTGTTATTATTCCAGGCCGGGTACATTATCTTATTGAGAGAGTATGGATGGAGACTTGCTAATCAGCAAATTCAGAGTGAAAGAAGGGAAAAGATATGGAAGTGATCAGCGGAGAGAAAATTGTGAAAAGTTACGGTAAGTTTAAAGTGTTAAAGGGTATTAATTTGAATGTACAGGATGGCGAATTTGTAGGAATTATGGGAAAATCAGGAAGTGGAAAGACGACACTTTTGAAAATTCTGGGACTCATTGAATCTGTAACAGAGGGGGCACTTTTATACAAGAAAGATGAAATATCAAAACTGTCAGATAAAGAACTTGCGAGAATACGAAGAGAAGAATTAGGCTTCGTATTTCAGGAATTTTATTTGATGGATAGTTTAGATGTTTTTGAAAACATTATGTTGCCTTTCTATATCAGCAAAACAGTAGATGATTCCAAAAAGGAACGAGCGAGAGTGTTAATGGATAAATTCGGAATTAGGACTTTGGAAAAAAAGATGCCGGCCGAACTGTCAGGAGGTGAAAGGCAGAGAGTTGCAATTTGCAGAGCATTAATAAATGATCCAGAGATTATTTTCGCAGATGAGCCTACAGGAAACCTTGATTCAAAGTCTGGAAAAATCGTGATTGATGCATTGAAGGATATCAATGAACATATGGGAAAGACAATCATTATGGTTACACATGACCCACAGATGGCAAGCTATTGCAGCCGGTTGATTCTGCTGAAAGATGGTGTGATATTGGAAGATTCGGAAAAGAATAGAAATCAAGAATCATTTTATCAGGAGATTCTTGGAAAGATGAAAGAGTTGTAGAAAATTCACCAGATTCACAAAAATTTAGCATTTCTAAACTGCGCATTGAAAATAAAAATCAGGCATGTTATTCTGGAAACACGCAGATAAATTCTAGTATCTGCACTGTATCTATATTTACCAATACGTTTACTTCAGATGTAAAAAGGCTACTCTATTTCAGGAGGTATAATATGCCAAAGAATAATAAAATTAAAATATTATTTTGTAATACCTTATTGCTAAGGTGATTAACATTATCAAAAAAGGAAATAGTAAAAAATACATTGATTAATATTTATTGATATGTTAATATGTACCAAAGCATATTTCAAAAAAATCAACGGTATATAAAAACGGACATATACCATCTATAATCTAATTTTATTTCAGAAATCTATGCTTTCATACCAATCAATTGTAAAAAAGCAGGAGATGACTGAAAGAGTAAAAAGACATCCTCCTGCATACAGGAGGAAACTGAATATGGCGAAAAGAAAGAATCAAAAGAGACGGAGCAAGAAGTATCAGGTGAATAACCGGCAGTTAAAGGCAAAAAGGATGTACAAGGATACAATTTTTAGAATGTTGTACCATGACAAAGAGAATTTGTTATCATTGTACAATGCGGTGAATGGAAGAGAGTACACAGATCCGGAAAAGTTGCAGGTTGTTACATTGGAAAATGCGATTTATATGGGAATGAAAAATGATCTGGCGTTTATCATGGATATGGATTTATATTTATATGAACATCAGTCAACGTATAATCCGAATATTCCACTTAGAAATTTGTTTTATATTGCGGATGAGTATCAACGATTAGTGGTTCGGAAATCATTATATTCAACTGTGATACAAAAGATACCAACGCCAAGATTTTTAGTATTTTATAATGGAACAAAAGAAGTTGAAGATCGTAGTGAGTTCCGATTATCTTCTGCATACGAGAATCCAACAGAAAATCCAGATCTGGAGTTAAGAGTGACTATGCTGAATGTGAATGATGGCCACAGTTCAGATTTGATGGAACATTGTAGAACATTAAAGGAATATGCACAATATGTCGCCAGAGTAAGAAAATATGCGGCGAAACAGGATGTCTCTTTAGAAGAAGCAGTTACGAGAGCAGTTGACGAATGCATAGAAGAAGGAATCCTGGCAGAGTTTTTATTGAAGAATAAGACTGAGGTGATCAAAGTGAGCATCTATGAATATGACAAAGAGTTTGAAGAAAAGAAACTGCGGAAAGCAGAGTATGAGGCTGGAAGACAGGATGGAATCGAGATTGGAAGACAGGATGGAATCGAGATTGGAAGACAGGACGGAATCGAGATTGGAAGACAGGATGGAATCGAAATTGGAAAGCGGATACTCTTAGAAAAAATAATAAAGAAGAAATTGAAAAAAGGAAAATCAACAGAACAGATAGCAGATGAATTAGAAGAAGATATAAACATAATTCAAAAAGTGGTTGAGAAATTAAAAAGCCAAATATAGAATTTGTCAAAAGAATTCCCTGAAGTGAATAATAAAACTTCAGGGAATTTATCATTTGCTCACTACCGGTATTATTCCGTAGTATCACGTCGGATCAATACCGGCGTAATCTGTTTATGAACCGGTTCTTTTAAAGGAGCCGGTTTCCTTTTTTTCATTTCATTCATCTGGAGAACCAGAAGTTCCATGGCAGTCTGTGCAATTTTCTCAATCTGCTGTCCAACGGTTGTGATTGGAAGGATAGCTTCGCTTGCAATAGGAGAATCATCGAATCCGACAATCTGATAGTCTTTCGGGAGTTTCCCGTATTTTTGAAATATCAGATTCAGGAACATACTGGCATAAGTGTCATTTGCAAGAAAGACCCCTTTTTTTTGTGAGGGATATTTTTCTTCAATTTCGTTAAATATGTTTTTTAGTTGAGTCAGGGTTTCCTGATAAGTGTTTCCAAGATTTCTTTGGATTAATTCGTGAACGACATGGTGTTCGTTACAGATATCTTCGAATCCCCGGATACGTCCATAGGTTGGAAGTGTATCTGGGAATATGGAATTGATGTGTAAAATAACATCACATTTATTGCGTATCAACAAACTGGTTGCCTGAACACCACCCAGATAGTTGTCTGTAGACACGCTGCAGACATGGTCACATTCCCGCTCAATCGTGACAACCGGGAGTTTATAAGAAGCAAGTTCTTCAGACGAAATGGTATTGCTTAAGACAATAAGTCCCTCAATCTTATAAGCCATCAGTTCATGAATATATTTTTCTTCAATCTCTTTTTTATTATTTCCAATGAATACAAGAAATTTATAATTATACTTTTCGTAAGTAGAAAGTAACTGGTTTAACATCTCAGAGTAATAGTGAAGATACAGGTTGGGGATGATAATTCCAACAAATTCACTTTTTCCATTAGCCAGTACTTTGGCGAGCTTATTTTCCTGGTATCCAAGGACATCCAGTGCATGAGCGATTTTTTCCTGATTTTCAAGAGTCAGAGAATCCGGATTATTAAAATATCTGGAAATGGTAGTTTTTGAAAAGCCTGTATAAGCGGCTATATCTGCAAAAGTTACTTTTTTCTGTTTCATGTAAATCCTCTTCCTTATATAGAAGAGGAAGAACGTATGCTTGAAAAAGCCAATGAATATATCAGACAGAATTACATAGATGAAAAAGAAAAACCATTATTCCATGTGACACCGGAAACAGGATGGATGAATGACCCGAATGGTTTCTCTGTATACCAGGGAAAAGTACATTTGTTCTATCAGTTCTATCCATATAAAACAGAATGGGGACCGATGCACTGGGGGCATCAGGTGACCGAAGATCTGCTAAAATGGGAAGCATATCCGGTAGCTATGGCACCTGATCAGGATTATGATCACATAGGATGTTTCTCGGGAAGTGCAGTAGAAGCTGATGGAAAGCATGTGCTGCTTTATACAGGAGTAAGCCAGAAAGACGGAAAAGAAATCCAGAATCAGTGCATTGCCATTGGAGATGGGAAGACTTATGAAAAATGGCAGGATAATCCAGTTATAAAAGGAGATATCATGCCGGAGAAATTTGGCAGAAAAGACTTCCGTGATCCGAAAATATGGAAAAAGGATGGCAGATATTATTGCGTTGTAGGCAATCGCTATGAGGAAAATTGTGGGCAAATAGTCTTATTTAGCAGTGCGGACTATAAAAACTGGCGGTATGAAAAAGTCCTTTTGAGAAATGACGGAAAGAATGGAGATATGTTAGAGTGTCCGGATTATCTGGAAGTAGACGGGTATCCTGTAATCATTTGTTCTCCGCAGAATATGCATGCTCAAAAGTACGAATTTCATAACGGTCATAATTCCATTTATATTATTGGAGATGCAGAAAAAGAAATATCGGATTTTGCATGGGAGAAAAAGAGAAGCCTAGATTATGGACTGGACTTTTATGCACCACAGACAACAGAGCTTCCGGATGGCAGGCGGATCATGGTCGCATGGATGAAGTCGTGGGATGCACGTGTCATGACAAAAGGACAGAAATGGCAGGGAATGATGACACTCCCAAGAGAATTAAAAATCAAAGATGGGAAAATCTGGCAAAGTCCGGTGAGAGAACTGGAAAAGTATAAGAAAAATCCAATCATCTATACAGAACAGAAAATTAGCGGACAGATGTCTTTGGATGGTATCAATGGCCGGGTGATTGACATGACGGTAGAACTTACGAATGTAGAAGGTAGGGAGTTCAAGGTAGATGTGGCACATAATGAAGAATATACAACAACATTTACATATTATCCGGAAAAACATCAGATTGAAATTGACCGGACCTACAGTGGTGTAAATGCGGATGTTGTCTGTGTGAGAAAGATAGAAATTGCGGAAAAACATCATGCGCCGAAACTACATTTTATCATGGACAGATATTCTGTAGAATTATTTATTAATGATGGAGAGCAGACGGCAAGTGTGGTCATTCCTACGCCATTGGAAGCAAATGAAATTATATTTACTAGTGATGAAGCGGCAACCGTTAATATTGAAAAATATGAGATAACATTCAATTAGAAGAGATAGTTTCTCATTCACCGATTGATGTCCCCGTGCATATCTTAATACAGATAGAACCGCCAAGGAGCAATCAGGATTATGGAGAACAAATTACCGTTCTATATGGCTTATCCAGTTCCGCTGCTGTATAATGATGACCGGAATGCGAGAAGAGACTATGACTATATGAAAAGCATTTACCCGGATACGGCGAAGAGAGTACTTCCTTATATGGAAGAGGAATGTGACAGAATGGAATATGACGGAAGTATGATGTATGATGAATATCCGGACCGCCTGCAGCTTCGTCTGATGTGCCGCAGGATCTATGATAAGGCGGAGAAGGAAGAAGAGAACCCGGGTGCCTGGCTTATGGATCTGATCGAGGTTATGACATATCAGGAACTTTGCAGGAGACGTGTGGAACATAGAGAGATACGTAAAAAAATATATTGATCTACAAGAGGGCATCTGGAAAAAAACTTCCACTTCGCCCTCTTGTATGTTATACTGTGCGGTGATAATTATAGTTTTCAAATGAAAGAAAAAATCAGAACATAACATACAGGAGGGCACATCATGGCAGATAATAACATTATTTTTATCGGAATGCCGGCAGTCGGGAAAAGTACAGTTGGTGTGGTAATTGCAAAGAGACTGGGATACAGATTTGTAGACACAGATATTCTGATTCAGGAATCAGAAGGGAAACTTCTGAAAGATATTATTGCTGACGTTGGACCGGATGGCTTCCTGAAAGTAGAAGACCGGGTCAATGCACAGGTGAAAGCGGAACGTACCGTTATCTCGCCGGGAGGCAGCGTAGTATATTGTGAAAATGCGATGAAACATTATAAAGAAATCGGCAAAGTCGTATATTTACAGGCATCCTTTGAGACAATAAACAGCAGACTTAAAAATGCCAAAGGCCGTGGAGTGGTATTGCGTGACGGACAGACGCTCAAAGATCTGTATGATGAAAGAGTAAAGCTTTTTGAAAAGTATGCAGATATTACAGTGTGTGAAGATAATCAGAAGCTGGAAGATACGATTGAATCGGTATTAGATGCATTAGGGGAGTAAAAGTGCACAAGTATAGATAGAACAATTGGAATATGTTACAATAAAATTACATAACTGTAAAAAATATTTTACAATTGGAAAATTTGTGCTATAATAGGCGCGAACCCTTTTTAGGGGTTATATTGTGATGCAGAAATTTATGCACGAATTTTAGAAAAATTAGATTTAGAGATATTTAGAATTAGATAATTGAAACAGATTTGCAGAAAGATAGAATAGCAGATTAAGAATGGATTTATTGTAGATAGAGATTTATATAAATATTAATGAGGTGTAATTGATGGAACAGTATATTATTAAGGGCGGTCATCCGCTTGTGGGAGAAGTGGAAATCGGTGGTGCGAAGAATGCAGCACTTGCAATTCTTGCGGCAGCAATCATGACAGATGAAACTGTATTGATCGATAACTTACCGGATGTAAATGACATTAACGTACTGATTGACGCAATCGAGGGGATTGGAGCACAGGTACATCGTGTTGACCGTCATACAGTGAAGATTAACGGAGCCAGCATTAAGAATGTAGATATCGAGTATGATTACATTAAGAAAATCCGTGCTTCGTACTATCTTCTCGGAGCATTACTTGGAAAGTACAGACGTGCCGAAGTTGCACTTCCGGGAGGATGCAATATCGGAAGCAGACCAATTGACCAGCATCTCAAAGGATTCCGTGCACTTGGTGCAGATGTAGATATCGAACATGGCAAGATTGTTGCAGAAGCAGACCGCCTTGTTGGAAAACATATTTATTTTGACGTTGTAAGTGTTGGAGCAACCATCAATGTTATGATGGCAGCAGCTATGGCAGAAGGACTTACCATTCTGGAAAATGTTGCGAAAGAGCCGCACGTTGTAGACGTTGCAAACTTCCTGAACAGTATGGGAGCCAACATCAGAGGAGCAGGTACAGACGTGATCAAGATCCGTGGTGTACAGCGTCTCCACAGCACAGAATATTCTGTGATCCCGGATCAGATTGAAGCAGGAACATTCATGTTCGCAGCAGCAGCTACCAGGGGAGATGTAACGGTACTAAATGTTATTCCGAAGCATTTGGAAGCTACGATCGCAAAACTGGTAGAAATCGGTTGTGAAGTGGAAGAATTCGACGATGCTGTACGTGTCGTATCAAAGGGAGATCTTACAAGCACACATGTGAAGACCCTTCCGTATCCTGGATTCCCGACAGATATGCAGCCGCAGATCGGCGTGACACTGGCCTTATGTAAGGGGACAAGTATCATTACAGAGAGTATTTTTGAAAACCGTTTCAAATATCTGGATGAGCTTGCAAGAATGGGAGCCAATGTAAAGGTAGAAGGCAATTCCGCAACGATCGAAGGCGTGGCAGAATTCTCCGGAGCAAGAGTAAGTGCACCGGATCTTCGTGCAGGAGCAGCACTTGTGATTGCAGGAATGGCCGCAGATGGCATTACGATCGTAGATGACATCGTATATATCCAGAGGGGATACGAACGTTTTGAAGAGAAGCTCAGAAGTCTCGGTGCAGTGATCGAGAGAGTTTCTACAGAACGTGAGATCCAGAAATTCAAGTTAAAAGTAGGTTAAGACAGGAATTCCTGTTTTGATAGAACATATTTCCCAAAATGTATATTGACGGAAGCTATGGACAGTGTTATGATGTGTAGCGGTAACAATTAAATACGCTTTCTCTTATTCAGAGTGGTGGAGGTACAAAGGACCTGCGAAGCCACGGCAACCCCGGTAAGCCGGAAGGTGCCAACCTGAGCGAGCAATCGAACAATAAGAGGATTGTTTACAGAACTTAAACAGTCCGGATTGTACGGGCTGTTTTTTATGTATATAACCATTGTTTTATTACAAAAGGAGAAGATTATGGAGAAAATTTTATTTACATCTGAATCTGTAACTGAGGGTCATCCTGACAAGGTCTGCGACTCTATTTCCGATGCGATCCTTGATGCTATGATGGCACAGGATCCGATGAGCCGTGTTGCATGTGAGACTGCTACTACAACAGGTCTTGTACTTGTTATGGGCGAGATCACAACCAAGGCTAATGTTGATATCCAGAAGATCGTTCGCGATACGATCCGTGAGATCGGATATGACAATGCGGATTATGGCTTTGATGCAGATACCTGTGCGGTTATCACATCACTTGACAAGCAGTCCACAGATATCGCTATGGGTGTTGACAAGGCTCTTGAGCAGAAAGAGGACGATATGAATGAGGACGAGCTGGATTCCATCGGTGCCGGTGACCAGGGTCTTCAGTTTGGTTATGCTTCTAATGAGACTGAGGAGTATATGCCATATGCCATCAACATGGCTCACAAGCTTGCTCAGCAGCTGACAAAGGTTCGTAAGGATGGCACTCTGAAATATTTAAGACCGGATGGAAAGACTCAGGTTACTGTAGAGTATGATGAGGCCGGCAAGCCGAAGAGAATCGATGCTGTTGTATGCTCTACACAGCATGATCCGGATGTTACTCAGGAGCAGATCCATGAGGATATTAAGAAGTATGTTTTTGATGCGATCATTCCGGCTGATATGGTTGATGCGGATACGAAGTATTTCATCAATCCGACAGGTCGTTTTGTTATCGGCGGACCTCACGGTGACAGTGGTCTGACAGGTCGTAAGATCATCGTTGATACCTACGGCGGAACAGGACGTCACGGCGGCGGTGCTTTTTCCGGTAAGGATTGCACAAAGGTAGACCGTTCTGCTGCTTATGCTGCACGTTATGTTGCAAAGAACATTGTTGCAGCCGGTCTTGCTGACAAGTGTGAGATTCAGCTTTCCTATGCGATCGGTGTTGCGCATCCGACTTCTGTCAGTGTGAATACCTTCGGAACAGGTAAGCTTTCTGAGACCAAGCTTGTTGAGATCGTTCGTGAGAATTTTGATCTTCGTCCGGCTGGTATCATCAAGATGCTTGACCTTCGCCGTCCGATCTACAAGCAGACTGCTGCTTATGGTCATTTCGGCCGTACAGATGTTGATCTTCCATGGGAGCATCTGGACAAGGTTGAGACTCTGAAGAAGTATCTGTAAGAGAGTCAAAAAAAATATTTATATATCCTTTTGGCAGGAATATTGATTTTAAGAAATGCATATGATATAATGCCATTAGGCAAAAGAGATAGTAATAGTTCCAAAAGAACAAAGAGTGAAGCCCCCGGTAGTGCCAATACCGGGGGCTTCTTCTAATTTTTTATAGTGGACAAGAAACCACTAGGTTAGCGTTGTCCTACTTGTTGCCGTCTAGCCATTTGCAAACGTAATAGGCAGTTATGTTTGCCATGCAGGAAACAAGAAAAGAGATAATAATTTCCAAAAGAACTCACCTCCTCCCGTTGCCGGGTATCGGGTGGACAACAAAAATATGATAGCATAGTTTAGAACAAAATGGAATAATACTGATGCTGGAAGATGGGGTTTTTTATAGAAAATTTAGAGATAGGGAATATAGTTTATGTTATAATACGTGTATGTGAATGTGTGAATTTATAAAGGACGGAGATACAGATGAAGTTAAAAACACGTATTATTGTGGGCTTCGTTGCGATCATCCTGCTGCCGCTGCTTCTTTTTTCCGCAAGTCTGTACGGGTTCAGCCAGACGCAGGCGAAGCATGTGCAGGAGAGCAGCAGCCAGGCTTCGGATTCCAGCCAGATGGTCTATGATATTTCGCTACCGCAGTCTTCCAGCAGCCAGGTGAAGCTGATGGCCAAGGATATGATCCTGACCGCAACGATCATCCTTGTTTTTACTGCTTTGTCCGTGGGGCTGTGGATCTACAGGAGTATTGCGGTTCCGCTGGTGAAGCTTAAGAAGGCTACCAAGAACATCAAGGAGGGGAATCTGGATTTTGTGCTGGAGGTTGAGGGGAATGATGAATTTTCTCAGCTTTGCCAGGATTTTGAGGAGATGCGTAAGCGTCTGAAGGAGTCCACGGAAGAGAAGATCCTGATGGATAAGGAGAATAAGGAGCTGATCAGCAATATTTCCCATGATCTGAAGACGCCGATCACTGCGGTGAAGGGTTATGTGGAGGGGATCATGGATGGTGTGGCGGATACGCCGGAGAAGATGGACCGGTATGTGCGTACCATTTATAATAAGACCAATGAGATGGATCATCTGATCAATGAGCTGACCTTTTATTCCAAGATCGATACCAACCGTATTCCGTATACGTTCAGCAAGCTGAATGTGGAGGATTATTTTTCGGATTGTGCGGAGGAGCTTGGGCTTGAGATGGAGACCAGGGGGATCGAGCTTGTGTATGCCAATTATGTGGAGAAGGGTGTGCAGGTTATTGCGGATGGTGAGCAGATCCGCCGTGTGATCCATAATATCGTGAGTAATGCTATTAAGTATATGGAGAAGCCAAGGGGAATCATCCAGCTTCGGGTGAAGGATGTGGGTGATTTTATCCAGGTGGAGATCGAGGATAACGGCAAGGGGATTGCCGCCAAGGATCTGCCGTATATTTTTGACCGTTTTTACCGTACCGATGTTTCCAGAAATTCTTCCAAGGGAGGAAGTGGTATCGGACTTTCCATCGTAAAGAAGATCATGGAGGATCATGGTGGAAAGGTCTGGGCCACAAGCCGGCTGGGGATCGGAACGATCATGTATTTTGTTCTCAGAAAATATCAGGAGGTACCGATGAATGAGTAGGATTTTGATTATAGAGGATGAGGAAGCAATCGCGGATCTGGAGAAGGATTATCTGGAGCTTTCGGGTTTTGAGGTGGAGATCGAGAACCGTGGTGATACGGGGCTTGTACGTGCCATGAAGGAGGAGTTTGATCTGATCATCCTGGATCTGATGCTTCCGGAGGTGGATGGTTTTGATATCTGCCGGCAGGTCCGTGAGGAGAAGAATACGCCGATCATTATGGTTTCGGCCAAGAAGGATGATATCGATAAGATCCGGGGACTGGGTCTTGGTGCGGATGATTATATGACCAAGCCGTTCAGCCCAAGTGAGCTGGTTGCACGTGTGAAGGCGCATATGGAGCGTTATAACCGGCTGGTTGGTTCCAATGTGCATAAGAATGATGTGATCGAGATCCGTGGTATTAAGATCGATAAGACGGCCAGGCGTGTGTGGGTCAATGGTGAGGAGACGACGTTTACTACCAAGGAGTTTGATCTTTTGACTTTTCTGGCTGAGAATCCGAACAGGGTTTTTACAAAGGAAGAGCTTTTCCGGGAAATCTGGGATATGGAGTCTGTGGGTGATATCGCTACAGTTACGGTGCATATCAAGAAGATCCGTGAGAAGATCGAGTTTAATACGGCCAAGCCTCAGTATATTGAGACGATCTGGGGTGTGGGGTACCGGTTTAAGGTGTGAGCCTGTGGGGAAGGCTTCGGATGGAGCTACTGCAGGTGTATGAGTGCAGATCGGAATGATGGTGTATGATCTGTCGGGTGCTTTTGAGAGGAGTGGAGATATGCCGCTGTTGAGGGAAAGAATTTATACGATAGAGGATATTTATGCTTTGCCGGAGGGTGAAAGAGCGGAACTGATCGATGGACATATTTATTATATGGCGCCGCCGAATACGATGCATCAGAGGATCTCAAGTATCTTGTCCAGAAAGATAGGTAACTATATAGATTCTAACAAGGGGAAATGTGAGGTGTTTGCCGCACCGTTTGCGGTGTATCTGGATGAGAAGACGAATACTTATGTGGAACCGGATGTTTCTGTTATCTGTGATCCGGATAAGCTGGATGACAGGGGATGTAAGGGGGCTCCGGACTGGATCATCGAGATCGTTTCTCCGGCGAGCAGGCGTATGGATTATTATACCAAGCTGTTTAAATACAGGACTGCCGGTGTGAGAGAGTACTGGATCGTGGATCCTGTGAAGAAGCTGGTAATGGTGTATGATTTTGAAAATGAGGATACGGAGCAGTATACATTTCAGGATTCGATCAAGGTGGGGATCTATGAGGATCTGAGGATCGATTTTGCTGAGATGTGATAAAGATGGAGGGGAATATCGTCTGGTGATAGCCCCTCTTTGTTTTTTGGCAAAAAAATAGAACGCCGTCGCAACGCCGTCCTTACAAAAACACAAAGTGTTTTTTGATTCTGAAATTATTATATGTGCGAGATGATATTTTGTCAACCTGTTTACTGCGAAAATTTACCACGGTATACATCCGACTTAGATGCAAAAATCTGAAATATGGATAATCGTCAGTGACAGAAAAATTCGTTTCAGGTATAATGAAACTAACTATGATATTGATATGGGGAAAGTAACAGAGGTGGATTTTTTGAAAGGACGAACTATGGAAGACAGATTATACAAGAAACTGGAAGCGTACGGTAAGAGTGATTTTTATCCGTTTCATATGCCGGGGCATAAGAGGAATCCGCTGGCTGTGGAGGGGGATTTTCCGGTGGAGAGGGATATTACGGAGATTGACGGGTTTGATAACCTGCATCATGCTGAGGATATTTTGAAAAGGGCCCAGGAGGATGTCGCACGGCTTTATGGTGTGCCGGAGAGTTTTTATAGTATTAATGGAAGCTCCGGGGCGATCCTGGCGGCGGTGTCTGCGGCTGTGGATAAGGGGGGACAGATCCTGGTGGCAAGGAACTGCCATAAGGCGGTTTACCATGCGATTTATCTGCGGGAGCTGAGTGCCACGTATATTTATCCACATGAGGATCCGAAATTGGGGATAAACGGAGGGATTTCACCCGGCCGTGTGGAAATGTATCTGGCGGAAAATCCGGAGATCCAGGCGGTGCTGATCACTTCGCCGACTTATGACGGGATCGTGTCGGATGTGGCGAGGATCGCGGAGATCGCGCATCACTATGGTGTGCCGCTGATCGTGGATGAGGCTCACGGGGCGCATTTTCGGTTTTCGGATTATTTTCCGGTGTCTGCGGCGCAGCTTGGTGCGGATGTGGTGATCAACAGTGTGCATAAGACGCTGCCCTGTCTGACTCAGACGGGGGTGATCCATCTGTGCAGTGAGCGGGTGAGCCGGGAAAAACTGAAGCGTTTTCTGGGAATCTATCAGAGCAGTAGTCCTTCTTATATTCTTATGAGCAGCATTGATGCGTGCATGGATAAGCTGGAGCGTGAGGGGGATGAGATGTTCCGTGTGTTTACGGAGAATCTGGAAAAAGCACGCAGGCGTCTTTCCGAGTGTAAGTATATCCGGCTGGTGACGCCGCAGGCCTGTGAGTGCCAGAGAGTTTTTGATTTTGACAGATCCAAGATATTGCTTTCTACTGTGAACAGTTCGCTGAACGGCCGGGAGCTGCATCAGATCCTCCGGAGGGAGTTTCATCTGGAAATGGAGATGGAGGCGGAGAATTATGTGCTGGCGCTGGCGGCTGTGGGTGATACGGCGGAGGGCTTTGAGAGGCTTTGTGATGCTATTGAAGAAATTGACCGCCGTGAATCGTTAAAATACAGAGAAGAGGCTGTGGAGAAGGAGCCTTTGAAAAACGGAAAAATGAAGCAGATTATGCGGATCTCCCAGGCTATGGATGCGGAGAGTGAGCGGTGTCCGTTGGATGAGTGTATCGGACGGACGTCCGGGGAGTTTGCGTATCTTTATCCGCCGGGGATCCCGCTGATCGTTCCGGGGGAACAGATTTCTGGACATTTCGTAAAAAATGTGAGAAGATACCTGGAACAGGGCTTTGAGGTCCAGGGCCTGAGCGACCAGACCAGTGAGACGGTGTGTGTTGTGAGAAATGAGATGTGAGGTGCGTGGCAGCAGACGGATCTGTGTATTACGGATCAGAGCGTGTATAGTAACGCATATGCAGCAGAGGAGACATATGGGAAAGATTTTTTACATTATGGGAAAAAGCTCTTCCGGTAAGGATAGTATTTACAGACAGCTGGAGGGGAATCAGGAGCTGGGGCTTAAGCGGCTTGTGATCTATACTACCCGTCCGATCCGGGATGGAGAGGAGAACGGAAGAGAATATTTTTTTGCAGATGAGAATAAACTGAAGGAGTTCCGAAGAAACGGGAAGCTGATCGAGGCGCGTACTTATCAGACAGTTTACGGGCCGTGGACATATTTTACTGCGGATGACGGGCAGGTGTCTGTGGGTAATGACAGCTATCTGGGGATCGGTACACTGGAGTCTTTTGTGAGGCTCCGGGAGTATTACGGCAATGAAGTGATGTGGCCTATTTATATAGAGGTGGAAGACGGAGAGCGTCTGGAGCGTGCGCTTGCCAGGGAGAAGACCCAGGAGGTGCCGAAGTACGAGGAGATGTGCAGGCGTTTTCTTGCAGACCAGAATGATTTTTCCGAGGAAAATATTCTTAAAGCAGGTATATGGAAGCGTTTTGAGAATCATAATCTGGATGAATGTGTGAAGGAGATCGTAAATTATATAAAATCTGTACAATAAGGAAAAATAGTTTTTTTTATACAGAAGATTATGTTATAATTAGTTGAAAGATGTCCGCCGGGTATAACGGAGGGCACAAAAGGCAGAAAGAGGTGATTCTTATGGCAGGATTTCATGACATCATCGGCCATGACGATATAATCAGGCATTTGAAGAATGCGATAGAGACAGGGAAGGTATCCCACTCTTATATTTTTACAGGGGAACCGGGATCCGGCAAGAAGCTTCTTGCAACCACATATGCGATGACACTGCAGTGTGAAGCCGGTGGAACAGAGCCATGTCAGAAATGTGACTCCTGTAAGAAGGCGCTGGGCAAGAATCATCCGGACATCATTATGGTCAATCATGAGAAACCTGGTACAATCTCTATTGATGAGATCCGGGAACAGGTGATCCACGATGTTGCGATTAAGCCATACAGCAGTCCGCACAAGATTTACATTATTCCTGATGCGGAGATGATGACGGTACAGGCACAGAATGCTCTTCTCAAAACAATAGAAGAACCACCGGAATATGCAGTGATCATGCTGCTGACCAGCAATGTGGATGCACTTCTGCCGACGATCCAGTCCAGATGTGTGCGTCTGGATCTGAAGGTGGTTGATGACAGCCTTGTTAAGAAATACCTGATGGAACGGCTTCATGTGCCGGATTATCAGGCAGAGATAGATGCTTCCTTTGCACAGGGAAGTATTGGCAGAGCCAAAGAAGCTGCTACATCAGAAGAGTTTTCCAGAATGACGGAGAAAGCCCTGAAGATTCTCAAGTATGTAAATACGATGGAAGTATATGAACTGTCCGATGAGATCAAGGCACTTTCTGATGAAAAGCAGAATATCAGTGATTATCTGGATATTTTCCAGTTCTGGTTCAGGGATGTTCTTATGTTTAAGGCAACTCAGGAGGTTGACAACCTGGTATTTAAACAAGAAATCAATTATATAAAGGAACAGGCGAGCCAGCGTTCCTATGAGAACCTGGAAAAGATTCTGGAAGCACTGGAAAAAACAAAAGTAAGGCTTCGTGCAAACGTTAATTTTGAACTTGCACTTGAACTTCTGTTCCTGACAATCAGGGAGAGATAGAATGACAAAAATTGTTGGTATAAGATTCAGAAATGTCGGAAAGATTTATTATTTTGATCCGAAAAACTATAAAATGAAGATCGGTGATCATGTGATCGTAGAGACTGCCCGCGGTGTGGAGTTCGGACGAGTTGTACTCGGACCGAAAGAAGTGGGTGAGGATGAGGTGGTCCATCCGCTGAAAGAAGTCCTTCGCGTTGCCACACAGGCAGATGAGGACAGGGAGAAACAGAACCGCCTGAAAGAAAAAGAGGCATTTAAAATCTGCCAGAAAAAAATCCGCGAACATGGTCTGGAAATGAAACTGATAGATGCAGAGTATACATTTGATAATAACAAAGTGCTGTTCTATTTTACAGCAGATGGAAGAATTGATTTCCGTCAGCTGGTCAAGGACCTGGCAGCTATCTTTAAGACAAGAATCGAACTTCGCCAGATCGGAGTAAGAGATGAGACTAAGATTCTTGGGGGAATCGGCATCTGCGGCAGACAGCTTTGCTGTCACACCTATCTTTCCGAGTTTGCACCTGTGTCTATCAAGATGGCAAAAGAGCAGAATCTGTCACTGAACCAGACCAAGATTTCCGGTGTCTGCGGCAGATTGATGTGTTGTCTCAAGAATGAGCAGGAAACCTACGAAGCACTGAACAAGAGCCTTCCAGGAACCGGAGATACGGTTACTCTTCCGGATGGATTACAGGGAATTGTACACAGTGTAAATGTTCTCAGACAGAGAGTCAAAGTAATCGTGGAAGTCAATGATGAAAAGGAGATTCAGGAATATCCGGTAGGAGAACTGAAATTCCGGTCACGCAAGAAAAAAGCAAAGAACACTGACAAAGAAACAAGGGACATTGAGTAAAAAGAAGGAGATTCTAAATCCCATGGAAAAAAATCCGCAGAATGATCTGGTATATCCGGGAGAACGGGTTGATGATCTTCAGAATGGTTTGTATGTGATACAGAATCCGGAAAAGTTCTGCTTCGGAATGGACGCAGTTCTGTTATCTGGATTTGCAGATATCCGACAGAATGAAAAGGTTCTGGATATGGGAACCGGAACGGGAATCATTCCTTTTCTGCTGAAAGCCAAAGACAAGGGTTCACATCTGACAGGACTTGAGATCCAGGAAGAATGTGCAGATATGGCGAGACGAAGCGTATCGTACAATCATCTGGAAGCTGATATTGATATCGTATGCGGAGACATAAAGGAAGCTGCTGAAATTTTTGGAGCAGCTTCTTTTCATGCAGTGACAAGCAATCCGCCCTATATGATCGGACAGCATGGTCTGCAGAACCCATACATGGCAAAAGCAATTGCAAGACATGAGATTCTCTGTACACTGGAAGATGTAGTGAGCCAGGCAGCAGCAGTGCTGAAAGACAGAGGACGTTTTTATATGGTCCACAGACCTTTCCGTCTGGCAGAAATCTTTCAGGTTCTCATGAAATATAAACTGGAACCCAAGAGAATGCAGCTGGTGTACCCGTACATAGATCGTGAACCCAATATGGTTCTGATCGAAGCACGAAAAGGTGGAAATTCCAGAATAACGGTGGAGCGACCATTGATCGTCTATGAGAAACCAGGTGTTTATACCAGTGATATTCTTGAAATATACGGAAGAGTATAAAAGAATCAAATAATCTGAGAGAAAGGGGATTCCCGGATGAGTGGAAAATTATATCTTTGTGCAACCCCAATCGGAAATCTGGAAGATATTACACTTCGAGTACTCCGCACATTGAAGGAAGTGGATCTGATCGCGGCAGAAGATACCCGAAACAGTATTAAACTGCTGAATCATTTTGAAATCAAAACACCGATGACCAGTTATCACGAATATAACAAGATTGAAAAAGCATATACACTGATCGAGAAGATGCAGAACGGTATGAATATCGCACTGATCACGGATGCGGGCACACCGGGAATTTCGGATCCGGGTGAAGAACTGGCTGCGATGTGTTATGAGGCCGGAATCGAAGTAACATCCCTTCCGGGTCCGGCAGCATGCATTACCGCGCTTACATTATCAGGACTTCCTACCAGACGGTTTGCTTTTGAAGCATTTCTTCCGATGGACAAAAAAGAGCGCAAAGAAGTTCTGGAAGAGCTTGTCAATGAGACCCGGACGATCATTTTGTATGAGGCTCCGCATAAACTTGTAAGGACACTGCGAGATCTGAGGGAAACCCTTGGAAACCGCAGAATGACACTTTGCAGAGAACTGACCAAGAAGCATGAGACAGCCTTCCATTCAACGATTGATGACCTGCTTGCTTATTATGAGAAAGAGAAGCCACTTGGGGAATGTGTCCTGGTTATCGAGGGCAAAAGCCGTCAGGAACTGAAAGAAGAAGCAGCTGCCTCGTGGGAAGAGATTTCCATAGAAGAACATATGGAAATTTATGAAAAAAAGGGAATGTCCCGTAAAGATGCCATGAAGCAGGTCGCGAAAGACCGCGGTGTATCAAAAAGAGACATATATAGCTATTTGATGAAATAGAGATGCAATAAAGATGCCCACCAGCGAATTTGAGAAAAAAA
>OLSF01000207.1_pt1 | contig 61753 bp, 90 predicted proteins | sample 1672301 | NCBI WGS metagenome assembly OLSF01 (sample SAMEA3136669, study PRJEB25190) | human gut metagenome | biome: human gut; feature: human-associated habitat; material: faeces | place: Austria | collected 2013
GTGGACAGCAGAACTACTCGACGGCGAATGAGACCATCCCAGAAGCGTTCCGTCCGCTCGCCGATATGAGCATCATCGCGTTCCCGTCCTGCGGTTTCAGCCTGCTTGTCATGCGCGACGGGAAGGTGCAGATGCTTGGCGACCCGAAATCCGCTTACTCCACGGCGCACGGCTGTTGGATGGCAGCCTAGACGAATTCCACACCATCAGGCACCGGAATGATCCTCGGGAAGCATTGGACGATATCGGACGAGCCCACGCCTCCGATAATCGTCACCGACCCGTCGGTGTTCCAGTCCGCCTGTTTGCCATACGCGGCACCGTTCACGTTCGCGACGCACCCAAGACTGACCGTTCTGGAGGGCTTCACGCCCGCTTTGAACAGCCAGACAGTGAAATCGCCGACGTGCACGGTGCTTCGGAACGAAGCCAGGTCCACGAAAATCAGTCCGTCTTTGACCGTGATGGTGTTCGAAGCGCCATAAGCAGCCGGAACGAACGATGAGGTGTCCTGAAATTTCAGTTGGCATGTCTGGGTTACGGAAAGCTATTCGGTCGGCCATACGCCTTGCCACAGGTAATGGTGGCCGACAGTCAACGTCCCGAACATGCTGATTCGCCCATCTGGATGGATCAGCGCTGCCGCAACGTCACCACCATGACTGACTGAAGTCATGATTGCGTCACGCGATGATGGTCTGAATCCGTTCGCAATGGTCTCATTAACGGCCACATCGTAAAGATTATTCGATGTGGATTTTGGACTTGCGCTGACTGTCGCGATTACAAGCCCTTTGTGTTTTTGTAATCGCAGGACATTGCCGAAAAATGGGAAAGGCTGCTGTTCAAGGGTTACGGAAAGCTATGACTACTGCTTGAATGCCACCCAGTAAACGCGCACGGGTTGCAGATCATTCACCCACTCGTGATTATTCGCACGGCGAATACGGAAACGCAATCTGCTGTCGGTCATGTCCCAAAAGAACGCTTCGAAAAGCTTTCCCGCGGCATCCGACATACCGTTCGGGCACAGCTGGCACAATACGAAAACGCCATCGGTCGTTCGGAATGGATTATCGGCCGTCACCATGCCTTCGCGGTCGGTGGCGGTACTAATCAATCCGCAATGGGGTACGGAATCCCACAAAGCCCACCTCGGCGTGAACAGGCGTACCGGCGTACCGACCGTGATGCCGTCAAGCGGGATACGCCACAACGGCATGTACGCGTCAACCGCACCGGACAATATCTTCCCTGACGGAATGGTCGGGTCAGCGGCAGCCGTCGCGTTCGGCGTGCCCTTCAACACGACCAACTCCACCAGCTCATTACCGGTCTTGGAATCTCGATGGTAGTGCGCGCAAATGATGTCATTGCGTTTCATGCCCTGCGACCCGTTGGAGATCGTCACCGATTCCGCCGCCGTGATATGCCAGTCCAAGCCTTGTATCGACGCGCAACCAGTACCGATGGTGGCCTTGTTCGCACTGCCCATCGTGCACTTGAACGCGTCGCCCCAGTCGAACACCACGTCAGACTTCGAGAACTTGGCCTGATGGATGATCGCCTTGTCCTCGCTTGAGATGTGTGCAACTCCGGCCTTGCCGTCAACCAGTTCGATGGTCACTTTTCAACCTCCTTCAACCATGCTTCAAACGATTCGTCATTCTTCTGCATGAACGTCATGAAAGACGTGTTGCATTTGGAGCACAATTCGTAGATGTCGGGCGTCACATCATCCGCGATGCGGGTCGCCTTGCCAGCCGAATACCGGCGCACGGTGAACCATTCACGCGCCTCCGTGTCACCAGCGGCGACATAAGCGGTCTTACCGCACTTGTCACACACGTACTTCGAGTAACCGTCAGATTTCACTAGCCTATCCTTTCAAACGTAAAACAACCAAGCGAAGGCAACTGCCTCCACGTGCCGCCGAAATCAACGGAAGGGTTGACACCGGTCGTGTTCTGGACCACGTATCCGATTGGGAACACGACCCTCCCGGAAGCGCCGCCGCCGACATGCGCGCTGATGACGCCGTCAACGCTCACGATCGTGGAGCCGTCCACCCTCACGCCGCCCAGCATGTCCGTGGACGCTTTCGGCAGCGTGTAGGCGTTCGCGCCCTGTTCGACCGAAGCGAGCTTTGACCGCTCGTCATCGGTCATCATGCCCGACTTGGCGCTGTCGGCAACACTCTTCGCATCAGACGCAATCGACTCGGCGTTCTCGGCGGTCTGGTTCGCCTTGCCGATCTGCGCCGCGAAACCGGAAGCCGTCTTGTTCGCCGCCTCGGCGACCTGTCTGACGGAATCCAAATCCTCGGAAGCGACCTCCGCGTTGATCGTGCCGCCTGAAATCGACAGGCCACGGCCAGCCGTCAAAGACACGCCACCACCGGTCGAACCCGAAGACGAAGAGGAAGAGGAACTCGTGTAATTCGAATATTCCGTCTTCGAGGAAGCCGCGTCGCCAACCTCATACGATACGGACAACAAGCCGCCAGACAGTTTCACGATCTTCTTCAACACGACGGCAGTAACCGTCAGACCAGTGACATGATCGCAGCCCGCAACCCTATCGCCCACATCAAGCGACAAGCCGTCATGCACAGTCACATCGACAGCGCCAGCGCCCTGCAAATCCTGCAACTGCTTCTTCGTCTGCTTGTCCAACTCGTCCTTCTCGGCGGACGAATAATCATAGACTGCGGCGATTTCGTCACGACCACCGAACGTGCGCGTATTGGACACCTTGCCGGAACCATCCGCATAATAGTGGACGACCAGACGATTCCTCAAATCACCCTTGCCCAAGCCGATCATATGGTTGGTACGCCGGTAATCCTTCGTGATGGAAAAATCAACCAGATCGGAATCAACCGTATCATTATGGTCAACAATCGGCTTGGCATACATCCATACAGTGCCGTCAACCTCCTGAAACATGAGTTTCAGATCATTCGCCGCCAGCATCCTGCGGATGCCATCATACGCAGTGCAATACCGGTCGAACTGGAACGTTGGAATCGTTTTCGTGGAATCCGCGCGAACCTTGAACACGTCAGACAGGCCAATACGGGCCAACAGGTTCGACAACACCTGATTCACAGGGCCGGACACCTTCAGATAATCCTGCCCCGAATCCGGCTGCAACACCTTACCGGCCAACATGCCATGCCAACTCCGACCGGAATACGTTACGACGCTCACACCGTCCGACAGTTCGTCCTTCATATGATCGACGATGCCGCCGACCTCGGTCCCATCCACATAGACAAGACCACGGTCAGGCAACACGGTACCGTCATACAACGTCAGTTCGAAATCATTCTCACCAGACCCCCACGCGCAATCAAACACGCAATCCGAAACCGCATGGAACGGCACGCCATTCTCGTCAGCGCAAATCAAATCAACCAAGTCGGGTCCCCGTTCTCCTCGACAACCGTCAGATCAAAACCGAAACCGGAACCCAACTCAACCACGCTCGAACCAGCCGGAACAGGTTGGAAAACATACTGTCCACGATTCAAACCGGAACCGCGCACACCCCACGAAAACACGTTCCGCAGAGAACCATCCGCATCATGCAGCATGATCGACTTCCTCAACGAGTCAACCACCACGTAAGCGCCAGCCGGAACATCACCATTCAACCGGTACACGTTCCCGCCAATCGTCAACGACGGATTCGAAACAGCCCCATACACGACCAGACGAAACGGCATCGGAACACGCATACGATTAGACACCATGCATGACGAACGCGAAACAGCCAGATCATAACCCATGTCAGTCGGCAAATCCAAGCCAGACGCGTCGGACCCGGGCACAGGCTGATACGACACGGTAACGGCATCATGCCGCCACACACCATCCAACAAGACGAACGAAAGCGCACACACCGGATCGGGAGAACCCGGATGCGAGGAAGCCTCGGACTTCACCGCATAACACGATTGCGTCCAAACCTCCCCCGCACCATTCACAGCCTCCAACCGTCCCGGCTTGCCAACAGCCAGATCAGCGTCAACCGTCCGCATGAACGAGTCGAACGCAGCCACATCACCATAATGCACGTCAACGGAAATCTCCCGACGTTTCCTCGAAACACCAGTCAATCCACCGTTACGCACCGTATAATCCCATTCACGGCCACGCAACTCCAACGCGCCCTCGAAATCAACCGTCGCATAATCCGACACGTCGAACCGTTCACCGGTCAAACCACTCACATACGCAAGCTCACCTGCCACGACTGGCCTCCAATACATCACGGACGAAATCACGCTTGCTAGGCCAAGGACTGCTATTGCGACTGATCTCACCGCCGATACCGTCACGGAAGCCCGCAACCTCACGACGCAGATCGTTCACGGCGGACACCAGTTCGCGATCATCCCGTGAAGGAATGTTGACCGTGACGGACGTGGCCGAATCCAACATTCTCTGGACCCTGCCACCGGAAGCGTAGGCGTTACGGCTCATGTCACGCGCGGAACGCGCATACGACGTGCGAGCCTGAGACACCGCCCTGTCCAGATCGCCGGTCGCGTTCAACACGTTCAGGAAATTCGGGCCGACGGTACGGTCAAGCCTGCTCGCCGCAGCGGCACGAATAACATGCTCGCCGTTCGACAGCCACATGGGAATCGAATCGGACGTGCCAGTACCCGGGCCGCTGATACGGCCACCGGTAGCCGCTTTCCTGGTACCACCGTCGATATTTTGGGTGACGATATTCACGTAACGGGTGGCAATAACGGAGCCATTCAACGAGCTGATGTCCCTGAACACGCTTTGGGCATCGGAAGCATCGCCCAGCACACGACCCCACGGGCGGGAAATCGTCGTACCATCATATGCGTTCGTTTCCATGAACGCCGTACGCGCACCACTGTTGTCGCCCAGCACACGACCCCACAGGCTTGCTATGGTCACACCGTTGAACGCCTGAATGCCGGCGAACACGGCACGTGCCACACTGTTGTCGCCCAACACGCGACCCCAAGGCTGAGCCAGCGTCACGCCGTCATACGCTCTCGTATTGTCGAAAGCGTTCCGGGCGCTCGAATCATCGCCAATCACAAACGTGTGCGCGGTCGCAAGCATGGAACCGTTAAGCCCCTGATATTTCGCCAATTTCACACTGGCGTCATCATCGTTCGCATCAATATCGAACCTGACGCCCTTCGCGGCAGGAACCTTCCGCTTCTCAATATCCTGCATCTTGCCGCTCGCCTTATCCAAAGCGTCGATGAGAATCTGGATCTGAGCGTCGGTCAACCCACTGTCACGAAGCTTCTGCTTGACGGCATCCAACTTCGGGCCAGCCTCATCCTTGGCGAGAATATCGATCTCAGCCTTCGTCAGACCGAACCCCTTAGCCAAAGCCGTAGCATCCTTGATCTTATCCGAAGCGTTATCCTGAGCGTCAAGAAGAATGACCAAATCCTTCTCGCTCGCACCACCCATGAGCGCCTTCACGGCACCGGCCAACTGGTCGAAACTCGTTATATCACCCTTCTGGACGAGATCAAGAATGATTTCCTTCTGCCCCTTGGTCAACTCAAGCAGGTCGATATAATCCTGAACCTGAGCCTTCACCGAATCCATATTCGTCAGATCGAACTTCGTGGACACGTTATCGGGAATAAGACCCATCTGGTCGGCAAGCCCAGCAGCGGCCTCGGCTGACATGCCGCACTGTTCGGCCATCTGAATGATTTCCTGACGTGCGGAATAGACGGCGTTCTTGGCTTTCTGGTTCGCTTCGGCGCTGCCATTGCCCGCGTAGATGATGTTCTTCGCGGCCAGTAAAGCGCTGTTCGCGTAATCGGCCATCATCTTGCGGTTGGCCTGGGCGTTTTTGCTGTTGCCGTCCAACTCGTAATTGTTGGCTGCGAGGGATTCGGACAGCAGGTTGAGCTTGTCGGAGGCCAATGCCGAAACGTTGGCGACGCTATCGGCGCTGCCGATCCAATCGGACGCCACCTTCATGCCTTTTACCCATTCGGTGTGGGAGTCTTCAAGCACGCCGAGCAGACGTTCGGCGGCTTCGGCCTGCTGTTCGTTGGCGTTCACCATCTGTCCGTTCGCGCCCATGACCCACTGCTGGTCGTTCTTGATGTCCTCAAGCTTCTTATGCATCTTGTCATAGGCGTCGTTCGTTCCGGTCGCGGCGGAATTCAATTTTTTGACGCTGATGCCAAGAGCATCGGCCGCATCGGAGGCGTTCTTGAACGGGCTTATCGACTTCTGAATACCGCTAAGACCCTTCTCGATGGCGTTGCCACCAGGGAGCTTCCAACCGTAATCCTTGTCGGTCCAATTCTTCGAAACGGTCTTCATGGCTTTGGAAACAGCCGTGGAAGCGTTCTCCGCACCGCTTTGAACGTTCTTGAACGAGTCTGCGACAGTCCGGTTCACCGTCTGCGTGTGCGCGACGGCATCATTGTACGAGCTGATCGCACTGCCCGCCAGACTCAATGCCGTGGTCGCGCCGCCGATGGCGATGCCAACAGGCCCGCCAAGGAAATCGACCACGCCGCTCAAAGCGGTCTTCAGCAAACCAGTCTTACGGACGGCACCCTCAGCCGCCTCGCCGACACCCCGAACCAAACCAGCAGAACCAGCGCCAGCGGCAACGCCTGCGACGGAGGAACCGCCAGCCTGCGCACGATTCATGCGATTCAGCTTCGCAGTGGTCTCGTCGGCAGCGACACCCATCCGGCGAATTTCGGAAACCTCACCGGTCAGCACGCCAGCCGTCTGACCGGACTTCAAACGAGCCATAGCCCGAACCAGCTCGCTCATACTGATCGCAGTCTCCTGCGAGGTGATACCCAACTGGCTCAAAGTCTTCCGATACTGCAACGTGGACTCGATGTTCTGCAACATGCCACGCTTCAACGAATTGTAAGCGCTGATGCCAGCCTTTCCGAACGTCGCATACATGCCGACCATCGCCTGAACGGGCGCAGGCAGCTTGCCGAACGCCTGAGCCATGGCGGAAGCGCCATCGGCCAACACCTTGATCGTCGGAGCCGACGACTTCAACGTGTTCCCCAACGTTCCACCGAACGTGTCGGACAATTCGCCGCCCATCGACAGCAGACTGTCGAACATCGGAGCGGCGGAATCAACGGCACGGAACACCTTCTGGAATCCCTCGGACACGCCGTTGCTGAAGTCAGCGATACCATGCTTCGATTTGCCGACAAGACTGCTGATGGAACCAATGCCGGTGGATACCATGGAACCGGAGTCAACGAACACCTGCTTCGTCGTATCCCGCAGCTCATAAGCCGCGTCGCCAACCTCACGGAACGAATCATGGAACTTGCCCGAAGCGGTCTTCGCCCCGTCAGCCCACGCGGCCAACGTGGCTTGGAACTTCACGCCGTTCACGGCCCTGTCAGCACGGCTCAGAGCGTCGGAGAACTTCTCGATACCGTTCTCGCCCTCGGCCAACGTGCCGAACGTGCCCTTGAGGATACCACCGAGGGACTTGACGCTGGACATGAGATAGCCACCCTGCTCGATGGCCTTCTCCATGGCCTGAGTGACCTTGCCGGTACGCTCCGCCTCATCGACCCACTGCGCCATCAGCGTGGCGTTGCGGCTCACATAGTTGGCCATGCGCGGCAGATACGAGCTGGTGCTGTCGCCAAGCCTCACAACGGAAGCGGTGACAGCCTGGACGCCAGGGTCAAGCGCGTTCACGCCCTTGACCGTATTGCCGAGGATCGAATTGATACGGGACACGTATTCGCCTTGGGCGACTATCTTCGCGGCGTTCGCGGCTATCTTGCCTTCGGCGGAGGAAACCTTCTCCATACCGTCAACGAACCCGTTGCCGCCCAAAGCGTCCATCATGTCGATGACCGGCTGCTTGGCTTCCGTCCAGAACGAATCCGACAGTTTCTTCTGCAAGCCGCCCAACTTCGTAGTGGACACGTCGATATAATCCGCGTAATTCTTCACGGCGGAATATCCAGCGCCGAAAGCAGCGGTCACACCCAACAGTGCGCCCGGAGCGGCCAAAGCCGCCTTGCTCATCATCACCAGAGAAGCGCCGGCACTGCCAGCCGTGCGGGACAGGTTCAACGCGCCAGCGCCAACAGACGCGAACACCGCGCCCAGCAGACTCCACTTCGGCACGACCTCATCGAATTTGTCGAACACGTTAACGAGCTTCTGCCACTCGTTCTGCACGCCACGGACACCCGTAACGCCAACGGTCATGCCGCTCATGATCTTACCGAGATCAGTGCCCTTGAACTCCGCGAAAATATCAACCGTACGCGGTCTTGTGAAGTAAGCGAGATGGGCGCGTGCGGCGGCAGTCTCCAAGTCCACGTCCATGTTGAACGTGTCATTGGCCTTCTGGAAATCCTTGATACGCTCCTCGGCACGCTTCATATCCAAATCAAGATCAGCCTCAAGCTCGACCTTGCGATCTGGGTTGCGTCTCACCTCTTCGGCGACCTGCCGGGCACGCTCAATCAGATTCTCATTGTCAACGACGATATCCGCAGGAATACGAATACGCCCCTGCTGAAGCCTATGCAGACGCTCTTCAAGCGAATCAGCCGTGTCGGTCCAGAAATCAACACGAATCCTAAGCTCGTTCTCACGTTCGAGCTTCTTCGTCAACTCGCCTACCTGATGTGTGATGTTCGCATACCTGCGGTTGAACCGACTATCATCCAATACGAGTCTCGTCTTGATCGGATTGGATTCGATCTGCTTGCGGAGCCTGTTGACGGCGGCGAGCTGGTCGTTCAACTGCTTGTTGACTTCCGAATACCTGCCGTACTTGTTCACGCCGCGCAAGGCCTTCTGCAAGCCGGTCAATCGTTGTTCCTGCTCGTCAAGCAGACGGTTCGCCTCTTTCACGTCCTTGCCGTACGTGTTCATCACGTTGGAAGCGGTCTTCAGATTCCGCGCATACCGTGCCGTGCCCTCTAACAGGTTCCCCTGCCATTCGGCACCGTCACGCCACGAAGCGTTCAGCCGCTCCTGCTCCCTGCGCGCGGCACGTTCCGCATTGAACTGACGGTTCAAGTCCTTGCCGAAGAAGCTCACACCGGAAAGAACGTTCGTCTTGCCCATGTCGGAGGATTTGACGAAACCGCTACGGGCCACGCTATCGAACGTGTCACGCACGGACTTCGTATGCGAATCCAATTCGACAAGCTGCTTGTCCAAATCGTGAATCCACTTCGCCACACTATCGGACTTCAACCTGTCCTGCTGTTTGGCAAGCCTGTTCGTCTCGTTTGTGACCTCGCGCATGTTGCGTGCGGTGGCACGGTATTCGGCTCGAAGCTCACGAAGTCTGATGGTCTGCGCCTTCGCCTCATCGCGGCGTCCACCGCCACGAAGCGAATCACGGTACGAAGCGACCTTGGAAATCTCGGAACCCAACTCGTCGTAACGCTTCCGCAAAGCGTCCAACGTGCTCATGTTGCCAAGAATCTGCCTGTTCAGCTGGTTCCACTCGTCGCCACGCATCGAAACAAGCTCGTCACGGTCGGCGCGAATCCTGCGCATCCTCTCTTCGGACCGGTCAAGAAGAAGCATCTGCTCCTTCAACCGGCTCGTCTCCGTCTTCCCGAACGCGCCAAGATTCTCAGTGAACACGTCGCCGACGTTCTTCTGGACCTTACGCAACTGTTCGACACGGCCGATCGCCATATCAAGACCCTTGACGACACCACTGCCGTCGAAAACCGGTTTGACGGGCTTCTCATACCGTTTACGCAACCGTTCATCCTGCTTCGACAGTTCACGCAAGCCAGACATGTCAACGTCATACGAGACATTGACGCGAGCGTCACGCCCATTCCACTTCTCATACGTGCGCGAAGCGGCCATGTCATCCGGGTCAAACTCAACCGGAACCTTCAAATCACGAAGATCATGCAGCTTCGCCTTGAGTTCGGCGAAAAACCGATCGGTAAGAGGAACGACATCAATGCCGACCTCGCCAGCGGAAAAAGCAGGACGCTCCATACGCGCACACTCCTAAAAGAAACACCCACGAATCCAAGGGGAAGAAAGAGGAAAAAGACCCCTCGGAAACATGGGCAAAAACAAAAAACCGGCAGAATCAGCCGCCGAAGCAACCACGAACCCGAGCCATATAGTCAGCCAGACTCGTCACATGCGAACCATCCACACGATTGACATCACGAGACACGGCATCGACGCCGGGCGGGAGAATCGGCTCAAAGCCGACCTTCTTCCCACTCCAATGGGAAGCAGCCAGCGAACGCAACGAATCCAACGTGTTCTGCAATTGCAGCAACAGCATTTCGGACTGGCCGAAACCAAGCCACCCCAACTGCAATCGTTCGGAACTGCCGGAACCGCCAGCGGCACCATCATGCTCCAACAGCCACGCACGCCACTGCGAATCGGGGATGGCCTCCAGACCATCCAACAAGTCGCAAAGGAAATTCGGATCATACGCATGCATGTCAGCCGGAAGATTCAGCCGGTAGAAACGACGAAAATCGGAGACAACCCCTACTCGGCAGTCCGAGACTGCTTTTTCGAGGCGCTTGATTTTCCCAAACGCTCCACATAGAAGCGCGTGAGAGACGCGAACATGTTCAACAGGTCAAACAAGCTACGACCCTTCGTCCACTCCGCGTAAGCGTCAGCATTGACGGCAAGCCCCTTGTAGAAAGGGTCAGCGATCTCCACGTATTCGGCCATGGCAACGGCGACAGCATCATCAGACACGGTTTTCTTCGCCTTGCCGCCAAACACGCCACCGTCACGCATGACAAGCAGACGCTCGTTCAAACGACGTTCGACCACGGCGAACAATGCGGTCTGAGACGGCGAGAAAGATTCCGCCTGCACCATTTCCGGCAATCCGGCCATCACATCATCGTAACCGGCCAGACCATCCCAATCAGTCGGAAAAACATTCTCTTCAACATCGTTTTCAGCCATACAAAACTCCAATCTGCGAAAAAGCCAACACCCGTCTGCGGTAAAAAAGAAAATCCCCTGATGGGCGACAGGCAGGAGAAGAACACCCGTCAGGGGAAGAACCGGAAACCCTCAGACTCACGCGACCTTGGCGAAATCGTCAGGATCATAGAAAGCGATGCTGGAAGCCTTGCCGCTCTTGGTCCTCGGAAGAACAGTGGAAGTCATGATGTTGCCTTCCAGCTTGAACGTGTTGAAATCATCCTGAGCCAAGGACGGAAGCTCACTATAGGCGAGGCTCATGTTCGGAATCCAAATGCCGAACTTCTCGCCGGTGTTCGTGTCCTCGACGTAGATGAACAGCGCCTTCGGCTGCTCGACCTTATCCAAGGCGACTGCGGTGCCGCCACCGGTGATTTCGGCAGCGTCGAACATCAGTTTGAACATTTCCTTGTCGCCCTGAACGCTGGAAATCGTGACCTTGCCGGTGACGGAATCGTAAGTGGTGCGGAACTTGCTCTTGTTCCAAGTATCCTTGGTTGTCGCGTCGCCGCCGCTCGTCTCGAAAGACGGCAGGTCGGACACGCTCAAATGACCCATGTTCGTATACTTCTTGGTGGTCTCGCCAACGGTCGCCGCCTCCAAACTAAACAGTTTCAGACTCGGCAAAGCAGTATTGGCCTCGGCAAGAAAAGCGGCACCGCGAACACTGGTAAACACGGATTTATCATTGATAGCCATATGAATGGCCCTCCTTAACAAGAAAGCCCCATCCGCAAGCGGACAGGGCTTTAAAATCAGAATCTTTGAATTATTTGGAAAATCAGCGGACGGAACCCGCCTGCACCAGCTTCGTGCAGGAACGCACGACAGCGGTCTTCGTAGTCACCACATCGCCAATGGCGACCTGCTCGAACGCCGGATTGTCGGGAATCGCACCCACACGGCCAAAATCGGTAGGCTCGCCATAAGGCCAACGGGAAATCGTCTCATGCAGGAACGAACACAGGCTGGAACTAATGTCGGGATCACGGTTCACCACGGTCAGCGACAACGCGAACCGCCAAACCCACGCCTTCACGCTCCAATCCGGTTGGAACGGGGCCCCGCAATGCCAGATCACCACGTCATGGTCCAACGCATACGAATCCGTATCCGCGATGGCACGCGGTAACACCACGACGTTATCGAAACCTGCCTTACGGAAATCGACGCGCTTGAACAGCGTATCGACCAGCCCCTCGGCATCCAACGGGGCGCGCACGCTCAGATCAGCCATACTTGGCCTCGCTCATCACGTACATGCCCGGCAGATGACGTTGCACCCACACATTGAAATACCCGTATTCCAGATAGGATGCGATCTGCGAGCCGTCACGCCCGGTCACGCTCATGACCACGCTCGTATGCGAGCCGTGAGCATGAACACTGATGTCGATACGGTCGGCGACACTCGAATGCTTCGCCCGCATGTCGGCCAACGCCTTCGCGCGAGCCTGAACCTTCAAAGCGTGGGGGCGAGTGACCTTACCGCCGAACCTTTCCGCGACCCTCGCATTCAGATCAGGACGAAGCTTCACATACCCCATGTTTCAGCCCCCTTCGGCGGAACGGGCGGAACGATACGGTTATGGGCCAACTCGGCCGCGTACACGCGGCGAGCCGGAAACTCGTAATGCCTAGCCGTATCGGACGAATGAGGAAGAAAGACCGGCGAACCGTCAACCTCATAGCATGAGCCGTCGAACCAGAACCGTGAGTAGAAGTCCCCGTGCCATTCCGGTGCGAGAACCTTCACCTGATTCATCTCACGATTGCCGCCGAACTTCTGCGGAGTCGTATCCTGCGCCCAGTTCTCACTCATGACACTGTTCTTCTGGGTGCGTCCGACCACGCAACAGTAAACCTTGTGGACATCAGCCGTGTACAGGACGCCGCCACTGGTGATGGATGGCACGAAACCACTCGCACGAACCACATTGGAAACCGTGGCCGGGTCAAGAACCATACCATCCGCATCCAAATACTTCGGAACGGTCGTACTCCCATGGCACGTCACCCACGGGGCCATGCCCTCATAGACGATCACGTCACGATGAAGCAGATCGTCAGGAACCTGCTTACTGACTTCATCGTGCCCGTCGAACAGATGGCCGCCGCCTATCTCGTCGGCATCGACATCATCGAAGAGATGCCCTGTGTCAAGCATTTCGCCCTCCATCAAAGCCCCCAGATTCTGTTGACGCCGACGAACACCGTTCCTATCGGCCCGTTCCCATCCTCGTAACCGAGAAGCAGCTGCTTTTCGCGTTTGCTCACGTACAGGTTCGGGGAAGCGTCATAGGGTGGCGGATTGTCCTGCGGGTCACGGTTCTCATACGTGTAGGAGCCGTTCGTCTCCGACTTCAGATCGGTCCACCGCATCACGCGAATGACCATCTGGCAGACGACATAGGCGAACGTTTCCTCGTCCAGATAGCCGTTGTTCAGGCGCGGCTCCACGTTCGGACTGCATGTCAGAGCCATGTTCGCGGCGACACGGCACTTGTGGGCGATCCACTCGTTCGAGTACCGGTCGGCGAGACGTCTGTCATCGACCAACTCCAACTGCATGTACTTCTTCCAGTCGATGCCGTCAACGCTTGCCATGACGGCTCCTACAGGACGTTGGCCTTGAACGTGCTGACGGCATCCTGCAATACGGGCAGCGCGGAGCCGTTGACCCAGATATCGTAGTTGGCCGGAGCCTGATGGGAGAGCATGGCGGCGACAAGACCGTCGTTGACGCTCTTGCTGATCTCATACTCGGAGTTCTGGGCTTCGGCGGTCGGGCCGGAAGCGGTGAAGCCAAGGGTCGGGTCGTTGAACGAGGGAAGCATGACGAACGTCGCATCGGGAATGAGCGTGGTGGTGTCCACGTCCATCTTGAAGCCGCCGTCCAGTTCAAGGTTCTCGTATTCGAGGTCGAGCATACGCACGTCGTTCAGCTGAAGCTGGCTGGCGAGAACGCCCAGCACATCGTCGCGGGACAGTCGCGGCTTGGAATGAGCCAAGTCCATGCCGGACACTTCCTGACGGAACTGTTCATTGACGCGCAATGCGTCGATGACCTTCGACGTGGTGAACGCGGCGTGCGGTGTACGGCCCTTGTTCTTGTGCATGACCTCAATCCAACCCTGAACGTCGGCAATCGGGTCGGAAGTAGCCTGGGACCAGAGAGTGGTCGGAGTCTGATTATGCTGCTTGGCCGGACGGCCGAACGAGTAGACAACGTTCGCGCCGTTCTCGTTGATGGTGATCTTGCCATCCATCATCGCGGAGATGGACTCAAGTTCAAGGGTCACGGCGGCGGTCTGGCCCAGATGCGTGGTCTTGGCTTCGGCCTTGTCGTGGATGAACTGCTTGTCGTTCGCGTGCTTGGCCATATCACGTTCGGGGATGTGGTCCATGCCGGACAGGGGCAGAAGGCCCGTATGCTGTTCGGCGGACTGTTCGACCATCGAAGTGTGGCCGATCTCGGCGTCCAGCGCACGACGCTGCATGGCGTTCGTGGAGAGCGTCGGCAGATTCGGCGTCCAAGAGACGGTCCATTCGCCGTCATTGGACTGGATGGGGAACATGGTGGAGAACGGGAGAATGCCGTTCACGTAATCGAAGCCCGCCTGCGCAACCTCGGTGGCTTCGCTCGGCGGGAAGATTTCCTTGTCCACTGCCATTGGATATTTCCTTTCAGATATGAGAAAACCCGCCACGAGGGGCGGGTTTCAAAGAATCGGTTTAGACGGGGTGTCAGGCGATGGTGATGGTGTTCGACTTGTTGTCGGTGCCGACCCAAGTGCCACCGGTGATGGCACCAGAGGTGTTCTTGGTCAAGGTGATGGACTTCACGCCCACACCAGCGGAACCGGCAGCGCCAGCCGAACCGGACAATGCGGTGACAGCATCATCCTCGACATCGTAGAAGCAGCCGCCCCACTTGGCCTCGTCGGCGGGAACGACCGGCAGCTTGCTCTTGATAATGTCGCCACGGTAGCGAAGGCCCACATAGGTGTCATCGACCTGCCAGCCGGAATAGGTGACGTTCACGGCGACGGCGGACTCCAACAGGCCGGCGATGGCGGTCTGACGGCCATCGGTAGCCTTCGGGTCATACGGGCCGTAAGCGCCCTTGTTGGTGCCGCTCGTGATCTTGGCGAGCGGAATACCGGAACGGATGTAGATGGTCGTGGCTGTCGGGCTGACCCCGGTCAGGTACTTGTTGCGCAGAGTCTCGTCATCGACGTTGAACAGTTCGGGGACGATGGTCACGGAGACCACGCCGCCCGTCTGCTCGCCGAAACGCCACTCATTGTTTTCCTCAACGGTGGTCAGGCCGGTGCCATGCACCATTTCAATAGGAAGCGCCATGAGTATGGCTCCTTTCATTTGGTTTGCTTGTTATGGTTGCGGCGGCGGGCGTTCTGACGGTCCATCGCACGCTTGTAGGCGTCGCCGCGCTTTGGTTTCGGATTGAACTCGCCTTCGGGGTTCTCGGCCTTTCGGCCCACGCTGCGAAGAGCCTCGGCTTCCGGCACCTGAACACGACCGTTCGGCTGAACGCCCAACGGCGAACCGGGTTGGATGGGGTTGAGCTCCGCATAGGACTTGGCGAAGTCCGCGATATCCTCCGGCGTGCCATCACCCTTGTACAGGGCTTCAAACACCTTGTCAGTGACCTGCGGATACGTGCTCTTCGCAATCAGACGCGCGTTGTCGGCACGCACCTGGGCAAGCTCGGCCTGAACCTGCTGCACCTGCTTGAGGTTCGCTTCGGCCTGCTTCTCGTTCTTACGGCTCATCGCCTTCCACTTGGCGAGCTCGTTGTCACCGGGGTTTTCCTCAGGCTTGACGTTTTCATTGTTTTCCTGAATGTCGGCGGTCGTTTCTGCCGCGCCCGTTTCAGGCTGAGACTGCTGAACCGTTTCGGTTTCGGCAGTGTTCTGTTCTTCCTTGGTAGGCATCCGCCCGCCCCTTTCATTCACGCGGCCAAACCGAGGGTCGACCGCAGGTATTGGAGCCACGCCCTCTGATAGGACATGGCTTGTCTTAAATGCACCGAAGGCCGGAAGCTGTACTTTCGACCCTCGAATGGAAAATCGTCTTCCTCGCCCGTATCCAGCACTTTCTGATAATGCTGTTGAAACTCCATAGCCCTCGCATACATGCGCTGCAACGCGGTGCGCGTCATCTTCAGGTCGGGGATATGCCATTCCGGCGCGGGAGTGCCGTCATCGTATTCACGCCGCCACTGGGACTGCGTGAGAATCGGCCCGATCTCGCTATGCGATTCCATGATGACGCGCACGCTTTTCAGGTCGGCGGCTGACGTGCTGCCAGCCTTCCTGTAGATGGCGTCCAAATCCTCCCGGTTGAGTTTCAGACCGGGGTCATTGTTCGCGGTGATCGGGGCGACGGTGCATTTGCAGTTGTTGTGCATGGGCAGAAGGTCGGCCGTGGAAAACACGTTCGTGGCCGCGACGGCGCACAGGCCGCACGTGCCGGTCTTGGAAAGCTCGGGGTGTATGACCCTACGGTATTTTCTGACGCCGGAACCGTGGAATCGTTGCGTGGCCGCACTGTTCATGGCTATCTGACCATCGGTGTTCGCATTGTCCGTCAACCGTTTCACGGCGGCGTCAAGCCAATCATCGACGGCCTTCTGCACGTAATCGTCCAGATTGTCCCATGCCAGCGGGCGTATCGACGGGTCCCTTACGGCCATGCTCCGATAGGCGTCGGCAGGACGCACGCTCACCGCCCAAGGGTCGGTGTTGTCCCTTGTGACGATGTATTCGGGAATCTGACCATCCGAAGGCATGTTCACCATGCCGAGCATCACGTCCGCATAGGAGACGCCCAGATGCCGCATGGCTTTGATGAACGCGATCTGATTCTGTGTTATCCACGCGGACACGCCCTGTGTTATCGCGTCGTTCCACCAGTCGGCGGGGTCGAGCGACTTCCACATGTTCCACGCACGCTGCACGTAGGCGTCGACCAGCGCCTGACGCTGCCGTTCCATGACGGTCAGCGCCTGTGTCATGTCGGCCATCACGTCACCTCATTGGTGGAGTCCAACGTCTCGTCGCCCAGAACGTCGTTCAGGTCAGGGATGGTCGATGTCGAATCCAACGTGTCCTGCAAGATGGGAGCCGACTGCTGTGAGGTCTTGCCTTCGACCAGAGTGTTCTCCTGACTCAGGGCGGTGGCGAAAGCCGTGTCCTGCAAGTCCTGCATGGCTTCGGCTATATCCATCTCGCTCATGTTCAGAAACCGTCGCATGATGGTTTTGACCGGCAGCAGTCCCTTCACATAGTTGGCGGCTTGCGCCTGCTCCAAATCGGTGGGAGTTTCGACCGGCTGCCACATCGTCTCGAAACGTTCATCGGCGGCGGACTGCTGGCCGCTTGCGACCAACGCCATGCGAAGCAGCAGCACGAACGCATCATTGGCACGCTCGTTCATGTCCTGCACCTTGAGCCTCAACATGCGGGTGGTGAGCTTCGCTCCCGCCGCGCTGCCGGAAACGTCAGGGCTGAGAATCGACAACGGGGTGCCGGACGCGCCGGCCAACTGTTTGATGTCCGTGTTCGCGGCGGAGACAATCGGCGTGATGTCCGTCACGGAGCTTTCGCCCATCTTCGCGTCCTTCGGCATCAGCCACAAGGCGGCGGGGCCAAGCTCGAACAAGGACGAGTAGTCGATCTTTTCGCCGGCACGCGCACGGTTGGCCTTCACGGCCGGGTCCTGCTTCGTGTAATACTCGGGAAGGTCGCCGGACACCCAACGCTGTTTGAACGCCTGCATCTCCTGAATGCAGAAACGTTGGAAACGCTGCTGGTCGATGGCGCTCAACGTCGGAAGATGAGGCTCGAACTGGCCTCGACCGGTCGCGGTCTTCAACTGGACGATGGGCAGGCAACCGCAGTCACGGGCGAAATCAAGACCATCGGAACTGGCCGCGCCCACCCATTCGAACAAGGCGGGCAACGACGGTTTCTTCTTGGAATCATCGTTCGCCAGCTCATACACGGCATCCTCATAGTCGGGACTGTCGGTCGGCAGCGTCCGCGACTCCACCTCACGTCTGGCGACACGACCATACACGTCGGTCACATTGCCCTTATCGTCACGGACCAGACGGTACAAGGCGATGTTCTCGGTGCCTTCATCCGCGTCATACGAGTAGACGATGGCCGCGCTCTTATCGTCGGAAACGACGGTATCCCAAGGGCTGAGCCTCGAAATGTAGGCCGGGTTAGGCGTCGACCACGCCTGCGCATAGGCGGCACCGTAAATCGATGCGTCACGCAGCATGTTCAACGATTTCAGGTTCATGCCCGACTTCTGCCACATGTCGTCTGCGGCGGTGGAACGTATCGCCTTGTCCGACACCAGACGGAAGCCGGTGGGCTTCTCCGAGGTGATGACCGCGTTCGCTATCGTGCTCGCCAAGTTCATCGGGCAGATGTCCACGAACCTGCGGTAGATGTCCGAACTGGTCACATCCATGTTGCGGGGGACCGCCTTCGTGGGTACGGTCTCCTTGCCGTCGTAGAACGTTTTCAACCGGCACAGCATGGGGATACGGTTCACCAGCCGGTTCGCCAACCGGGTAAGCACCACGCCATCGCCTCCCGGTTCGACATCATCGGGAACCAACGACTCCAACTGCACGGCCATATCTCACCGTCCTTCTAATAAGTCACTCGGGTAACGTGGGTGCGCACCCTCGGCGCACGGGAACTGGCCTGTTCCAGATAACGGGTACGCGCCGTATATGCGAGGACGCCTGCGATGCAGGCGTCTATCTTCAACGGACTGTTCGGCGTCTCCTTGTACACGAGGTACTGAGTGGAGCCATCGGCGTTCGTCCTGCGCAGGTTCTTCCTTCGCGCGTTTCTGAAATGCGCGAGAAGCCTCGGGTCGGCCAACAGTGCGACATCACCGATGACGGGATTGTCCTCGTCATCGCACGCCGTCCATTCACGGCAGAACGCGGTATGCATGTCCACATACGCCTGCTTCATGTCCGACTCCCAATTGTTCGTGTGGAACATGATCGGGTCGCCGTTGTTGCGCTGGCCCACAAGGTCGAGATACGAGTAGTCGGTTTCCCAGCCGATAATGAGGTCACGCCAGCCGTGGACATCCGCGAAGAAGCCGACAACGTTGTAGTTGTCCAGCATCCAGCGAACCTTGCGGTCGAACGCCTCCACATCGACCTGCCAGTCAGCGGCCTCGGGGCCTTCGGGCTTCTGTTCCAGTTTGATAAGGAACAACAGGCCGTCCCTGACACGGCAGCCGACCAAGGCGGTCGCATCATCGGAAAGCGAACCGTCGAAGCCAAGCGTTATCTCGTCCTCGTCCGAAATAATGTCCTTCCAAGGCGCTGCCTCGTCCAAGTCGGTGCCCTCGGGAACGCCCGCATACAATGCGATGCCCGCGAGATGGCTTTTCAACAGGGATTCGGACAGCCAAGCGTCGGAAACGCTCGTGAGACTGTTCAGGTAGTAGCGAATCGAATCGCCCACATCGGAAGCCGGGTCGAAGATATCCGCGATAGGGCCGCGAATATCAACCCAGCCGTCCTTCGACGGGCCCGGCTCCACGCCGGGGGAGCGAAGCGAATACCCGTCATCGCTCACACCCTCGTCGTTGACCGGCACGATGCTGCCGTCAGCGAGAATGATATGGTCCTTGCCGTCCCTTGACTTCGCGGCGGAACCATACGCCTCATACAGGCCATGCTTCAGTTTGCCCGCATCACCCAGGTCCTCGATGTTCAAAGGCGAATACCTGTGGTCGAACAGCAGCTTCGGGTCCTTGATGCGACCCTCTCGAATATCCTGAGCGTGCTTGTAGGTCTCCTCGGCGATACTGTTCTCGCCGGGACGGTACATGGTCGTGGTTTCCAACACCCACGGTTCGGCGTCGCCCATACGCTTCGAAAGATTACGTTTCAGCGTATGATACGTGGCCTTCAACCGGGGAACGTTGTACAAGTGGGATTCGTCGGCGATGATGAACGTCTGCTTGCCACCGTCATGCGTGGAAGAACCGGTGGCACCGGGCTTGATCGAACCACCCTCCGGCAGCAGGATACGGGTTTCACCGACATCAAGACCATAACCGCGCAACTGGCTCAAAGGCCCGTTCTCGCAGTTGTACTTCATCACCTGATAAACGTTATCCGTCTGTTCTTCGGCGGTGGCGATGCACACCACGTTCGGACCCTGCACGGGACGGCCCATAGGCTCGCCCGGCAGATACTCGTAAGTCTGCCCGAGGAACGTGTAGGTTTCCCCGCCCTTCGCCCAACCGGCGAAACGGCATGGGCCCAGAGCCTCGAACAAACCCAGACGGCCACCCTTGCCGGACTTGTCACAACCCTTGGGGCGACTCAGGAACACATGGTTGAAACGACGCTGCCCATACTTGTCGAGCGCGTAACAGTCCACGTAGAACCGCGCATACTCAGGACTCTCATACACGGGCATGTCATACGCGGGCTCCGAACCCACGACGCAGAACGACTGTATCCACCACAAGGCAAGCCAGCCAAGCGAACGCTCCCTATCCTCGGCGGTCAGATTAGGGATAACGTCATGCATCAGCCCACCGCCCGACGCTGCCTACGTGCTTCCTCCATGCTGATGACGTTCGAGGAACCCGAATACGAGGACGCCTTCAAATCATTCGCCTGAGGCGCGTCGAACTTCAAATCGTTACGCGCCTTCGGAGTGACGCCGATCATGGCTTCACGCTGGCGAATCTCAGCCGCCAGAATCGCACGCCCCTTACGGGAACGTTTGAAATCATCCTTGAGCAGCGCCGTATCCAACACGAAATCCCAGTCAGGGCCGACGCCCATACGCTGAGCCAACGGGCTACGACGCAAATCCTCATACCAGCGGCGAGTGACCGGCAACCATTCATCGCCCGTATCCGGGCGAACATCAGGCAGTTCCGGCCCAACCGGCTCCTCGGGACTGCTCAGCAAAGGCATCGCGGCTATCTTGGACGCCCTACGCCCGTTTCCTGCCATGATTCACGCTCCGTTTCCGCCCATTCCGGGCTGTCCGACGCACGGGCTTTTCGCCCCTGCACCGGTCGTGAACGAGAATGCGGTTCTCCAAAGTCGCTGAATGCGACTTCTCCAAAGGAACCTTCCACTCAAAAGCCGCGCCGTCAGGCCCGGCACTATCTACATCGACCAGTCCGCCGCACTTCTGGCAACGGCCGGCACACTTCTCAATCACCTGCGAACGGGTGAAAGACTCGACAACCATCCGAGGCCGTTCAGCCGGTTCCACCGTCCGCTCATGCAACACGGTTTCAGGACGCGACGGCAGCTCGGGATGCAGTTGACGTTTACGGAAATACCTCAAACGGCACTTGTCCGAACAGAACAAGCGAGAGGAACGCTCAGGGTCGAACCATTTGAAGCACACCGGACACATGCGGGTGCGCAGTCTCCTCAACGGAGTGCCGGAATAGTAGTTCCGGTTGTAATGCTCCCTGCACAACCCTTTGGCGCACACCGGGTTAAGACACCCGAACACAGCGCAACGCTCTATCGAAAAGCCGGCCTCGAATACCATTCGGCCTCCTCGCGGCTCCTACGCTTTTCCACCCGAGCCTCACCACTCTCACGAGCGGTTTTCTGCTTATGGTGATATGGGCACAACGCCCACAGGTTCGACGGGGAATCATCATCAGGCTCACCGTTCTTCGCGCGAACCTTATGATCGACCTCATTGGCAGGATAGCCGCAAATATGCTTTGCCCCCGTATGCCAGTCGGTCACAATCCACTGGCATCGATAGCGGTCCCGCTCCAATATCTGCTTGCGGGTCCGCTCCCATCCGGGATTGAACCGTGCATCACGGTTGGAAGATGACCAAGCCATGATGACTCCTTATGTATATAAGGGGACGGAACCGGTGGGAGCGTGGCGAGCGAGCATTCCAACGGGGTTAATCCACATACAGGGGAGTTGGTCCACGGGCCACCGGTTCCTAGAGGCAATCCCGAGAATCGAACTCGAACCTGCGCCTTACGAGAGCGCCGCTCTTCCAATGAGCTAGAATGCCATGCCTCCCACTAGGGGAGCGCTGTTCAGTTATCGCCGCACGGCATGGCATGAAGCCGCCGCCGACATCCGACGATGACCCAAGAAGCCGTCACCGCCTATAAATCGCCTCTTCTTGCAGGCGTTGTGGTGCCGGGGAGAATCGAACTCCCATCGCCAAAAGCAGCGGTGTTACAGACCGCGCGCACTCCACGTGCTCGACACCGTGGAAGCCATCCCAGACTCCCGCCCCCCGGTGAGGAAGGGGCACTCCTCAGCCGACGTCAACCCACGCGAAGCGGGGAATCAGCACAATGCCGTGCGGAGATTCTGCACGACGCCGGTTCACGGGCGGTCAAACCCCAACCGACAGTCACGACCTTGACCGGCCTTACTGACCATCCTGCGGATGATGCAAGATTTGCACTTGCGAACCTTTTACGGTTTACGGCCTAGCAAGCCGCCGCATTCGTCTACTCTGCCAATCATCCCCGGCCACGCCCCGGTCCAAGAAAACAACACCCATGCAAAAACGGAACTCCGAAGAACTCAACCTGTATGAATCCTCGTAAATTGTTTTTTGACGGTTTGGTTTTCAAAAAGGGCGTGGCCTAGTCGTGAGAGAGGGAATCGAACCCACAACGCACCGGGTTTGAGCCGGCGTCCTCTACCAATTGAGATATCTCACGCAGATACAAGAAAACCCCGCGACTGCGGGGGCCTCGCCTTGTCAGGAATCTGAGCTTCGCTCCATTCCCCGACAATCCATCTACACGACAGTTTACTCACAACAAGCGTTGCAGCAAGCGTTGCAAGAGTATTTCCCACACCAATGAAACGCTAATTCAAAAAATGGCCCAACAGATCATTCACGAGCAAAACCATTGTCCGTGCGGCCCCCACGTCTTACCAGGGTGGGGCTCTCCCACCCCCATGTGTGCGCGTGCGCGTATGCGTGCGTACATGCGTGCGTGTGGGCGTGCGTGTGGGCGTGTGTGTGCGCGTATCCGCGCGTGTACGCGCGTAGGCGTGTGCGTATGGGCGCGTGCGCATACATGCGTGGTTATGGGACTGTGAGCGGCGGCGGCATGAGGTTGAGTGATGTTGGCTCATGTTTGGTGATTGTTGCATGGTGCAACTATATGGGTATGGGAGTAGTGGCGTGGGCTCTGTGGTTTGACGGTTTTTGTGGTGGTTATGGTGGTTTCGACACGCCGAGGAATGCTAGTGGCTGCAATGGTTTTAGTGGTGGTTTGCGATACCGACTTGCACTCCGTATGGGGTGCATGTATAGTGATAGCTATCAACCACGGAACGACAAGAAAGGAACCACGAGATGAACACCACGGAGATTAAAGCCAAGGCCTTTAGAGCGGCGGTAGACCTGGCCACGGTATGTAAGCCCTGCACCTATGACAACGTGCTTGACCTCACGGCCATGTCCCTCGGTATCGAGATGGACGACAACGAGGAATACCCCGCCGAGCTATACCGCAAGTTTGACAACGTGTGGAATGACCTCAACAAGTAATCAGCGCGGCCATAGTGGCTAACGCTAGGGTGCAAGTCCCTAGTCGCGCACTTAGTCCCCTCTATCCAAAACTCATAGTGAGCGGCGGGTAATCAGGCGGACATGCTCATTGATAACTAAAAAGTGTTGCCGAAAGTCGGTTGTAATCTGCGTAGTGAGAGTACGTCAAACAAGGTTGCATAAATGAGTTGCGTCTACCGGCGTCTAGCCTACCGGGCTAGTGAGGATAAGAGAGCGGGTATCCGGCATGGAATTGTCCCCGCTATGGACGTTGCCACTTATGGTGGCAGACATGGAGATATCTCGATATCTTCTTGCGACGGCTAAACCGAGCGTCTGGAATTGTATAATTGGGCCCACCGATCATAAGTGAGGTGGGTTATGAGTCTAAGGGAGCTAAGGCAGAAGCGAGGATATACCCAACGTCAACTAGCCGATAAAATCGACGGAGTTGGCTATGGGCGTATCGCTGATTACGAGAATGGGCGGCGTCCGATTGAGGGCATGTCACTTGGCGTTGCGCTGAAAATTTGTGACGCTTTGCGCGTGAGTAATCCTCGCAAACTGTTAGAGGCTGATAAGCCAAAAGAAAACACTAACGATTAGTTGTTAGGTGTGTGCCCTAATCAATTCTTCGCCTGACTGTGGGCCTTGTACACAGTCGGCCTAGCTCACTGGGTTTATCCCATAGTCTAGGCACTCATAGCGTGTCCCAAGGTGGACGGGATACGCTGGAACCTGTTATATCGAAAGGTGGTGAGCCGTGCCGGTTGGCGATATCGTCGTTGACCCGCGTATCCAGACTCGACATCCCGACGTGTCCGCTGATTCGGTGCGCGTGGCATGGTCGAACGTCGTGCGGTTTATGGCGCGTGAGGATACCGACCCGTTGCGTTATGTGGCGGTTGGATACGACGAGTACGGGCGTTTGCTGGAAATGGTGGCGGTACTAGATGAGTCGGATCGTTGGCATGTGTTCCATGCCATGCGTGCGACGCCGAAGGTGCTGCGGGAACTGAAACTTTTGTAAAGGAGGAAGTGTCATGTCTTTTGTTGCGAAGGGTGGCCGTGTGGTCACTGATGACATGTTGGACAAGTGGGCCGACGATGCGGATAACGGCGAGTTCGGCGGAAGGCCGGGTGCGGTGTATTCCGGGCCTGTCGTTCCTGTCGCTCAGGCGGATGCTGTCAGTCGGACGTTTTCGTTAAGCGCTGACATGTCGGCCATGTTGGATGCCGTCGCTAAACGTCGTGGCGTGTCCGCTGATGACATCATGCGGCACGCGCTGGTGCGTGAGTTCGCGTCAGTGTGAGCTGTTCGGCGTGCTGGTTTTCCGACACGCCGATTTGTTTAAACCAAAATGATACGTTATGCTATCAATTATCAAGCCCAATCGGGCAAGACAAAAGCAAGTTTGAGAACTTAACAGTGTTTCCCTACATGCAAATGATACATTTTGCTGTCATAATTGGTTTACCTACTACTAGAGAAAGCGGGTAAGCCTATGGGACTTAAGGAACTGCGCAAACAAGCCGACTTAACACAAGTTGAGCTAGCCAAGCGCACTGGAATAGCGCGAACAATCATCAGCAGTTATGAGACCGGGCGGCGAGACGTTCGGAACATGACTCTTGAAAACGCTTTGAAGATATCCAGTGCACTCAACTGCCAACCGAGCGACCTGATGCGTTAAAAGAATGCGGCTAAGTAGCGCCAACTACCTAGCCGCGTGCCTTAAGTTGAAAGTTCTCTAACCAATCAATCAAATCGAGGCTGTGCTATCTTAGCACGCCTCACATGGAAGTGAGGAACCATGCGTAAAATTCTGGCGGCTTCAGCCGCGTTAATCACACTTTTCACCCTGTCCGCTTGCGGTAGTGATACCGCGAACATCCCGCAATGTGAGAACGAAGACGGCTCGGGTCAAGCTGGACTCTGCTACTGGGATAGTGCTCGAATGGGCAACGGACGCGGTACCGGCCTGTACATCTACCAAGACGGCGTGCTAATCGGCGAACGCTACTAACTTTCAATCAGATTCATTCAGTCGCGCGGCTGTCTCCGCGCTTCATCAATTCAAGGGAGATTCACAATGTGTGTGGAACTTGTTTTCAGGATTAACGTTGACTGGCATAGGTCACGCATGTGGGGGAGTAACCCGCGTGCCGAAGTCTGGGCCAACCTCGCCGGCATTCGCGGCGACTACACTAACGGTACCGTGTCAGGCTGTGGATACGACAAGGAGAGTGCGGCAGTTGATTTAGCGTTGAAAGATAACCCGCTTATGCAGACACTCATGATGTGGCCGAAACTGAACGTGAACACCGGTTATAGTGGTCAGGTCACGCGCGTGGTCAACAAACTTGATTACGGGTATGAGCTGTGCTTTGGCGGCATGGGCATGAGTGAGTTCCTGGACTTCATGCGCGGCAATGGGTTCGCCGTTGAGGAGATGCACGGCGATATGTTCGACGGGTACACGTTCCGGCGTGACATGCCCGAATCTTTCGTTAAGACAGTTTGACTGCGATAGCGCGGCGCATTAATCCGCGCTTCCCGCCCATTCGGGCAATTTCAATCAATCAAACCTATAGATCCTATATCACACTAATGGAGGTGTGCCATGCCTGAAGAAATACTGAATCCAAGCGACTTCCACGTTGGCTGGTCGGCCCAATCGTTGGCCGGCGACATCTACGTTATCGTCAAAGCCACTGACAAGACGGTGACGTTCGATAAATACGATACCGTCTGGCTTACCGTTCGGCGTGTCCGGCGTAAGCGTTTCGAGTGGATTGAAGGAGGCTACTTCAAGGACGGTGCATTCACGTTCTGGCCGAGTAATTTTTTCCCGCCTGAGAACGTCTGCAGCCGCAACGATTTCATCCAATCGCATGAGTTTAAGGCGGTGGCATGATGGCACGCTACTTCTACGCTTTCCGCTGGGCTTATGGTATCGGCGCGACATGGGATGACGGGTCATGGCCGGGTGAGCTCTACGTGTTCGAATCGAGGGCTGAGCGTGACGCTTGGGTTGCCGACGACGTGTTTGATGGCAACTGGCATTGTGAGGCCATCACGTCGAAAGAGGCGCGTCATATCATGGCGGACACTGTTATCGGTTGCGACAATGAGATGATCGCACGGTTCGACGGCAGTCGGTCGGCTGTCGAACGGTACGCGCCCACCGTCGAACTGGTCAGGGCATGGCGGCGTATCGACATGCAACTTAACCCAGTTGCGTATATGGGTGAGTGATCGACCATGATTGACCATTACCGTTGCAAGTCGTTTCCCGTGGCTGTTGCCACTCAATCGCATTATGAGGCCAAAGGTTATCCCGTGGAGCTAGTCCCGTGGGGTAGGGGCTACATGGTGCGAGTCCATCGTTAATAAATCGTTGTGGGGCATGGCGTTGTGGCCGTGCCCCTCTTGTTTAAGGGAGATTCAAAATGTCCATTACCGTTAAAGATGTTGCCGACATGGTGGAACGTGTTGACGAAAAACTATCGCCATTGACGCGCTATGACGGTTTCCAACCCTATGAGGGCATCTATCGCCTTGGCGACTGGGGATATGTGACGGAAACCGAATATAACAAGGCTTTCGAGCATGAAGATGGTTGGGCGCAAGACGCTTACATTTTGGACGGTAACGGTGTGAGCCATACCCGCATTAGTCAGCTAATTAACGAAGACGATACCGGTAAGGCAATTTCCGATTACATCAATGAGCGTTTCAACAATGACCAAATGGACGACGTTTTCTACACCGAAGCCACCGAAGAGGGTGAATGCTGAGAGTCTTCTAGCCGCCTACTCATTCCAGAAAATCAATCAAAATCGAATCTTTACAAGTGAGGTAAACCAAAATGAAGAAGCTGACCAATGACCCGTCGCGTAACGTGAATGCCGTGAGCGGCATGTGGGTGCGGTTGCGCAAGGATGGCTCGAAATATGATGTTCGGTATGTGAACGCTCGGGTTAGACGAGTCTGGTCACTTTCCCAGACTTCGCAGGGCACGGCGTGGAATGTTCAGGCCAAGGGAGTCCAGTATGAGGACTTTTTGAATGGCATGAGGTCAAGCTCCGTTGACCTTGAGCATGGTTGGATGCTCATACCCGATTCCGAGCGTATGAAGACAGTGCCGGTGCCGGTACCTACCGGAATGGACGCTAAAACAGTTGGCGGCATTGTCGCGCACCCATCGATCGATGCAAACTGGAAGTGTGAGGAGGAACGCTTCACGAGCAATGTTCAGTGGCCGGTGCCTATGCCAGAGGACGCGATATTGGAAGACGAGTTCATGGATGATGAACCCGCGCCGGATACACAGGAGATTCCCGAAGTGCCGCCGAAGGTGAACAGTTTCGCCGTCTCCTATTGTACGATGCCTGACCTGATGATGGCTAAGGAATGCCCCGAATTGCAAGGTTTGGGCCCTATCCGTCACTTCCGTACCAGCAAGGGCCGCAAGGTGGCCTACGTTGCTTCGGCCAATGGCAGGTGCGTTGTCGCCTACCGTGCCCGTTATGAGCGTGGCAGTGACAGGCAGTTGGAAAAGGCGGTGGCCGATTACGTGGCTACCGTCCGCGACAAGTGGGTTAAGGCGGCGTGACATGAGCGAGATTCGGAAGAAAGCCGTACGCCTGTTGTTGCAGGCGGCTTACGAGATGGCCGCCGATAACGCGGATAGCGTGGCGGATATCTTCGACTGCCAGCATGGTTTTATCGATGATTTACGCCGTCGTGCCATGCTGAAGCTGGACAAGCCATACACCGCGCCGGACTTCGATACTGCGGAACAGCAGATAGCCGAAACCGGTTTGTCGTTGGACATGCTCGACAAGAGGGCGCGTGAGGCGTTCTCACAGAAGTATTCCACCACGTATGACCGGTATGAGTGCGCTATCGGCTGGTGCATCGACGACATGCTGGGGTGGGAATGATGGAAGTCAAGATACCCACTAGCAAGATTCGTGAGGTTCTGGAGTCCTCTGGCTATGCGTATACGCCGGATAATATCGCGGCGGTACGCGCAAACATTCCACTCCACACGTCTGACCTGATTCTGGCGGCATTGAACGCCACCGATTTACCCGACAAGCGGTTTGCTTTGCCGCTGTTCTAAGTTCTTGCCGCCTGGCGTTTTCCTCACTTCCGCTGGACGGCAACCCATTTTTTCAAGGAGACCAAACATGTTGAAAAAACTTGAACTCGCCCAACTACTGCAACAGCGTATCGCCCCTGACGATGATATCTCGTACATGACGAATAATCTCGGCATGGCCGTTGATGTAGCCCATCGCGGCGGGACTTTGCTGGACATGGACACGATGGTGGAATTGGCGCGTGTTCTACGATTCCAGGTCAGTTACGAACTGTACTCGTATCTAAATGGCCGTTACGAGTCGGATCTGATGGGGCTGTGCGAGGACTATAAGGAGGCTCGCAAAATATTAGGCCCTATGATAATGGACTATTTGAACGGCGTGAAATAGTTCGCTTAACCATAGTTTCTATCATTTAGAACCGCACTATGGGCTTTCTATGGTGCGGTTTTCACATAAATCAGCATTTAGACGGGACTTTAGAGCTGTCTATTGTCCCGTTAATCGTTTTACCGGACAATAACAAGGGAGTTTCCATCATGGATGAAGAAACCGAAGTCTACACGATTTACCAGCGCGTGACGCAGATCGAGAAGCGTCACGTCACCGCGCCGAAAGGCTTGACGTTCAACCAGTTGAGCGACTGGGTTGACGAAAACGGCGTTGGAGACCTGTTGGACATTGACGAACTGGACAACGATATGGTCAGCGCCGATTACGAGGACGGCTCTCATGTCAAGAGAAAGTGGGCGAATTGATTACCGCAATCTACCGTTATGAGCGTTTCGACCCCGCCGTCAACAAGGAGTTGTGGCGACGCATACCCGGCTGGAAACTACGTTTCACGTGGCTGAAAGCATGGCTGGAACACGATAAGGCGGCTCGAATCGGCTATAAAGCGTGGTTGTACGCGCGTGTTTCGAGTGGCGGCGAATGGCTGACCGGCGACATGCTGGACTGGAATCAGGAGATTGTCAAATGAACGATTATTACAAGTTCCTCGGCTACACGGCCGATTATCGAGCGCGTTACGAGCGTATGACGTGGTGGAAGCTGCGCCGGCAATGGTTCAAGGATGTTATCGACGCGGTGAAACGGAAACTGACCCGTCGAGACGATACTAATCTTCGTGCCGTTCTCGACTACAAGGAATGGCGAAGCAATCAGGATTTTGAGAACGGCTACTGGTTCAACGGAAACGAGGTAATCAAATGAGTGAAACGAATGACCCGGCATTAGACCATGCCATGAACTCGTTGCGTCGGTGGCAGCACGCGAAACGTATGGAGAACGCGCTACGCGAAGTCTTGAAATATTACGACGAAGCAGGGGAGGCCGGCGAAAACTATGAGCTTGACCCGGATAATCTCAGCAAGTTCGCCGCCGATCTATGCAAGGAATACTCAAAATCTTGATACACTGAAGGCCATAGGACTCTCTTGTGGCCTTCTGGGAATTAGCGAACCAAGTACAAGAGGCATGATGTTTCGTCATGCCCGAATATTCTTTCAGGAGGAACTATCATGTCCATCAAAACCACTATCGTCCACATGCCCAGCGGAAAATGGCGTTTGGAAACCCGTCAAGGCGCATGGCCGATAAACCGCAATTGGAATGGGTTCAACACGTGGCCGGAATACGATCACAAGCCTACGAAAGAGGAAGTGGATGTGTTCGCACGTGAACTGTTCAAGGCCATGTTCGGTGTGGAGCCGATATTCATTGGTATGGAAGATGACGAATACGAATACGATTCACGTGCCGGTCTTTGACGGATAAGTGGAAAACGTGGGCCCGATTATACGAAAACATGCTTTTCATTCACTGAAACCCGTGAAGATCAATAAAAAATAGATTTTCACGGGTTTCAAGCTATGATAGGCGTGTTATAAGACGCCGCTGCCTCTCAAGGAAGCACACTAGGGCGGCATTCTCATAAGCCAAGCGTAGTGGTCGCCAAACTGACCGCCACGGCCTTGACCACATCGAACGACGCACTGCCTACGGTGGCGGCTATCCTCTGCTTGGTTTTCGACCACAGGCTATCGGAACGTACCGCGTCCAGAAAATCGTTGCCATCCCAAGTCAGCGCCCTGACCGAAGCACGGATAGTGCTGCCATTCCATGTGCCGTTGATGTCCGATTCAACCAGTCCCGCGTCGCTCATGATCTTGAAATGGTAGACGATGAGTTGCATGGAGTGGGTTTCATCGACGAACACGCTCGCGTCAACCGGTTCCGTAGCGTCCGCGCACGTCTTCAATATCGTGCGCACCAAGTCCATGTCACGCTTCATCGCTCACCTGCCTAACCCGTTCCTGCACGTCTCTTAACTGTTTTTGCAAAGCTGGCGTGAATCCCGCCAAATACTGGGAGACGGTCGCCATATGCCATGTCAGATACACGAAGTACGTCTTGAAGCAGTAGATCATGTCTTGTTGTAGTTCCGTGCTGTGAAGGAACAGATCAGGCTGATAGTACACGATCTTAGCTAGTTCCGTTGTCTTGTCGTTCACGATTCTGAGCTGACTGGGTTGAATCTGCTGGCTCAAACGTCCTCCATGTTGATAATGAGCATTCTCATGAGATAATGAGCGTTCTCATGATTGGCCCTTGGCTTTTCTCGTATAGTATTCCTCGGCAGACAACAGTTCCAGAATCGGAGTCTGCTTACTGGCCTGCAACAATTCCTCCCATGTCATCCACGGGTGAAGACCCGCCAGTGTTCCGCACCAAGATGCTTGGTACAGTGCCTTGTCATCGGGTCCGAACAGCCAACTATCACTGTGGGGAGCATACCGTTTGATGATTCGTCCCCAACCGGTTTGTGACCCAAAACGTATGCGCGCCCAGCATTCGCCCGGCAGTATCGGTTCCACGATACTCGGACGCGGCTTCTTCTTAGGTGCGGGGCGGGTGGCGTAGGCGAAATCATCCTCATAGACAACGAGAAACATGGAAGCCGGTTCCTTTTCGACTCCCAGCTTCCATGTGGCGGAAATGCCGACTCCGCCTCCCTCGACCTTAATCATGGAAGCCCAATCAGTGCGGGACTTGAACTTGTACGTATTCGTGCTGCCCTTGACGTGAATCAAATCGCCGGGCTCCAGGTCATCCCAGCCGACGCGAATCTTCTTGCTCACCTGTGGTCCTCCTTGCCGATATCGCTGAATCGTGTGTAAAGCCGGTCGTTCACGACATACGTGTTGTAATCATCCTGTTGGATGTACCACCAGCGGTTTTGATGGCCGGCCTTCAAATACTTCTCGCACGTGTGGTCGATAGTGTTGTCGGGGTTGACCTTCTGCCTGAACGACAGTTCATCAACCACGTTGCTATCGGCCACGAGACCGGCTATCCGGTCGATACGCTCCGGCGTGAAATCGGGAGTGACCACGTACACGACACGCACCTTCTGACCGTCGAACCATTTGCGGGGCAATGCCAACGCCACGTCATCGGACAAGCTCGTGGGCCGCATGTGATACACCACGCGGCTGAACCTGATCTGCTGCATGACTTGAGCCACGTTGCGTCTGCATTGGAAGTAGCTGGTGTGCATCTCGGTTTCCGTGAGCCAGTCTCCGGCCTTGTGTATCGCCTCCCGGTAGAAGGCGACACGTTTCGATGCTTCCGGCTCGCGCATGGGGAACAGGGGGTCTCCGCCGCCGCTGAAGCTCAGGAACCTCATGGGGTGGTGTTCGCTTTCACGGCTGATGGTCCGCAGCGTGGCCTGCATGTCCGTCACCGGCACGTTCAATCCGGTTTTCCTTACGATGCAGTAGGGGCATGTCCAATGACAGCCGAAATTCGTGATAACCGAATAATGTCCGTTCATTGTGTTTCTCCGATAAGCTGTTCCATGTCTTTCACGTTGTCCTGCTTGCGTTTCAACGCATTGCAGCGACGTATCCACTCGCGTTTGCGCTTATAGACGTTGGTTATCCCATCGTTGCCCAACAGTTCGTTGCATGAGCAGACAAGCTGGGGGATGTCCGACTCCGAGTCCGTTTGCACGACGGGTTTCTCCCCGCAGACAGGGCATTCGGGAACCGGCTCGTCAACCACTGCCTTCAACCGTCTGCAACCGATATTCCACTTCTGAACACTCTCGTCTTCAAAAAACGAGGTGAACGAAAGAATGCTTTCGACGTGATCGCACCATTCCAAGAGCGGCCACGAGTCTTTTTCCAGCCAGTAGTCGCGGTAGTTGCGGGCGACGCACACATGCTTCAGTTTGGGTACGAGTCCGCAGATGGGGCATGGTTCCAATACCGGTGGTTCAGGTTCCGGTTTTTCGACCGGTTCCGGCTCCTCCAAGTGCAACAGTCGCTTCAGCCAGTTCATACGTTCCTCGATTCCATCGACTCGTTGAACGCCTTCTGGAACGCATAAACCCCGGCTTTAACGGCCTTTTCGACGGAACCGTCGGGCGGCAGCGTCACTGTCACGTGCGCGCGTGGCTGCATGTCGTCGCCTATGCACACGCTGTCCGGTTCCAGCTCGCCCGCCATCGGGACTTCCACGGTGAACGTGGCTAGTTGAAGCGCCTTGGAATACAAGCTCAATTCCACTTCCGTGGTGCCAAGATTGATGCTCATTGAGTAATCTCCCTGTGTCCGAGGAACTTGTTGACGAAGAACGTCTGACCTTTGCCCGTGACTTTCGGTGTCTTGTTGATGGTCGTGTGACCGTCCGAGTGAACCACGGTGGTTTCCTTGATCTCGAACAATCCCAATTCCATAGATTTCTGCGTGGGCATGTTGCGAGAGCTGCCGGTTTTCATCAGCCATCCGTTGTCCCTCAGCCACGCGAACAAGCGCGTGCCGCCAATATCCACGCCATTGCCTTTCAGGACTTTCGCCAAGTCGCCCACAAGGATGCTGGTCTTCGAGGTTTCCACAGCGTCAGCGAACAACGCTTTGGGACGCATCCGTTCGACCTGTGCTTGGGCCTTCTCCTTTTCCGCCCGCTCCTGTTTGATTTGTGTGGCAAGTCGGATAAGGAAGTCGGGTTCGGTGACTGCCTTTTCCAAAGTCGATTCGGTCATGTACGCGCCATGTTTGCGAATCGATGGCAGCACCTCATGCGTCACCCAGCGTTTGAACTCGCGAGCCTCGGGCTTGCGGCTGCGTAACACGAGGGAGTACAAGCCGGACTCGGACACGAAAACGGGTGCCTTGCCGCCGTTCTGAGCAATATCCGTACTACGGATATTGGTGATTTCATCGGCATCGAGGTATTCCCGAATATGGTTGGTGGCCGTACCGAGAATGGCGCATACGTCCGCTCCAAGGAACCACGGGTTGCCGTGTTCGTCGGTTAGGACACGCACCTGAATGCCGTTGAAGTCGAATGGTTGAATCTGATTGCTCACTTGTCGTCTCCTTCCTTGGATTGGTTTTGCGAAACCTGCATGATCTCCCACACGTCCGCGTCCTCCGACAGGCCGGACGCGAGACGGTAGAAGTCACTGAACCGGTAAAGCGGATTGCTGTACGCATCCTCGCCATGCTGGGGCAACTGGCCTCGATGTATCCAACTACGCAAAGTGCTGCGGTTCACGCGCATTCCGCACGCCTTGATGATGTCCAACAGTTCGCCACGGGTTCTCACCGCCTCCGATTGGAGGAGACGTTTCACCCGTTCCGCCCTGATGAGGGCTACCGGCATACTGAAACCGCATTTCGGGCATTTCGCCGTCTCCGCGTCCGCGTAGCAGGAGAGCTGGCCCAAGCACTTGTCGGCGGGGCATGGCCCGTACAATACGGTTTCCCCGTCATCGTCCGTGAGAAAACGACGCAGCTTGCGTGTCAGACTGTGAACCAGTTCCGCGTACACGGGGGTGCTGGAATGCTCCATGAGTTTCGGATGATTGGCGATACGGTGAACCATGTCCGACAGTGGCGTGGACTCGGGCAGATTGATTTTCAGACTGCGCATCCACTCGTACAAGGTGCCTTGCAACCCCGGATAACCGTGGTCATCGTCCGCGTACAGCAGATCATGCAGGGCCTCGCGCAACGGTGCGGGCGCGGTGCCGGATTGACAGCCGCCACCGTTCTTGTGCCCGTAGGCGCGGTTGATGCGATACTCGCACAGGTCAGGCAGACTGCGGTCCAACCATCGCAGGTCGCCGGTCAACTGGCTGGCGTGCTTGTCGCACAGGAGATTCAGATTCGGTTCGACGCCATGTCCGATAAGCGGTGACGGCGCGTCGGTGACGATATCCCGCCAGCAACCGTGGTAGCGGCAGAGCCTCGTAGTTTCAGTGGAAAAAGACAATAGTGACCTTGACCTTCGGTTTTTTTGAAGGTCTCGGACGTGTCAGCAACTCTCAATTATGCCATCAAACCGGTTATTGTTCAGCCGGACGGCGTGTCGCCAGAACCTCGTCCAATGTCACGCCCAACTCCGGATTGAAATCACTGGACTCACGCCTGCGCTTGGGTTTCGCGGGCGGCAAGCGCAACGGGTCACGCGCGGCCAACGCCACCTGTCGAGACTCGTCCGGGGAACGGCCCATCATGCGCTGCCGGCGATACAACCACGCCTGATCTTCCACCAGTCCCAAACGTTCGCACTCCCGGCCTACCTGCGCTTCGGACGGTTTCGTATCGTTGCGCAGCTTGCGGACGATGCCGTTGATGTCGCCGGAACCACACCAGCGACCCGTGCTGTTGTCCGCGTAGAAGCGTCGAACGGCCTCACGCGCCTCCACCGCCGTGATGTCCGAACGCAGTTCCGAATGGAACGCATCAAGCTGAACATCATCCCACTGAGCGTTGCCGTGATGCGCGTTAATCAGCGACAACAACGCCGCCGCCTCACCCTTGCTGAGCATTGAAACCTCCCTGCGAGTATCGGGCCCGCTCCTCCTCGGTCATGTACTGCCAGGTCTTCGCCATGTTCGCTTCGAGATTCTGCTGGCTGCGTGACTTGACCGGCTGTTGCCGTGGACTCGGTGTCTCCGGTTTGGGTTTCTCCCAGTTGCGTGCGTACAGTTCCCCGCCGATGAACCGGCTGAACGTCTTCACGAACCGTTCCTCGGTGGCCCCGACATACGCTCGGGTTTTGGCTTCAAGAAACTCACGCGGGTCAGCCTCGCCGGCGGCTTTCACGATCTTGGGCCATTCGATTTCCAACTGCATTCGAGCCTGAGATGTCTTCCCGTCGAACCTGTTCGTCGGGTAAAGACGCTCAAGACTGTCGAGCAGTCCAGCGAAGTCAGGCTTTGAGGGGGTAGGGGGAGTTGAATTATCTTTAGATAATTCATTCTGGTGTTCTGGTGTTCTGGTGTTCTGGTGTTTGTCCCGATTCAGATGACTTTCAGACGGCTGAATCGCATCTGAATCGGAGGTTTTCACCTCGTTCTTATTTTTTTGGTAATTTTCAGCATTGCTTTCGCGCTTCTTTTGCACCTGTTCGCGACTACGATTATGCATAAGATAATCGTGAATGTAGTACCCGTTGTTCCCGTCCGGTTCGATCATGCCGACATTGCATAGTGCTTCAAGTTCTGAATCGGTGATATCCAGCACGTAAAGCGCATCATCTTCACTGATATGACCGTCTGAAAGATTATCTCCGCAGAAGGTAAGCATCATCGTGAACGCGCCTATCGCGCTCGGGCATGTGTGCCTGAGTTTTCGCACCTTGCGATTCATGTAGAAGCCGTTGACAAGCTGGATGTATCCTTTGCGGGCCATCGTTATACCACTTTCCTGAAATCTAAACTCACCAGACTCATTCCGTCTCCTCAATCATGGTTTCGAGGGCAGCGACAGCGTTCTCACTGCGGTTCTCGGCTACTGCCTTCCAGAATTTCGTATGATCCAGGTCATTTCCTGTCCCTTTCCCAAATGTTCTCAACCATCCCGCACCACTTATCCCATGCTTCCTCTCTCGTATCGGCATAAGGGGCTTCCAAGTGGGTGCAGAAAAACATGTAGCGGCCTCTCCATTCGAATATGAGCGGGACACATCCGTAGAGGGGGCAGCAGTGCCGAATCTTCGATGCTAGATTGAACATGTTCGTCTCCTTAAATCTCGTATGAAGTTGTGGCGGCTTCGCCAGTCCGAGGGCGTGCCGCTCGTCACCGTGAGCAGCACGCCGTCATCGAATATCTTCCAGTGGCCGCTGCCGGCGCGTACCACCGTGTATCCGTGTGAGGCTATCCAGTGCATGAGTTTCCGGTCATCTCCACGCGCGGTCATGCTTTGAGCCTCATCTTCAACGCGAGACCATTCTCATGCACGCTGCCCTTGTCGAAGCCCATGAAACCGTTGAACAGTTCGTATTCGAGCAGGGCGGTGTCCACGCGGAACTCGTCATACCGATGATTTTTGATGCGGTCCATGACAAGCCTCATCGATGCGACGGTATCCCTGCGGTCGGCCTGTATGGGAATGAGATACGGCCAAAGATTCCATTCGCCCGGATGATCGTTCAGCCAATGGGCGAAATCAACGAGTTTCCTATCTTCCATCATGTTCTCCTTGCCTTTTCGATGAATTCGCGCAGATACGGGTCATCGATGTCGATGGGGTGGCCGGCGAAAACCATGCCGCCCTCTTGGATGGGCAATGGGGGAGTGCGTTTGGTTTTATGCTCCCTTGCCTATTTCGCGCTTCCGGCTCTATACCGGTCTTGCCGTCCAAGTCGGTTGACGGGCGAACATGATAGGCGGCGAAGAACGGGCCGAGATTGTACGTGTAGTTGAAGTAGCAGCCATAGTCATAGTCAGGGTCGTACCCGTAATCCCAGAAGTTCTCGGGAATATCCCGGCGTACCACATACAGGTCGTAGCTCATTCTTCGTCTCCTTCGATGATTCCATGTCCTGCTATCAATGCGAGGGTCTTTAAGTCGGTGAGCACGGGCTGGTTGTCCATGCTTGACAACGTGTTCAAGCCGAGACCCTTCTGTTTGAACACGACGAACCAGTAAGGTGCGTCAGCGTTACCCGCCTCGGTACGGCCCTCCTGCATCCACTCCTTGAGTCTCCCCGTATAGGTGCTGTAGTTTTTACACTCCAATACGACCGGCTGGCCGTGGATACGCAGACCGGTGATATCGCCCTGGTCTTTCGTCCCATGCAACACTTCACGGTGTATCGTCTGCTCGCTGTCACCCAACCGGGCGCGCAAATAGTTGACCACCTTGGATTCAAGCAGTGTGCCTTTGGCTTTCTGTCGGCTCATTCGTCCATCCACCATTCAGTCGGGTCATCGTGAAACTGGCAGTCCACGCAGTCCCCGAAGACGTTCAAGATTCCTCCGCAGTACGGGCAATGCTCATACTGGACGGGCAGATAACTCGGTCTCATAATCAGAACTCCGGGTTGTCTCGTAGTCGTTTTTGCACGTCCCCGCGCATCTGCTCGATCACATCGACCCGAAGTCCGGTAGCCAAGCGAATCTCCTCTGCCGGACGGTTCGAGTCTTCAATGAGCAGTTGCCATGCTTTACTTGTCGCTTTGCTCAACATGAGCCCCCTTCTCCAAATTAGAGCTGATACGCACCCGATAATCGGTGATGCTCCAAGTCAGATGGTTCAACTGCCAGACGGTGAGTCCAAGAAAAACCAGCAGACAAAACGCTTGAACAATGGCCATCATCGTATTCTTTGACGTGATGCCCACCGCGAGGGAGAACGAGCAAAACACGTCCCACCCCAAATACCAGTACACGGACCATAATCCGGGTTTGCTGCCGTCACGTCGTTCGTAAACCGTGACCATATCCTTGTCACTCATTTCGATTCCTTCTTCGCGTTTTGAGACTACTTACGCTCATGATTCCTCCTTGAGCGTGGCGACATATGCGATGGCCTTGCGTTCACGCTTCGCATACTTCTCGCATTTGCGCTTGAGACGTTTGAGGCTCATGGCGTACAGGAAGTCTCTGAAGTTGCCGTCTTCGCAGATTTTGGCTTGATAACGGCCGCAGGTGCCTTCCGCGCCGATATGCGCAACCAAATGGTCTGTAAGCTGAATCTCGTTCATGCGTTTTCCTTTCGATATGGGTTTGGCGTGTATTCGGGCGGTTCCTCGCCGGGCATGGGGTTCATGTTCTTGAGGGCTTGGATATATCCGTTCTCCCATGCCTGTTCGGCTATCTGCCGGTCGTGTTCGTCTATGGCGGGTTTGAAAGCCGCCAGCAACAGGTCTTCGCTGTACAACTCGCCTTGTTCCCAGACGGAATCGCAAGCCATGCGCAGCAGTTCCCTGAAATCCTCGGGAATATAGTCTGGATGAATTGTTTCGTCGTGTCCGCTCATTGTCCGCCTCCCATTTCCTTCTCTCGCGCCATGATCTCCACGTCGTCGGCGAGCATCCTCAGCACGCCGGCGAGCGTGCCATACGATTCGGCGGTCGGATACACCGTCTTGCTGACATACACGTCCCACCTGTCGGAACCTTGATGATTGTCGGCCTTGAGGATAATGAGCGGGTCGGCGTCGATGAAACGACCGTCCTTCATGCCCCGCACTTTGAGCATCAGACGTATCGAATCCGCCTGCTCGCTCGTGTTACCCAAAATATCCAGAGTGCTCATCGTCCACCTCGCAGTTCCTTCTCCTCGTTCGCGATTGATTGGAGGATGTCCTCCAGGTCGCCGAGCTCGTTCCGGCTCAACCGGATGCGGCGGATGCTGTCGCCATCATGAGTGGCCAGCACCCATGAGCGGGTGCCGTTTCGGCCGTCTCCGGGAATCCAGCTCAGGGTCACATGCCCGCAGGAGGCACCTGTGACCATGCCGCACCGTCGTTCGATCTCCACGTCCGTCGCCTTCATCGTCTGCCTCCCAGACTCTCGCGAATCCGCTCCACATCAGCATTCATCGTCTGCCTCCGTGACTTCCTCGCCGACTGGTAGGGTGCGATAGATTTTTGTGATTCGCCACGTGCCCGGCGTCTCGTGGATATGCTTCACAGCGGCCTCATAGGAATTGAAAGTGACGGTCGGATACAGCATCTCGATAGCCGAATCGACCAGATATTCTTCCTTGGTCTCCAACTTCATCGTCCGTCTTCCTGACTCATGTAGGTCAACGTGAAGCATTTATCACCGTTGCATATGCGGTTCCAAGCGGCGATATTGTATTGCAACTGATACGGGGCGGGCTTCCGTGAACAACCTCCCTCGAAGCCGAGCCCGCAGACAGTGCAGCGGAACATCACGATAAAGAACGTGTATTCAGGCAACCCCTGCACGCCGTCCCGCTCCCATTTCGCCTTGACCTTGCCCCCACAACGAGGACACGGGCTAATCCTGTGAAACCTCACCACACTCACCTCCCTCAAGAGGCGCGTTCAAATCCACCTGTTCGATACGCGCACGCTCCTGTAAGATATTCGCGTATGTCCCCATCGCGTACAATTGGCTTTCAAGGAGCTGGAAAGAACACGCGGGCGTGAAGTCCAACGTGCCCTCCGCGTAGCCCTCAAGCATGTGCGCCAGCTTGCTGATACGCTCCTGCAATTCTCGATGTTCGCGGATCATCCGCTGCTTGTAATCACTCATTGGTTGTCTCCTTCGGTTTGGTTTTGTAGTCTCGGACGATGCACACGCATCAGTCCATCCTTTCGTCCAACAATTCGACGGTATCGACGTAACTGGGAATGATGGGCTGCGTATCAGATGATTCAGCCGAGAACACGTGTAAATATGTTCGATGCGCGTCGAGTTGCATCGAAAGGCTACATATACCGTCCGTGTCTCTGGAACGCCGCACGAGCTTCCCTATGAATACGTCTCCGTTCTCCATTGTCACCTTGACTCGCTTATCGAGATTCTGAATCTCCATAAGGGTCTTACCTGCCCAGAATGGTTTCTCACTCATTGACAGCCTCCTTGGCTAGTTGTCGTTTACGTTTCCGCTTCGCCTCATACTGGGCGTATTTCTCGGGATGCTCCGACCTCCAACGGCGATGGTATTCAGCCATCTCACGCTGATGGGCGGCGGCATACTTACGAGCCGAAGCCCGAGCCTGAGCCAAATGCTCCGACCGGTACCGGCGTGCATACTCATTACGTTTCTCACGATTACGAGCGTTCCGCCGATTCGCCAGATCACGCAGATGCTGCGCATACTCGGGGTCGGTTCGACGCCGTTCCCTGACACGACAGTTCCGGCACATGCCATCCTTGCCGACCCGGCACATGCCACCGCACCAATCGCATTTCGGATGACGTTCAGTTATCAGGCCGGACAGTTCGCCGCCGTTCCGGCAATAGTCGATGAACTCCTCATCGGTCATGTCATCGACGTTCACAGCCACACCTCCCCATTAGTGAACCTGCGGAACAACACAGGGTCGAGCTTGTACAACGCCCGCCGAAACTGCGGGTCACGGCAGAACAGGATGAACAACAGGCTTACTGCTTCGGCGGTTCGCATCGCGTCCAACCTCCCTTATCGTCCAGAAGCACCCAACCATGTTGGGCGGTGAGAATCGGCACCAGTTCGGGGTGATCGTTGAAACCGCTCACGATGTACCCCAAGCTCATGGCCTCACGCGGATGGGCGTGAATCCACCCATGACATCCCGTATCGCCACTCCCACACGCCAAGATGAGGTTCGACGCCTCATGCAGTCCCGGCCACTTGTGTGACCGGAGTCTGCGATGATGCCGGCTGAAACCGCTCCAATGGAATGGTTTGCCGCAGCGGACGCACCGGTATTGGTCGCGTGCGTCCACCAAATCCTTGACGTGTTGGGACGGGTTAGATCTGCCCATTTCCGTATTCGTCCTGGGGTTGGCTCCACGGGTCCGTAGGCTGCTGATACTGCTGTTGCGGTTGCTGGAATCCCTGTTGCGGCTGCTGGAATCCTTGCTGATACTGCTGCTGCGACTGTTGGAAACCAGACTGCTGGGCCTTGGGTTTCGCGCTCAACACCGCAATGGTGCGGGCCGCGACATCCCAATTCTCATACCGTTTCCCATCCTTTTCCGACACTCTTTTGGACAAGCTGCCGTTCACAAGAACCTTCACGCTCATGTTCGGCTGGGACTTCAACTGGCGAACCTGATTCAAAGCATCCTTCGCCTGATTCGACAAGGGACGCACACCATAGAACTGAGGCTCCTTGTCAACCCACTGGTTCGTGTTCTTATCCGTGTAACCCGGATGGACGCTGACGTTGAGAATACTGGAATCCTGAAAATCCTTGATCTCTCCCGCATATCCGGTAAGCTCGATGCTTGGTTCTCCGGCCATTACGCATTCCTCCTGTAATTGTTCGTCTTGTGTTTCTCCATGGCCCGCCTGTTGCAGACCAGCATGTGTGATTGGGCTCCGGCGCAATCAACGGCACCGCATGTGGTGCATTGGGGGAGCGTGATCTTGTCCCCGTGAGCCCACAGGCATCTGGCGCACTTGCAGCCCGGCCTCGGGGTGAAAGTCACTCGAAGCTCGCCTCCACCTTCGTGAACGGGAAACGATCATCCCGGACACTGGTCTTGAAGAACTGGCTGCGGGATTGGGACTGGCATGGGAAGGCGGGGGCGATGGTGCCATCATGGGAGAGCACCGGCATCCAACGTTTGCCGTCATGCTTCCACACCGATTCGGTGCGAGCCTTGTAGAAGCCCGGCTCCTTCGGAAGGTCATCCATCGTGTACGGTCCGCGGTACGCATATTGGAAAAAGGAGTCATCCATCCACCACCCGTCCGGAAAGCCGAGCTCCCCGATACTCAGGCACAGGGTCTGTCCGCCCGTACGGTCAGAATCCGTCTTCTTCACCGTGTACTCGTTGCCGTTCTTCACCACCACTTTGTCGCCGGGGCGAACCTTCGTGATATCGGTGATACGCTCACGGAAAGCATCATCCACCAGTTCGATGGACTTGATACCGGAGTAAGGGACGAAAGTCGAGGATGAACGAATGGCGGGAGAAAGAGAGACGCAATGAGCAACGTTTCCCACCATGTCGAGCGTACTGGTCATCGTGTCGCCGTTATTCCACGTTATCTTGACACGCAGCCCTTCCAGCTCCCCGCAGGTCTTGCCTTTCCAGAACGGTTTCTTGTCATCATCTTCAGCCTGCTTGACGGATTCCGTCTCGGGCTTCGACTCGTACACATGCACGTTCCGAGCGGAACCGGTACTGTACCCATCGCCAAAATCCAAGAAAACCACGAGATTGCCTTCATCCTCGGTCTCGATGTACAGTGGCGGCTTATGGCCCATACTCATGATGAGAACGTCCACCATGCTTTCCGGGTTCTTCATCTCATGCAGTTCGCCCGCATAATGCCCGTCCGCATCATCAAACTCAACCCACATGCCCGGTTTCACGTCGTTCAAACCAATCTCACTGCTCACTAGGAGCCTCCTTAACCTTGTCGTTGTGCTGTCGGTAAGCGTCGATGAACCGTTGCGCCTGATATTCGGTCAACGTGCCATAAGCGACCCGCGTTTGCAGGACATTGCCGATGAAACCGTTCTCCTGACCCACCGGAATCTTGCAGTCTTCAAGAATCCGGTCGATCTGTGTTTTCTGCTCGTCGGTCATACCCTTGACAGAACGCTTTTTGTAGCCGCTCGTCTCACCGTCATCATCCGTGGTCGCCAGTCCGAACGCGCCGCAAGTGCTGTAGCGTCGCGCATACGTCAATGCGGAACCGAGGGCCTGCATGACGCTCATGCCACGCGAATCACCCACCTCGACCGGGATAAGACAATTACTGGCAATCCACTTGTCCGTGCCCTTCTTCCTGACGGCCGTATCCACATACAGGCGTCCGTCAACCAACTGGGTCGGCCATTGCAGGTCGAACCCCTGCTCGTCCACATAGTTCACGACCTGAGCCAGGGTCGCATACGTGCCACGACCGCCCCGAGCGTCCTTCTTAATTACCGCCATGATTCAATCTCCTCCTCTTCCTCCAACAGCTTCCAGTCGGGGAACACGACATCCTTCGGGTATTTAGGCAACCCGTAGGCCCTCATGGCCTCCAACGGGTCCTCCGTGTTGTCACGGAACCATCTGATGCCCTGCAAGGCGTGGTTTATCTTCGGTTCCGCCAGTTCGGTGATGATGGGCGAATCCTCCTGAATCTCGTAGCGCATCCAGTCGAACGGCGGGTTCTTCTCCTGCACGACGAACTCGAACCCCAACGGCCCCTTATATTCGGGCATCGTCAACCGGTAGAGACGCATGTAGAACGCGGCCTGAATGTGATACCCGTACTGCCAGCAGGAACGCTCGAACTCGTCCGGCGACTTCACCGTGGTCTTGTAATCACGGATACGCAGCACACCATCCGGGTCGGGAGTGGACGGCAACCAGTCCGCCTTGCCCTTAATCAACAATCCGGTATCAGGGTCGGCGGCGATCATCGCCACCTCCGGCTGACCATCCAGCTTCGTGAAGAAATCTCCAACCATGTCTCGCATGGCCTCGACCTTCTCCACATCATCGGGGGAAAGCCATACGATATCCTCGCCCTCATGCAGTTTCAATGTCTCCGCATACCTGGCTTTGCCTTCCTTGGTGCGTAGGTTCGGTTTCACCAGCACCTCGGGGCCACTGCCCAATATGAGACTGTGAGCCGCCTTCCCGAACTCGAACTGGGGGGAGGACGAATGCTCGCCGGTCAGATACTGCGAATACGCCAACGGGCTGACCAGATACTTCTTCAACGCGGTCTGGTCCACCGCGTCAAACGCGAAGTAATCGTCATCGGCCATCTGCTCGACGGTCATTGCCACTCCTTTCTTGCTTTGAGTGCTTCCTTGCCTAAAACCTCGATGGTGTCGGCCACCGAGTCGAGAAAATCGTCAACATCCTCCACGTCGTAGACCTCTCCGTAAAGCAGGGAACGATACGTGCGGAACTTTCTATGCCGGACATCATTCGGGGTCAACATGAGAACCCCTCGACTGCATGGACAGTTGCTCCTCGCGTTCCATCAGGTGACTGTGACGCCAAGTACGCGACTTGCCCTGCTTATGAGAGGCCTCCGCATAATCGGCCACATGGTCACGGCCAACATCCCCGACGACCTTCGACGCCTCGTTCCAATCCGAGTACACGCGATCGTTCACGGCCACATACTTGTCAGCGAGATAACGGACGCAATCACCGAGATAACGGATGGCTTTGGCGATGGAGTTGAAATCAGATGCCATCAGTCGGCGTCCTCCGTCTGAATTTGAGCCCACGTTTCCTCCATGAGAGGCCGGTCGATCTCGTAGTAGATGTAGGTCTTCCCGTGCTTCGGCGGGTAGGAGCCGAACTTCATCTTGTAGTTCTCGGCCAGACGGGAGCCGAAATGCAGGGCGTTTTTCTTCATCGGCTCGAATCCTTTCGAGCGTAGGAAGTCGCTGATGATGAGACGAGGCGAGTCAGGTTCCTTCGATGTCTTGGAAGGAGCGGCTGGATCGTCGAGAATCAGGCGTGCCCGACGTTCAAGCTCGTCCTGCGGCAATAGTCCACGCGCCTCGTTGAATAGTCTCATACGGTCGAATGGTGTGAGTTCCATGATTGTTTCCCTTCACTGGGCTTGATTGTTTGGTTGTCCTTCTGCGCCGGTGCTGACACGTCCGAAAACCCTTGTATTGGTTTTCCGACGCAGGACGCGAAGGGGTTAAATTTTCTGAGCGCCAAGCCGGGAGTCGAACCCGGTGCACCTTGGAGAAGTCCATGACCATTGGAAGGCTTCGTAGGTGCGGCACCATGCGCTTGGCTGCCACCGGACGAGGAAGTAAAGGAATAAAGAACCCCGCCCGGAAGAATCATTTGGGTTGGATGAGGGTGTTGGAGCCCTCGGGTGTGACGATCAGCTGGTCGGCGTTCTTCAAAGCGTCGATGTAATGCTGCCGGAGCACGTTGTCGGTCAGGGAATCGTTCAGCACCTTGTTCGCGTCGGCCTCGCCCTGCGCCTTGATGCGCTTCGTCTCGGCCTCGACCTTCGCGGTCTCCTGCTCGTTCTTCGCCTTCTGCTTGGCGACCTCGGCGGCTTGGGCTTGCGCGTAGCTGTCGGTAATGGACTTCGGGTAGCGGATGTCTTGCACGGACACCTGTTCGACGGTCAGGCCGATGCTCTTCCATTTCGAGGTGAGCGCGTCCTGCACGGCCTTCGTGTACTTGCCACGGTCGGTGAGCATCGTGATCGTGTCGAACTTGCCGGAGGTTTCACGGGCCACGCTGCGCAGGTCGTTGCCGATGTAGTTCTGCGTGAACGTGGTCTGCTTGCCGTATTCCGAGTAGAGCATTTCGGCGGCGGACGGTTCGAGCGAATAGTTGACCTGAATGTCGATGTTCGCGCTGGCACCGCTACGGTCGTTGACCGTGATCTCCTTGCCTTCCGCGCTGCCGCCGTCGTACTTGTAGTCGGTGTCCTTGAAGAAGTTGATGAGGTTGTTGCGCGTATCGTATTTGATGACCGACTGCCACGGCGCCTTCGCATGGAAGCCCGCGTTCTCCGCATGACCGGCGACGGAGCCGCCCATGTTGCGGATGACGGCCACCTCGCCTACGTCCAGCGAGTATAGGCATGCCGGAATCATCAACAGTGCGGCGACGATGATGGGAATGAAGCCGAAACCGGCTCCGTCGCCACCGTTGGCGAGTGCGACGGCTATCATGCCGACTCCGATGAGCAGGAGTATTACGGCGAGTATGAACCAGATCATTTTTGTGTTCCTTTCGACAATGCGAACGAGAGCATGACGGGCGAACAGCACATGAAGCCTGCGAGAACACTCCACGGGCCCGCATAGGGTTGCAGTGAGAGAATCAGGAACCCTGTCGCCGCCAACGTCAGACAAGTGATTGTCTTCGTGTTCTCATGCCGGTGCCGGCGTTCATCAGGTGAATGCTGCCAGCCGGAGCAGTGAGCCCCATACGTTTTCCTGTTCATGGCATGTCCTTTCCTCGTGGCCGGACTCGGATTCGAACCGAGAACGTCCTTGCCGCCACCGTGTTTCTGGTTTCTGAGAGATGGATGACGAGTCCTATGGTGTGGCGGCGATGGTGCGTGTCCAGACACCCCGAAGGGTTCCGGCCGATGGTTGCCGCAGCAGATCGCAGTATGGTATTTATTTGCCTGTAGTCGATAGGTGGATAAAAAACGACCCACTGCGGCAGGACTTGTTATTCCTCGTTCTTCTCGTCGGCGCAGTCGGCCAGGTCTTCAAGGGCCTTGGCGGCGAAACGCGCCTGACTTGGAGTGAGGGGGCGGGCACCGTAATCGGTGTCGATTTCCGCGTTGATAAGACCTTCGGCAGTGACGTTGCCGGTGAAGTATTCACGGGTGTGACGTTCCTCGACCACGAGCTTCTGGGAAAGGTTACGATTTTGGCTGACCATTGTTTTCTCTTTCTTGTGAATATCGTTTAAAGGCCCTTTCGGATTAGGCTTGTAATCGCCAAACCACATGCCAAACCCGAAAGGAAGAATGAAAAATGACCGACATCGACGCGCTTCAAAAAGCGGCTCGGGAGATCAGGGGAGACATGAGCTTCCTGAACGCCTCCAACAACGCCGAGACCTGGCTGAGACACATCAAAACGTCGATGGACTCCACAGCCAAGGCCATTGACGTTATCACCGCCAACCAGCGCGAGCTTTCCGACCGTCTGGACAAACTCGGAGTCTGACTCACGACGCTTGGCTTGTTCTCCCCAGATTTCCGCCAACTGCGCGGAGATTTGGGGAAGCCCGGTTTCCACGATCTGAGCCATCCACGTGTTGAGAATGTTCAGCTCGTTGGCAACACGCTCCGACGAATCCGAGACATACGAATAGTTGCCGTCACTCATATCGCCACCTGCCTATCGGGTTAAGTTCCTTCGGAATAGAAAGGATTCGGCCTTATCCGCCAGATCATTGAGTGCTTTCGCTATCTCGCGGGCCTGTTCCGGGGTCAGTTTTTCGCATACGGAAAGCGGTGCCGTCACCTTTACGTATCCCGGATGCGCCTCACCTTTGAAAATGTGGGCCTCAAAGGTCTTCGTGACATCCGCCTCCAACGGGTCGTACATCACCTTGCCGATAGCAGGGGAGTCATAGACATGTTTCCCATGCTCATTGGTCTTGGACTTAGTCTTGTACATGATTCTTCGATTCGTATCGGTCCATCATCAGACGAACGTTGCGGCAAGGCGTCTTCCATGATGCTTGCGAGGCTTGCTCGCGTTCGTCTACTCCACCGGGGTTCTCCGGCCAGTAACTGTCCACGAGGGCGATGAAGTCCTTGGCGAAGCTCCTGAGCTTGCGCATGTCCGGTACGATCTCTACTCCTACCTTTCCGCTGTAAATCTCAGGGGCTTCCATGTTTTCTGTACTCATGCTGTTACCTCCAAGTCAGAAGGCTTGTTAGAAGCGCTGGGTGAGAAGAAGTCGGGCAGAATGTCCATCGGTGTTAAGCTCAGACATTCCGCATAGGTTGCAACCTGTCCGATTCCTATGGTTGACTGCCCCTTCAGTTGACGGGTCAGTGTTACGTAGGGAGTACCGGACTGGTTGGAAAGCCACCTCACAGACCTATCTGCGGCCTTGAGTGCTTCCCTCAGCTTTCGAGCAGTTTGCTTGGTGATGCTTTCTTGATTAACCATACGGTTAATTATGGCACTGCTTGGATAATCCGTCAAGCTAGTTTTTTATCTATTCGGTTAATTTTCTCTCTATTATGTGATATTCTTTATCTATGACTGAATATGGAGACCGTTTCGCAGCAGCAGTTGCCGAAGAGCTGCGGGCGCAAAAAGCAAGAGTCGGCAAAACCAACGATGAAATCGGAGAGGAAGTGGGCGTCAGCCCTGTTACCGTCCTCCGTTACCTTAAAGGCCAGCGTCAGATTCCGGTTGATGTACTAGGAGATCTATGCAAGGCTTTAGGCGCCGATGCCGGAGTAATCATGCAGACAGCGCATTTTAAGGCTTCTTTGTCTCCTGTGGCTTCCGCTGCGTCCCAGCTTGAAAAGGTCATCGGCAGAAAGATAGAAGTAGAGAAGGCCGCTTATCGGGATGATAACAAGCGTGCGGAGTCCGGTCGTAGTGAAGACGTGGACTGACCTCACCAGTGAGGCCCAGCGCATGGGAGTCCTTATAGGGGATAAGGAGTTCGACGGGACGCAGTGCGGGGAATACGATCCCGATACCCGCACCGCGTTCATTGACCCCACCATGAGTGTGGAACAACGGGTATGCACGTTGCAGCATGAGCTTATCCACGCCAGGCATTTCGATGACGGACTCAGACTATTGAGCCGTGATAAGGAGGAGTGTCTGACGCGCAAGGAGACCGCGTTGGCGTTGATAAACCCCGTGGAATACATGCACGCGGAGGATTTATATGGGGGAGAACCCTACGCGATGGCGCAGGAACTGGGCATCACCGTCGGCGTTCTGTTGGACTACCAGCGATGGCTGCATGACAATCTTGCCGCACGGGCCGCATGATTATGCACCCTATCCGTGTTTCTTGCAATCAGGGAACACGGTTCGTGGATACAATTAGCTCACCAACCCCAATGGAGAGAAGAGACAAAAAATGAGTGAACCAGAACAACCACCCGTATTACAGCAGCCGGTCGAATCGGGCGGTCAACCATCGTCGCGGCAGTCCGCCGATAAGCCCACGCCACAACCGACTCCCACATACGGTGCATACGCGCCACAGTCGCAACAACCGCAGGCCGGGCAATATGTGGCCCCACATCCGCTTGACCCGTACTTTCCCTCGGGGCAGCCGCACGGATTGAAGCCCGCCGCAAAAACAATCACCATGAAGATATGGCAATTCGTCCTCAGCCTCGCAGGTGCCGCGATTGCTGGCATCATTGTCTTCATATTGATTGTCGGCTTGGCCGCGTCCGGTATCGAAGCAGCCAAGAACGACGCAACCGCGCCTGCGACCTCCGACTCCTCCCAGAGTTCCAAGACCAAGGAAACCCCGAAACCTAAATCGTTGACTGGAATCACAGCCGAGTATTCGGGTTCGACGGCCGATGGCACCGAGATAAATAATTCGACCGAAGGCATAGACGTGACGGCCACGTATGACGATGGCTCCACAAGGGACGGAATATCGGGCTTCACCGTCAAGAACCCCGGTAAGCTTCAAGCGGGTCAGACGCAGGAGTTCACCGTGGAGTTCAAGGGGTTCGAGGCGACCTTCTCCGTCACGGCCGATGAATCAGATGACCAGTTCAAGGCGTCCGCGCAGGATATACCTTTCGATGATCTGGCTCGAAACCCTGATGCGAACAAGGGCAAGCGCGTCCATTTCCATGGGAAAATCGTACAGGTCATTGAAGGTGATATTGACACTCAATATCGAGTCAGCGTGGAGCAGGGCGATTATGGAATCTGGGATTCCAACAAGGTCATATTCGTCTCATACATGCGCACCGGCAACGATAATCGACTTCTGGAGGATGACATAGTTGATTTGTGGGGCACCACTGATGGGACGATAACCTATGAGTCCACGATGGGCGGCAACATAACGATTCCGAGTGTATCCGCTAGAATCATGCAACTTGCCCAATGAACAAGCCGCTAGGAACATGAATGGTCCCGTTCTCCTGTATTGGAGGACGGGACCATTGCTGTTCGTATGAAAAGTGCCGTGACCCTGCTGGGGCCACGGCACTTGACGCATACCAGACGCTCACCATCCAAGTATGTTTTGCTTATTTCGGTTGGCTATTAACGTTTCATGAGACACTTCAATTATGCTTAGCGGCACGCATGGTGTCAATTTCGGTTCCGACCGGGGCCAGGCTGTTCCCCGACCTTTCCTCCCGTATTGGAGGACGGGACCATTTTGTATACCACTACAATATGATGGTCAGGTGTGTTTCCTAGTGGAGGGCCATACCTCATGGTTCGGGTCCCACCAGAGTATATGGAACTCATTGCCTACAAGGAAACCGTACAGGCGTTCGGTTCCGCCCAAGCGGAACCGGGCCAACGCATCGCCTTCGCGTTCATAGTATTTCGCCAGCCGGTCCTGTGGCGTCTGGTTGGGGCATTGGGTGAAATCAGGGTAGCAGGTGAACGCCTGATATGAGGGGCTAATGATCTCGCCCACCGTCGCCTTTTCGAAGTCACGCATCTTCAACAGCAGCAGTCGATGCTCCTCGTCGCTCATGTGCGCGAGCGACCATGGACAGTCGGCCTCAAGGTCAACGCAGTCGAAACGGAATACGATGCGACGGTTCACGGAATCCTTGGGAATCTCCGTGGCGGATTCGGGGACATGATAGCTTTTCGCCACGTGATGCGCGGGCACACGTTTTGAAGAGCTCGGGGCTTTGGCCTTGATGCTCTTGGTTTTGCTGCGGTGGCCCACTAGTCGGTAAGGCTCCCATAGTATTCGGCCATGGCCGCTTCAGTTATCTCGGTGTTGCAGATGGCTCCCTGCGGGAGATCGCCTCGCGCATCCCTCCACGGGCGTTCGCTGTGGGTAAGCTCGCTGAGCTGGTAGGCTCCCATTTTCCCGTAGGCATTCAACACCGCGTCTATGGTGCTGGTGCCGTCTTCGTCTATGTTCGACGGATCGCCGTGAATATCGCCGCGCGTGATCTTGAACATGCCCTTGTGCGCATGGTATAGGTCGGGGCACACCGGGCCGTTGGCCCATGCCTCGAATCGCTCGGGGAACAGACGCCGTTCATCCCATACGAGGGACCATGCCTGTGAATAGTAGCAGAGCTTTTCCAGCTTCATGGTGGTCATGACGCCGAGCTTGTCCAGCACGTAAGCGGCCACGTCGAATATGCTTGTCATGGTGCGCCTCCGTAACGTTCCTTCCGCTGGACATTCAAGGTGATTAACTTACTCTTCCATTGTATGGCCGGCAAGTTTCGGCGCGCCAGTTCACGCCTTCCATTCGATCTGCTTCAGACCGAGCCCGTCGCCTATCGTCTCCATGCCTCGCATCAAATCCTCCACCGGCACAGTGCGGTAATGCTCGCTCATGGCTATGCTCGAATGGCCGACGATGCGTTGGATGATGCCGGGGTCAACCTTCATGTGGAACAGGAGCGATACGACGGAGTTGCGGCATTCATGCCCGTACCGGTTCTCGTAGTCGGGTATGCCCGCCCTGCGCATGAGGTCGCGGAAACCGGCCCTGTCATCCAACGCGGCCAACGGCATACCCTCGCGCGTCCTGAATATCAGGTTGTACGGGTTCGGGATGATATTCTCCGTGGCCTCCAGATACCGGTGCACGACGGTGCCCAACTGGGGGATTATCGGCACGACCTTGCCTCTCGCGGACTTCGGCGGCGTCAAAGCGTACCCCTTGCACAGGTGTATCATGTCGTATCCGTCCGGCACCCTCCACCGGTATCGGGGGCAGCTCGAAGGCCGTTTGAAGCCGCACGGGTATCTTCCGTCCCTGCCGGGCTCCCCACACCCATGCTCCTTGTCGAGGCTTTCCAGTTTCCAGTTCACCGTGTAGGTGCCTATCCATATCTCGCCGCTGTCCGGGGTTTCCAACGTCTTGTCCCGCCACAGGTCGAGATCGTCCAACGTGGCTCCCAGTATCTCCCCCTGCCTCATGCCGGTGAGCAGACGCCACCATTGGCGTGCCCCCAGAAACAGGTCGTCGGAGGACGCTTCGAGCATGTCCTGCATCTGCTCCACGGTGAACGCCTTGCGGTCCTGCGTGCCGCTGCGCCTGTCCGCCGACACGGCCACGGGCCCGTTGATGGTGCGCCGGTCCCCGGCCAATCCCGTGTCCCTGCGTTTCGGCCTTGCCGCGCTGGTGACCGGACTGGTGGGTATCAGCCGGTCGGCCACCGCCGCCTTGAATATCTGGTTAAGGATGTTGTAGAAGCCAAGCTGCCGGTTGTACGAGCATGGGGTGCCGTCGAGGTTGCGCATGTTGGCTATCATGCGCTGCACCGCCGAGGCGGTCACTTCGCCCAGCTTCTCGTTCGCGTACTTGCACAGGTGCACGCTTATGAGGCTCGCGTAGTTGTTGATGGACTTGGGTTTCAGGTCGCGTCGTTTCAGCTCGAACCATCGTTCCGCGTACTCGCCGAGCCGGGTGGCGCGGTCTACGCCCATGCCCCATTCGGTTTTCTCCTTGAGGGCTTCGGCTATTTTCCTGTCGCATTCCTTGTAGGTCTTGGCGGACACCCATCGGCCGTCCACCTTGGCCTGCCAGTTCACGTATGTCTTTACCGTGCCGTCCTTGAGTGTTTTCCGCTGCTCGTGGCGGATGGGGTAGACCGCTCCGGTTTTCCTTATCCTAGGCATTCAGCATCCTTCATTCTCCAACATTCTCCAACAAACAATCCGTGGCGAATGGTATTCCAATGGTATACCAATCGTATCAAATCGTTGGAATTCCGCCGTTCTTTCCGTGGGGGCCGTTGATTTCATTATACGTTACTGGATGTGGAAGGTGTGCTGAACTAGCACCTTTTGTTTCTGACTAAGACCCCTTGGAACAGCAACAATTCCAAGGGGTCTTGGCGTATTGGAAATGTTCTTGGCTAGAGAGATACAGATGGATTTAGCAACATTCCGCAACAAATAATATGATCTAGGTCTTCTGCACGTTGCGGGGGGTGGTTATGGTTCATCCAGATGAGAACAGGAGCAAACCTATGAGCAAGATGAGTGACATGACGGAATACCATGCTTCAGCCTACCGTTTGCCGTCAGGCTTCGAACACTGCTCGAAATTGAAGCCGGTGGCTGAGGCAGCGACGGCGCTGGACCGGGTCAAGGCCGTGGTGGATGTGCTGTATTCGCCGGGCGGCTGCCCGTGGGACGGCAAGCAGACGAACAAGTCGCTGCTCAAGAATCTGCTCGAGGAAACCTACGAATACGTCGACGCGGTGGAGACTCACGACCGTGACAACATGCGCGAGGAACTGGGTGATGTGTTGCTGCAATCCGTGTTTCAGGCGCGGGTCTGCGAATCGGATACTGAGGACCCGTTCGGTATTGATGAGGTCGCCGATCGGTTGGTGAACAAGCTCATCACTCGGCATCCGCATGTGTTTGCGGCTGATGATGCCGGCAATTCCTCTGATTCTTCTGATGCTTTTGATGCTGACAGTAACGACGGGGGAGAAGCTGCCCAACCCGAATCCCCGGAAGCTGTGCTGGCTCTATGGGAAAAGATGAAACAGCAGGAAAAGCATCGTAAATCCGTGCTTGAGGGCATTTCCCGCGCTCAAGGTGCGTTGCCTCGCGCGGCCAAAGTCGTTTCTCGCATCTCCAAATCGCCGAATGCTGATAGATTGTTCGCGGCGTTTGATGAGCCGGCTGCGGCTGATGCTCAGCGAGATGATGTACATCCTCAAGCGGCGAACCAATCCGAATCAAGCGGCGACAATTCCGCTGAACGGGAGAAGGCCGATGCCTACGCCGATGAAATCCTCGCCGTCGTGCGCAAGGCCCGCGTTGACGGCATCGATATCGAGTCCGCACTGCGCAATCGCTTGCGTGATGTCGAAGAAAAAGTCGCCTTGATTGAATCAGAAATCAACAACGATTAAGTCCATACATGTTTTTTGATCACGGATCGTAAAACTTAGAGGTGCTGAGTTGCCAACGACTACCGGCAAGCTGGCGTCATTGCCATCCTATTCACGTCTTAGTGGCCCCTTCCTCCCCGGCCATACTACTCAGGCAAGGCCTGTTGTAGGCTCGGGTACGACGGGCTGTAGCGCCGAATAAGGATGAACGGGAACAGAACGAAGACGGACTGAGACGAACCGAAGCGGTACCAGAGGGGAGTGGCTCATGCAGGTGGCGTTGGAGAACAACATCGTTTTTGTGGTCATCGAGTATTTAGCAATCCTGTGTTGGGGATTATCGGGCGGACTTGCCGCCATTCGCAAGGGCTACGACATCTTCACCATCATGCTGTGCGGATGGCTTACCGCACTCGGCGGCGGTCTTGTGCGCGACGTGATGCTCGGTGCCCTGCCGCCGGTCGGCATCACCGACAAAGGCTATGTGCTCACCACGCTGTTTTCCGGCATTATCGTGGTGGTGGCCCATCCGGAGATCACCAAACTCAAATGGACGATGACTGTCATCGATGCTCTGGGCCTCGGACTATTCGCAGTCAGCGGCACCGCAAAAGCTCTGGCCTACGGTTCCTCAGGCATGACAGCCGTATTCCTTGGCATGTTCACAGCACTGGCCGGCGGCCTCATTCGTGACATCTTCATTGGCGACGTGCCAATGATTATTCGAGACAAACACCTCTATGCTGTGCCTTCGTTCATCGGCTGCATCCTGACCGTGCTGGTATGGCGCGGCGTAAGCTACGGCTGGTTCGACATGCGCTCGGAAATGCTGCTCGACGTGCTGATCGTCATCATCGTGGTGGCGCTGCGACTGCTCTCGGTAGGCTTCAACGTCACTCTGCCCGGAGCCGTCGAACGTCATCGCGTCTACCTGCCCAGCGAAAGCCGATATCTCAAGCGCCCGGTCATTCATCCGCACGCCGATACCGGCGATACCCCCAATACCAAGGACGAAGAAGACAAGCCTCAGGATGGTTCAAGGCCGCCTCAGGGCTAACTGCCTTCAAAGAGGTACATCTGGCCTTCTGCAGAATGCTAACTGCTTTCAAAGAGGTACCTGAAGCACGAAACGCTGAGTATAAGTGTTGCAATGATGGCGTTTATAGTTGGTTTTTCCCGTATTCGGTACCTCTCTGAACGGAGATGTCATTTCGCAAGACCGCCAATGTACCTCTTTGAACGGAGATACAAAAAGTCCCGCAAGCCAGATGACTTGCAGGACTTTCTAAAACCTTAAGAGGCTTATGCTCACAGAGCGTTGATCGCAACAGCGAGGCCGGACTTGCGGTTGGCGGCCTGGTTCTTGTGGATCACGCCAGCGCCAGCAGCCTTGTCGAGCTTCTGGGCGGCAACCTTGTAGGCGGCCTCGGCGGCAGCCTTGTCACCGGCGGCGATGGCTTCGCGGGTGGCGCGGATGGCGGTCTTCAGGCCGGACTTCACAGCCACGTTGCGAAGGTGCGCCTTCTCATTGGTGAGCACGCGCTTCTTCTGCGACTTAATGTTTGCCACGTTTACTCCAAACGATGTGTGTTATAAGGACATACAAAAGTTAGAGGATAGCATGAGCCCCGGAAAAACCCGCGCAATGCCACGCCGAATACAGTCCCTCGGCTACACTAGGTGAAGTTTGAGTATATGCCAAGAGGAGGAATGCGTTGGTCGTCCAACACAATCAGCCGGGTTCCACGGATCAGTCGGTGATTCGCAACTTCTGTATCATCGCACACATCGACCACGGCAAGTCGACCGTGGCCGACCGCATCCTGCAGTTGAGCGGCATTGTGCCAGAGCGAGAGATGCGCGATCGCTTCCTCGACCGTATGGATATCGAGCAGGAGCGTGGCATCACCATCAAATCCCAGGCCGTGCGCGTGCCGTGGACCTTTGACGGCACCGAATACACGCTCGGTATGATCGACACCCCCGGCCACGTGGACTTCACCTATGAGGTGTCCCGCGCACTGGCCGCCTGCGAAGGCGCGGTGCTGCTCGTCGACGCCACCCAGGGCATCGAGGCGCAGACCCTGTCCAATCTGTATATGGCCATCGACCATGATCTGGCCATCATCCCCGTGCTCAACAAAATCGACCTGCCGTCCGCAGAACCGGACAAGCATGCCGAGGAGATCGCAGGTCTGATCGGCTGCGAGCCGAGCGACGTGCTGCGCGTCTCCGGCAAAACCGGCGAAGGCGTGGCCGACCTGCTCGACCAGATCGTCATGGACGTGCCCGCCCCGCACGGCGACCCCGATGCCCCCGCCCGCGCGCTGATCTTCGATTCCGTCTACGACTCCTACCGCGGCATCGTCACCTACATCCGTATGGAGGACGGCGAACTGCACGACCGCGAAAAGGTCCACATGATGGGCATTGGCATGACCCACGATCCCATTGAAATCGGCGTGATCAGCCCCGATATGACCCGCACCAAGGCACTCGGTGCCGGCGAGGTCGGCTACATCATCACCGGTGCGAAAGATGTGAGTCAGTCCAAGGTGGGCGACACCCTGACTTCGGCCGTCCGCCCGGCTGCCGAGCCGTTGCCTGGCTATCGCGACCCGAAGCCGATGGTCTACGCCGGTTTGTTCCCGATCGACAACGCCCAGTTCCCCGAACTGCGTGATGCACTCGACAAGCTCAAGCTCAACGACGCCGCCCTGATCTACACGCCGGAAACCTCCGTGGCCCTAGGCTTCGGCTTCCGCTGCGGCTTCCTGGGTCTGCTGCACATGGAAATCGTCAACGAGCGACTCTCCCGCGAGTTCGGCCTCGACCTGATCCAGACCGCCCCGAACGTCACCTACGACGTGACCGCCGAGGACGGCAGCCAGCATCATGTGACCAACCCGAGCGAATTCCCGGACGGCAAAATCAAGAAGATTGTCGAGCCGATGGTTGCCGCCGACATCATCACGCCCAAGGAATTCATCGGTGCGGTGATGGATCTGTGCCAGGACCACCGTGGCATTATGGGCACGATGGAGTACATCTCCACCGATCGTGTCGAGATGCACTACCGCATTCCGCTGGCGGAAATCGTGTTCGACTTCTTCGACCAGCTCAAGTCCCGCACCAAGGGCTACGCTTCCCTCGATTACCATGAGGATGGCGAGCAGTCCGCCGATTTGGTCAAGGTGGACATCCTTATTCAGGGCGAGAAGGTCGATGCGTTCAGTGCCATCGTTCACCGCGATAAGGCGTATTCGTACGGTGTGATGATGACCAAGAAACTGCGTAGTCTGATTCCTCGCCAACAGTTTGAGATTCCGATTCAGGCTGCGATTGGTTCGCGCATCATCGCACGTGAGAACATTCGTGCGTTACGCAAGGACGTGCTCGCCAAGTGCTACGGCGGCGACATCACCCGTAAGCGCAAGTTGCTCGAAAAGCAGAAGGCTGGCAAGAAGCGCATGAAGATGCTCGGCCATGTGGAGGTGCCGCAGGAGGCGTTCATCGCAGCCCTGTCCACCGGCGAGGACTCCAACGACCGCGACACCAAAGACAAGATTCGTGCCGCTCAGAAGACCGAGGGCTAGTGTTCGAGGTCTACATCCACGTCCCGTTCTGCTTGCGGCGCTGCGGTTACTGCGACTTCAACACCTACACGGCTACGGATCTTGGTGCGGGGGCCTCGCGCGGCAACTATGCCAATATGGTCATTCGGGAAATGAAATTGACCAAGCAGTGGCAGCTCGATCACGGCATCGCGGAGCCACCGGTCTCCACCGTGTTCTTCGGCGGCGGCACCCCCACAATTCTCGCCGCCCGCGATCTGGTCGCCATGCTCGATGCCATCCGCAAGATCTGGGGCATCGCGCCCGACGCCGAAATCACCACCGAAGCCAACCCGGACACGGTCAACGAGTATTACATCAATGAGCTCGCTGCCGGCGGCTTCACCCGTGTTTCCTTCGGTATGCAGTCCGCCGTACCACATGTGCTCAAAACCCTCGACCGCACGCATACGCCGGCCAACGTGGCCGCAGGCGTTAATGCCGCCAATAAGGCCGGCCTGCGCTCCAGCGTGGATCTGATTTACGGTGCACCGGGGGAGAGCCTGGACGATTGGCGCACCTCGGTCACGACCGCCATCGATCTTGGCGTAAACCACATCTCCGCCTACGCATTGACCGTGGAACCCACCACGAAAATGGGCCGTCAAATCGCGGCCGGCACTCTGCCCAAGCCCAATGACGATGACGAGGCCGCTAAATACGAGATCGCTGACGACCTGTTCGCCGCCGCCGGCCTCGAATGGTATGAGGTCTCCAACTGGGCTCGCCCCGGATACGAAAGCCAGCACAACCTCGGCTACTGGCGCAACGTCGATTGGGCCGGTCTAGGGCCAGGTGCCCACTCCCACTACAACGCGGTGACCGAGGCTGACCGCCCCCAGTCAGCTTCGCTGACAGCCCCCGCTGGCGGGGGCAAGTCCGAAGCCATTGCCTCTGCCTCAGCTGATGGACAGGCCAACGCCGAACTAGGTATGATCAACGCGCATGGGAACAACTCCCAAGAAATTCATGCCCCCGCTGGCGGGGGTTGTCCGGCGGATGCCGGACTGGGGGTGGTTTCTGTCTCACACGGTCTGCGCAGCTGGGACATCGCGCACCCGCGTTTGTGGGGCACGGCCATCAACGAGAACCGTGTGCCGTGTGCCGATAGCGAGACGATCACTCCCGAGGAAAACCTCGAAGAGCTCATCATGCTCGGGCTGCGCCTGCACGAGGGCCTTGACCTCGACCGCATCAACCGCGCCATCAACGATGCGGGTATGAGCAGCACGCCCCAGACTCTCCGTAATGTTTCCCTTGACCAACTCGCCCCAATGGTCAGCGAAGGCCTGATTACCGTATCCGATAATCATCGAGTGGTGCCCACTCGTCGTGGCCGGTTGCTCAATGACTCGGTAATCGAACAGTTCTTCGATTTCGTCGGTGTATGAGTCGGTGGTATGGTGCGCGGCAGTCGCCATTACCTGTTCGCTAGTTGTGGTTACACCGTCAGAGGGAGCTATTTTTGTTTTACCGGCGGGGGAGGGAACCGCGTAGGACTACGTCCGGGGCGCTTTGCACGTAGATCAGGCGGTTGGCAGTGCCGCCGGTGGCCTCCCCGTCATCGCGGTTGGACAGGATGCTGTCCACGGCGGCCTGGCCCATTTCGGCCAGCGGCAGATGCACGGTGGTCAGTGGCGGAAACACGTCGGCGGAGTAGGGGATGTCGCCGAAACCGGTGACGCCGATTTCCCGACCCGGCTCGATGCCGTTGGCGCGCAACGCGGTCATCGCACCGATGGCCATCACGTCGTTGAGCGCGATGATTGAATCGATGCCTTTGCCGTCGTACAGTGCGCCTTCGCCCGGCTTCAGCAGTCCGGATCGGGCCATTTGCATGACGGCCGCATAGCCGTCGGTACGGCTGAACTTACCATTCGCCACGGCTTTCGGATCCACGGTGATGCCTGCCTCGTCCAACACTTCCATCACGCCGGCCAGTCGTTCTTTGGAGGAGCGATGTGCGTCATCGCCCTTGAGAATCGCAGGGCGCGTATACCCGGAATCGACGATCAGCTTTGCGATGGCGCGCGCGCCGACATCGTTCGCCACGTCCACGGCCGGGAAGGGCAGGTTGCGGTTGAGCACGAACACGGCACGTCCGCCGGATGCTTCGTACTGGGTGAGTTCCGTCTGCAACGCCTGGCGTTCCGGCGCGTCGGTGTATTCACTTTCGGAGATGATGATGCCGCGCGGCCTGGTGGATACGGACTTACGCACCGCCTCCAACTCTTCGTGCGGGGTGGCTGCCACGCCGATGGTCACGGAAATGCCGCGTTCGGCCGCCGCCTTGACCACGCCTTGCGATACGGATGCGAAGTAGGGATCGGAGATATCGGAGACCAGCAGCACGATGTTCGGTGCGGTGCCTTTGGCCACTGCCTGAGCATAGGCGTTGGGACGATAGTTGAGCTTGGTGGCTGCTTCCATCACCTTGACATACGATTGGTTGCGTACCTTGCGGGTGCTGCCGTTGAGCACGCGGGATGCGGTGGCGATGGAGACTTGGGCTTCTTTGGCGACATCCATCAATGTCGCTGGCGATTGCGCCTTATCGTTCTGTACAGCCACGATCGAATCGATCCTTTTCTTCCCTGAAACGGAAAACGTGTCTAAACGTTTACCGCAACGATATCGCATTTTTGCTTGCAATAGTAGCATTGTGGATTGGAAAGCCTGAATTATGAACAAAAAAATAATCACGCGAATTACGGAAAACGTTTACCGTTTCGTCGTGTCGTGCGGTATGCTCGAAGCATGACGCGATACTTATGCGCCCCTGACTCCTTCAAAGAGAGCCTGACCGCCATGGAGGCGGCCCGGGCGATGGCTCAGGGGATTGAGAATGCCGACCACGATGCCGAGGTCCGTTGTCTTCCCATGGCCGACGGCGGTGAAGGCACCGCACGCGCGCTTGTCGACGCCACCGGCGGATCGATGCGCGCCGTGCCGGTCCACGACCCGCTCGGCCGGCCTGTCGAAGGCCACTTCGGTCTGCTCGCCGACGGCACGACCGCCGTGGTCGAGACAGCCGAAGCCAGCGGACTGGCACTGCTTGAAGCCAAAGAACGCAACCCGTTGATCGCCTCCTCCTACGGCACCGGCGAACTCATGCTCGCCGCCGTCCGTTCCGGAGCCAAGCGCATCATCGTCGGGCTCGGCGGCAGCGCCACCAACGACGCCGGTGCCGGACTTCTGCAGGCCCTCGGCGTTCGTCTTCTGGACAAGAACGGTAACGACTTGGCACACGGGGGAGCGGCCCTCGCCAATCTGACCACCATCGATATCAGCACGATGGACCCGGCTCTCAAGAACGTCGCCATCACCGCCGCCTGCGACGTGACCAACCCGCTGACCGGCCCCACCGGCGCCAGCGCCGTGTTCGGCCCGCAGAAAGGTGCCTCCCAGGCCGACGTCGCCACACTGGACGCCGCGTTGGCGCACTTCGCGCAGGTCATCGAAAGCCGGCTCGGCGTCGCTGTGAACGACGTGCCGGGCGCGGGCGCCGCCGGCGGTATCGGCGCCGCGCTGAAAGGCTTCCTTGACGCCGAATTCCGCCCGGGCATCGCCATCGTCATCGAACAATCCGGACTCGATGCGGCCGCGCAATGGGCTGACGTGGTGTTCACCGGCGAAGGCTCCATCGACTTCCAGACCAAGTTCGGCAAAACCCCGGCCGGCGTGGCCGAAACCGCCAAGCGCCACGGCAAGCCCGTGATCGCCGTCGCCGGACACATCGGCACGGGCATCGACGAACTGCATGAGGTCGGCATCGACGCGGTATTCGGCATCGCGCCCGGAGCCGTCAGCCTTAGTGAGCTGTTGGCCGATGCGGCCGCCAACGTGACCCGCACCACCGAACAAATCGTACGAACCCTAACTGTGAGCAGGCTCCCGCTGGCGGGGGCTGGGCAGATTCTAGTGGTGGTTGCAACACCTGAGGTTTGAGCGGCCTTCCATGGTCA
>OLSF01000222.1_pt1 | contig 60092 bp, 91 predicted proteins | sample 1672301 | NCBI WGS metagenome assembly OLSF01 (sample SAMEA3136669, study PRJEB25190) | human gut metagenome | biome: human gut; feature: human-associated habitat; material: faeces | place: Austria | collected 2013
GTAGCCGCTGTTCTTTTCTACCCGAAAAACTGCCATTTCACGGATGCCTCCTTTCGTTGCAAACAAAAAAAGCAGCGTCCATTTGCTCCCGGTGATGGGAGAAGTGAACGCTGCGCGTACTTGATAATTTTCAGGTTGTGTGGTATATAAAAGGCAACTGGGTTTCAAACACAGCTGCTCATCGGTGTGCGATACAAGCAAATTGCTATCTGACAGCCTCAAAAACAAATTGTAATACGATGGTTTTTGAAAAGTTCTGTATCACTACTCGCACCAAACCATGAAAATCCGAACCTTTTCTCGATAGGAGAAGGGTTCGGATTTTTTGTTTTCTTCGGAAAGCAGAACGAAGGTGCTTTTCCAACCGCTGTGTGTCCGAAACCTTATCAGAAGAAAAACCGTGTAACGAAAGTCACAACTGTAAAGGTACCGTAAGGCAGAAAGGACACGAGTATGAAGTACGATGCAAGAGCCTGCCATTTCAACATGGACAACGGCTGCGTGGAACTGCTGCACCGGGGTCGAGGATATACTGGATGTGACTATGGCGCAGCAGACGGAACTGGACTACCTTATCTATAACGACCCGCTGGGCTACGTGGATTTGATTTTGAACAGTGATCCGGAGAAATATTTGGGGAATGTGACTGGTAGCCATGGATTAGAAGATTAAGCAAAGAAAGCGCAGGAGCATTTTGAGAATGTTCCTGCGCTTTCTTATACCTGTTCCATCAACTTGATGAATCCATCACACTATGGGCGGTCTGAAGATAACGCAGACGCAGAGGTTCTTGATACGCAGGGAAATGTCATTCCCGGTCTGTATGCCGCTGGCGAAACTACTGGCGGGACGCATGGCGGCAACCGCATTGGCGGTAATGCCGTGTGCGACTTTGTTGTGTTTGGCCGGATCGCGGGTAACAACGCTTCGGTTTACACAGCAGATTAAGCGCAAACAAGAGCCACAGTAATAAAAATTAAGAGACAGGGCTGTTGCAAAATACAACACCCTGTTTTCAAACGGTACAACGAAAGAATTTTGACTGTATTTTTCTAAAATTAAAGCAAGTGCATCACATCTCCATCAAAAATTTTTGATTTTTGATGGAGATGTGATGCACTTGCTTTTTTGTGTTATTTGATTTTACGATTATTTTTGAGTCTTACTAGGGCTGTCTACGCCATTTTGCAACAGCCCCTTTTTGCCCGGCGGGCCGCAGCTGTTCGAATCCACCCTAGAAAGTGAAACTTCAGTTTTTTATAAAACAAAAAGCCCAACGTATTTTCATACGCTGAGCATTTTTCATGGGCGCGGGTGGATTCGAACCACCGAAGCTGAAAAGCAGCAGATTTACAGTCTGTCCCCATTGGCCACTCGGGAACACGCCCATATCCTATTTACAGTCATCGCTGACTGCCTGTATATTTTATCATCTGAAGTGGCATTTGTCAACTACTTTTTCCACGGATTTTCTCTTTTTCTGTCGTTCTCTATTTTCCTGCGTTTTACCGCAATAAAAGCACTTTCTATAACAGCAAAAGACCCCAAAACGTTTTCCGTTTTGAGGTCTTTTTGGAGCTAGTGACAGGAGTTGAACCTGCAACCCACTGATTACAAATTGGCTTTTAAGTGGTTTGCGGGATATTCGATTGCATGATATTATATAGATTCTACGTTGATTTTTATATCATGTGTTTCAGTGCGTGCTTGTCTATTCTTTGTGGGATTCCCACAAAATTCCCACATTCTAGCGGCACAATAAACAGGACACAAGAGCTAGTGAGGGCAGCGCATCGAAGATGGAGCCACCGTTCACACGATGAGGAGAGCCAGACACACCCCGTCATAGAATGAGCGCACAGGCAGTGGAGAGCGGCGGAGAGCAACGGAAAGCCGTAGAAGGTACACCCCTGCCCGGCGGGGTATATGGGCTTGACCCCCACCCCATGCGGTCATAGCCGAAAGTACCCCGCCCAAACAAAAAGGCGAAATTTTCCGGGCAAAATAAAAAGGGCAGTCCACAGACCTGCACGGTCACTTGTGGGCTGTCCTTTGCTTTTATGCGTGATACTTTATCGGTTCATCGGTCTGGTTCTGTTCTTTCAGCCGTCCGAAGATGTTTTCCAGATCGCTTGCCGCCTTTGCATCGGCGGATTCTATCGCATCAACGTAAATATTAAGAGTTGTTCCGATTTGGCTGTGTCCCAGTCGGTGCGACACTTCTGGAATGGGAGTATGCCCAGCTATCAGTAGCGTGGCGCAGGTGTGACGTAACGAGTGGAAATGCACAGAGGGCAGACCGTTAGCTTTCACAAAGTCGGAGAATTGCGTGGTAAATGTGTGAGGGTCAATCGGTTCGCCGTTCCAGCGTGTGAAAACCAAGTCATTTCGCACAGTTTTGCCGTCCTCGATTTGTACAGTCTGCGCCCACTGGTCTCCCATCTGGAACCGCTGTGCTTTCTGGACACGCTGCCACTCCTGCAATAGCTGGATTGCATCGGGACCGATTCGGATATAGCGATGGCTTTTCTTCGTTTTGGGCGTGGTAAAGGTCGCACCCTGTCCGGGAATGACCTGCAAATTGCGGTTGATAGCGACAATGCCACTGTCAAAATCCACGTCACTCCACCGCAAACCAGCCAGCTCCGCACGTCTGCACCCTGTCAGCAAAGCAAGCTGTACAACAGTCGAGAGCATGGGCGGCGCATCTTCCAGAGCTTTCAGGAGCCTTGCCGCTTCATCTTCGGTTAGGGTCTGCACCTCTGCTGGCTTCGTCTTTGGCTTTTCTACACGGTCGCAGGGGGTTGCAGGAATTGCGCCCCAATAAACAGCCCGTTGAAATGCAGAGGACAGCAGCCGTGCATAGTGTGCTTGTGTAGAGCCGCCCAGCTTGCCGTCATTCTTCGTGTGTACGTTGAAAGCCTTTGAAAACGGAATCCCTGCCGCTTCTGCCACAGCAAGAGCCGTTCTCCTACTGACCGCAGAGCCACCGCACAGGCTTGCAAACGTTCGTTCAGAAACACCTGACCGCTTTACCACATCCTGCCGCTTGCCCTTTGGAAGCGCATCCAGCAAGGCTCTGCTTGCAACATACGAGCTATCCTGCCGCACGTTGGATTCTGCGAGGTTCGCATAGAATTTTGTGATGTGCAGCGGAGTGATGTTTTTCACTTTGATGTGTCCTAGTCCGGCTTTGATTCGTGGGATTAAAAGCTGATAGTCGTACATCGTGCGAGGTTTCAAATTCTGCTTTCCATATTCTTCCATAAATTTATCCAGCAGCTCCGCAACGGTCATATTGGACAGAAGCAGCTTGCCGCCTTTGGCTTCATCTTCAAATTTGGACGATTCATCGTCCAGCCACTTCTTCAGCTTCTTTTCAGTCAGTCCCGGCGGAGGGGTCACTGTCCGGGTCGCCCGCACTTTTTTGCCGTTCAGTTCGCCAGTGCAGACACGGAGAGTATAAGTCGTTGTGCCGTCCTTTTTCACTCGCTTCTGAATTTCAGCCATACTATCACTCTTTCTTATACTCTGGAATCATTGATAGTTCTTCGGCATGATGCAATACTGCTTCACGTCCTTTGTCGTTCATGCTCCTCAGCAGCTTAATAAGTTTATCAACCAACTCGTAGGCTTCTTCTTCAATATCATAGTCGTCGCCGAAAAAGAAAAGGTCCATGCACGAATTTTTAAGAATTGATTGGTACGGCAAATTATATTTTTCCGCAAGTTCCTCTGATTTCTTCAGAAGGAATCTTTTTTCGGCTCTTAGATCAGCTCTAATGTCTTTTTCTTCTTCTGGTGATTTTGGTCTGTTTCGTGCCGCTTCTCTTAGTTCACCAGCTGCAATTTCCATGCAATCATCATACAGCAATGGTGGATTTTCATTTATTAAATTCTGCCAGGGAACCTCAAGCGCATCAGCTATCTTCTTAATATTGTCGATTTTGGGCTTTCTCTTTCCTGTTTCCCAAAACTGAAGTGTTTGATAGCGGACGTTGATTTTATCGGCAAGCTCTTTTTGCGTCATTACTCGTAGTGTCCTGTAATAGCGAATCCACTTGCCTATTACATTCTCATTTTCATTTTTATCCACTACGGCACCCCCTTTTTGATTGAGTATACCACACACTCGCCCAAAAGTACATACAAAAATTGGTGTTTTCTCATTGACACTTGCTTTTGTTGGTGTTATACTATATCCAGTACCAACAAAAGGAGGTGTTATAATGCGGATTGACCGTATCAAACTGATTGCAGAAATGGCACGGCAGGACATTAAGGCGCAGGAGCTTGCGGATAAAGCAACGCTTTCTCGTGCCACGATAGTTGCCCTTCGTTGTGGCAAGTCCTGCAATGAGAATTCTGTTCGCAGGGTCGCTCAGGCTTTGGGCGTTCCCATCGAAAACCTGTTGTCGTGAAAGGAGTAGTACATGGACAACACAGTTCAATTCCCCCACATGGCACTCACAAAGGACGCTGCCAAGCAGTTCTGCATCCCTGCATCCTACCTTCGTAGGCTGTGCAGAGAGGGCAAGGTTCGCTTTGTGATGATCTCTAAAAACAAGTGGCTCATCAATCTGGATTCGCTTGCAGCGTACTTCAATGAGGGTGACCGCCCGGCGGAACAGCCGGAAACGGTCGCAGGCATCCGCCGGGTGGCTCCATGAGGTGCCACGTCACACCGTCCGAATATCCATCCATGCGCCGTCCTGCCACTGTATTGCCGGACACGCACAAGTGTTTCGTTGATGGGCTGTTGTTTGCCCCTGCTGTGAGCCACGAACAGAAGGGAGTAAACAATGTTTCATCTTATTGGCGAGTATTATCTGACCGCAGACCCGAATTGTTACATCATCGGAAAGCCGTTGGAAAGGCGTGGGAAGGGCATCGAAATGAAGTCCGCGCGGTATTTCACCACCCTGCCCGCCGCCGTCAGCGCAGCCGTTAATCTGGCTCTGCGTGACAAAATCCAGACCGATCGCATCCAGTCTTTGCAGGAAGCTGTGGACGAAATGCAGCGTCTGAAAGCCGAGCTTGAAACCGCTGTCAGCGGAATGCAATAAAGGGGGGCGGCAGCGATTGCAATATATAACATCAGCCCCCGTGCGCCCCCGATACAGAATCAGCCCTTACTTTCTTGATAGGCTGAATTTAAGCGTTCCGGCTAAACAGCTTTATGAAAAGCTCCTTGAACGTGCTTATTGGTCACAGTCTAATGGTAAAGAATGGATGGATGCAGATGGACGAGTGTTTATCCGCTGCTCCGTTGCTGAAGCCGGAGAGATGATTGGGCGAAAAGGCACGGTTGTAAAAGAGTATCTAAAAGAGCTGGATAAAGCAGGATTGATTTACCGCAAGCGAAATTGGTCTGCATCCAGTACAATCTACGTTGGATACCCAGACGATGAAGAGCTTTTCAATAACCAGTTGGACGGAAAACCGTCTAATAGCATTGACAGTCAGCCGGAAAACCGTCCCATTGTTGGACGGAAAACCGTCCGTACATCAGCCGGAAAACCGTCCACTAATCTACTTATACATAATCAACATAATACAGAAATAGTAGATGTTACCGCATCCACTCCCAAAAAGTTCATTCCGCCAAGTTTGGAAGAAGCAAGAGCCTACTTTGTCGAGAAAGGCAGTTCCGAGCCAGAAGCCGAAAAATTTGTGAATCACTTTGATTCTATTGGCTGGAAAGTAGGACGAGCCAGAACCCCGATGAAGAAATGGAAGTCCGCTGCCAACAACTGGATTGCGAACAACAGAGAGTGGAACCAGCAAAAGAACCCGGCGAAGTCCGCCGAAAAGGAGTACAAAGATTTATGATGAATGATGTTCAGTCCGTGTTATTGGGAGTGCTGCTCCTCTATCCCAAGTATGCCCCCGAAGTTCTCCCCGATTTGGAGATCGAACACTTCCGAAAAGATTTGCAGGATACATTCGCTGCAATGTCTGGTTTCTGGAACAAAAGCGGAACGCTTGACGCAACGGAGATTTGCGGTCGCTATCCTGCCGTGTCGCAGTCGGTTCTTGATTGCGTGAACGCTTGCGAATCGGAGTGCGTCCGTATCAATAGCGAGAGCGTACAGGCGTGGACGCAAGTGGTACAGGAGCAAGCAGCCCTGAACCGTGTGCAGAGCCTTGCGTTTCAGATGGCAGGAAACCAAACAACCTATGACGATTTATCGGAGCTTTACCAGCAGATGGGTGAAGCACTGAACCTGCACAGCGAGAAGGACGATTTTCTGACCGTAGGTGATGGCATCAAAAATTACATCCGTCACATGGACGATAAACCCCAATATATCAAGACAGGTCTGCCCAAGCTGGACGAATCCTTGCACATCTCAAAAGGAAACCTTGTTATCATTGGCGGCAGACCCAGCGCAGGTAAAACCGCACTGTCTTTGCAGATGGCTTGCAACATGGCGCGAGATGGGCACAAGGTCGTTTATTTCTCGCTTGAAACAGACCCGGACACCCTGATTGCACGAATTATCGCAAACCAGCTTCACGCCCCCTTGTCTGCTGTTAAGAACAAGAATGTAGCACATGAGATGGACAGGCTTGCCGATACACTGAATCTCCCCTTACTCATTCGCTCCGCTGCTGGCAAAAATGCCGCATGGATGAAGGCGCAAGCACTCCGGGTAAAAGCAGACGTTATCTTTGTGGATTATTTGCAGCTTGTTCGGGAAAGCAAGACAGGTGATCGCTACCAGCAAATCACCGCTACTTCCATCGCTCTGCATGAGTTGGCACAAACGACAGGAATCGTGGTCGTTGCGCTGGCACAGTTGAACCGTGATTCCACTAAGACAGGCACACCGCCCACCAATGCAGATTTACGAGAATCCGGGCAAATTGAGCAGGACGCAGATGCAATCATTTTGCTTGCCGATGAAATCACCACAAAGAATCATCCAGAGCGCAATTATCTTTTCCGTCTGAGTAAAAACAAAGAGGGCGATGTCGGGGATTTGCCGATTGCCTTTAACAAGCAAATTCAAAGGTTTGAAAAATGTATCTGATAGGAATGAAAAAAGCTGCCCCATCTGCGCCAACAGACAGGACAGCCACAAGCGGGAAAGATTGCAAACCCCTTCCCGGATTCATTCTATCAGCCACGAAAGCAGGGGTCAAGCCCCTATCAATCATAAACACAACGAAGCAAAGGAGCGCACAATGGAACAGGAACAGATTTTGAACCAGTGTCGGAACATTGCCAGACGCAAGGGTCTGAAAATCATTCGGGCAAAGGCAGACGGCTTGTTCATCATCGCAGACGCAAAAGAAAATTGGGCGATTACTTCGGAGATGAACATTTACAGCGTCCGCAGTTGGCTGAATCACTACGAAGCATAAGAACAAAGGAGATTTACAATGGTTATGAATTACAATCAGCAGTCCGAAGATTTCAACACCCTTGACCGTCCCATTGCCAGCGAGGACAACACCGTGCGCTTTGAGGACGGCAGCACGATGGACATTCACGAGGATTCCACTTTGATGGAAAGCGAGATTTACACCCACGTCAGCCACGCAATGGACGACAAGGTGATCGCAAAAATCTATGATTTCGTCACTGAGATTGCTCCTCTGCCCTCTACCCTGAACGATGAGAACGCAAAGGATGTTCACGAGTGCATCGGTCGCCAGTGCGATTTCTTCAACCGCAGCACCAGCCAGCAGGAGAGAGCCTTGTTCGATGCTCTGCACCTTGACGAGCGTGATGCTATCCGCTGTTTCCTGCACACTTACTTCTCTGACCTGAACGATGATGCACAGTATTCTTTCTTTGATGAAAACCCCAACGCTCTGGACGAGCTGCACAGAGCCACCAACGCAATGGAGCTTGTGCGGAAAGCCTACCCTGACACCATCCGGCAGACCGGGAGCATTTGATTTTTTGAACAAGATTCTACTTCATTTTCGTGAAGTGCTGTTTTGAGCAAAATATTCCTGCTAGTTTAGACAAGTAAAGTATAGCATCCCTGTGCTTGGTTTGGCAACTGAGTGCAGGGATTATTTTTATAGGAATTGTTATCGGTTTTTGAAATAGGCTTGTTTTCACTGAGCAGCAAAAGACCGCTGCATTTCTGCAACGGCCTTTCGTATTATCGAGCTTTATTTCGTGTGCTTGAAAAGTGCGCCGAAAAACCAGAATCCAAACAGTAAGCATCCAACAAGAAACGACATTCCAGCACAGCTCCTTTCACTCTATCAGGCTGCACAGTCCGGGTAGTTCACCACAGTAATCTCCGCCACAGCCTTTTCAACCGTCTGCAAAATGCGTTCTATCTTCTCCACCGTAGCAGCAGACAGAACCACCTCGCCGCATTGTTCACACTTCATGCAGGGAACATTCTTGATAACGACAACGCAGTTTTTCAGTTGTACCGTGTGAATGGTGGTGCTGGGCTTCATTTCGCCTTTGCAGAAAAAGCAAGTCATATTTATTCCCCTTTCTTCTTTCGCTCTGTATAGGTAGCGTTCCAGTGGTCGAGATCAGGCCAGTACGCTGTAATAATCCACAGTGCATCCTCGTGGATACCGCACACCACATGGAGCCAGCGTCCAGCCAGATTCATGCCAAGCACAAGGCAGGATGGACAGCGGTAGTCCTCTGGTCTGTACTCTATTATTCTGCCGCTCTGGATGGCTTGCCGAATATCTGCCAGCAAGATACCACGCTCATACAAGCGAGCCTGTGAGTGCGCTGTAAGGAAGATTTCTCCGCTGCTGGCTAGTGTACGCAGGTTCTCTATTGTCAATTCCATCAGGCGGTTTCCTCTCCATCTGGTTCAGAAAGAATCTTTTTGAAAAGTTCTTCTGTCGTTCCGCTGAAATGTTCCCCACCGCCATTGTCTAGTTCTTTCATTGCAGCGAGGGTTTCAGCGTTCGGCGTTTCATCTGGTACAGACTTCAACAGAATATCCAGACAATACCGCTGAACGCTCTTGCCAGCGTCCGCAGCAGCCTTGCGAATCCTTGCCCCATCCTCTTTAGACGGTCGGAGCATGATATTGTCCTGCCTACGGTTATAGGCTGCATTTGATTTCTTCTTTGCTTCACTAATCGGCATGGTATCACCTCTTTGAGATGATTATACCACATTATCAACGGCACGTCAACGTGTATATTTTGAACAACAAAGGCACGTTAACATTGTGCAGTTTGCAAATAGACATAGGAACATTAACGTGCTATACTATAGACACAGCGAGAGGGAGCGACGCCGGATAAGAGATGAAGATACGGAACCGGGAGCGCAAGAGCATAACGCCAGCTAAGCCAGTAATCTCACTCTCCGAAAGCTGTATAAAAGAAAATGCCCTGTGACCGCCGCCAAGCTAGTACACAGAGCAAACCCCACAGGGTCAAGCCCATTATAACAAAGGCTGACCCGCAAGTAAAGAAGCGAGGTCTTAAAAATGAAGTACGATCTGCATGAAATCATGTGCAAGGCGTGGAAGCTGTTCCGCAAGGGCATCGGCACATTTGCCGAATGTCTGCACCGGGCATGGAGCAGCGCAAAGGCTGAACCCATCAACGCCCAGCGCATTGCAGAAGCCCGGCAGAGCGCAAGAGTGACCGAACAGGTCAACACATGGGCAGGATGGAAAGCCGCAGGATATGAGGTCGTGCATGGCTCTAAGAGCTTGTTCCAAGCGGTTCTCATTCACGCCACGAAAGGCGACACCGCCACTTATCGAGCATCGTTCTTCGGTCGGTCGCAAGTCCAGCCGTTGAACGCATAATCACAAGATGCACGAGCACACGAACACATGAACACGAGATATAGAAAGGACAGCAGACAATGAACGAGCAGAACAACACCAAGCACACCGCAGAAGTCAGCCAGATCGCAAGCCTGATTCGAGCCAAAGCCCAGAAGCACCCTGAAGTGATTGATATTGTGGTTGCTCTGATTGACAAGGTATCACAGAGTAGCCAGCCAGAGATTGAAGCGTTAGGCAAGCAGCTTGAACAGCACGAGGGCGATTATCCTGCTATTATGAAGCTGCTGAACATCCAGCCCAGCCCCCAGCACTAAACAGCATATAACACCAGCGCAGAGCCTTGTTTTAGCGGGTTCTGCGCTTTTTCTTTGCCCAGTAATGAAAGTATATTGCCAGACCCCGAAAGCCTGTTTCCCACGCATCTGCACAGCGTTCCCACGCACCCAGAAGCGAAGCCCATGCAATGCCGCCACATCTGGCGGTATCTGTGGGGGCATCCAAAAGTGGATTGACCCAGCCAGGAAGCCGCCGGGCATCACGATTCTGTGATAGTGCTATCAGGCAGACCGAGCAAGGGGCATAATTAGAATACCCTCAATTTTGAGGGCATACAACACCAGCGCAATTTTACGCCGATCTATGGCAGTCAGATTGACCCCCTTGCCGCTTGTGTCGATGCTGACACTTTTTTGTGTTGGGGTTGTCAATCTAACAGACACCCTTGTGTATAGGGTCGGTATTAGATACCGCTCCCCCATAAGTGGGGGAATAGGTAGGTGGGGCGTGAAACGCTACACACCCAGCCCATAGCAGGGGCATATAGTAGCCCACAATACAGCCGTATGATATAAGGCAGGGGCATATAGAATCCGTGTGCAGCCAGTCCCACAGAAGCCCATTTTTTGAAGATTGTCCCACATTCCGCCCACATTCCGGGCAATATCCGCACTGTGATAAAGCAAAAATCCCACGATACACGCCGCCATTCTAGCGGTATATCGCAGGATTTTTCTTGGAGCTAGTGACAGGAGTTGAACCTGCAACCCACTGATTACAAATCAATAATATTTTTCGTATTTATGCTATTTTTGCAGTAAGTGTTAGCTTGTTGTTCGCTTATGGCGTATTCTAAAAGCGATAAATCGCCCGCCTTATCTTACAACAAATGTTGCAAAAATTCAACGCATGTATGCGGAGCGTTCTTTTGTAACGGCTTCGCACAGGCCAGAAACAAGGTCTTCCGCCATGCTCCACATGTGATGCAGCTCTACGCCTGCTGCAGAATCCTCGCTGTCAACGCCGGTAAGGATTTTCTGTGCAATGCGGCGGTTTGCGTCAGCGTGCTCCATTTCTTCCCCAGAGAGCTTATACCACTCAGAAGAAGCGTAGGGGCAGACAGTTTTATAGTCCATTGCCATGCTTGCGTAGTTCATCGCATCGCTGTACTCTTCGGCCATTTGCTTTGCAGCATGAACGAGTGTGTCCTTATACCCTGCAAACTTTGCTTCGTCCATCATAACCAGGTCCTCCCCCTTACAGTTTTTCCACGGCCACAGCCATATTGTTCACCACGGCAGCAGTACCGGTCAGCAGGAAGCTCAGGATAGAGCTTTCGCAGCCGCACGCATTGCGCACCAGGAAAGTCAGTGCCAGATTGGTCGGTGCAGCCGCAGCGGCCACAACCTGAGAAGCGGTAGCGCCGATGACAGCCACGCCGTCCTTCTGGCCGGTCAGGGTCACGGTGCCCGCAGCCGTGGGAGCCAGTGTAGCAGACACGGTCACATGGTAGTAGCCCTGACCCAGCAGGGTGATGGCGTTGCCGTCCTGCCGGATGTTACAGCCAAACCGCCGGGAAGTGGTGCCGACAGGAATAACATCGTTTACCGCCACGGTCTGAGCCGAGGTGTTGGCGGTATAAATCGCAGATTTAGACATAAAAATCTCCTTCCTTATATAAAAGGCGGAGCAGCCTTTGCCGCCCCGCCAATCCTCGCCTAAAGGGCGTATGTGTTAGATGTTGCCGCAGACGTTATTGCAGCCGCAGAAGGGGCTCGGGCCCGCATTGTAGGAGTAGCCGTTGGGGTACTTCACAACGCCGTACATCTGGGAGGCCAGCTCCAGCTGACTGATCCTCTGATTCTGGGCCGCGATGGTCTGCTCATACTGCTGCTTCTGCAGCTCGGCAAACTTTGCGTCAATGTTGGAGTTGATCGCGCAGGTCTGCTTGTCCATCTGGGCTGCCAGATTGGCCGTTGCCAGACGGTTGTCGCAGCAGCACTGAGCAAGCTGTGCCTGGATGCCGTTGCCGGTCTGCAGGATGGTTGTGTTGGTGCCTGCCTGAGCCAGAGCAACTTCTTTGCCCAGCTGGCCGATGCCTCCCTGCATCTCATAGCCGAGATTACAGATACCGTTGCCGATGTTGGTCAGGCGGTCGTTGATCTGGCCGAACTGCTGGCCGAAAAGAATTTCCTGCTGGCTTGCAGCGGTGGCGTACTGGCCGAACTCGCCGGTGCGGTTGCCCCAGAGACCATTGCCGCCCATAAAGACGAACAGGAAGAGGATGATGATCCACCACGCGCCGCCCTGGCCCCAGCCGTCGTTATCGTTGCCACGGGTCACGGCAGCGATATCGCTCAAAGACATGTTATCCATAGTTGATTTCCTTTCTTGCGAATAGTGAAATTATTTCAAATCGTGGCCACGATTTTTCGATTACTTGATGAAAGGCATGATCTGCTTTGCCATCGCTTCCAGCTGGTGGTACTGCTCATCTGACATTTTGCCGGACTTGCGCAGCTCTTCCACCTGCTTTTGGGGATCTCCCTGGAAAGCGGAGCGGAACTGCTGAAATTGCCGGAGAAGCTGCATCATGTTGTTCATCGGGCCTGGCATCGCCGGGCTTCCTGAGCCGCCCAGGAACTGCATCAAAGGATTTGCCATACCTTAACCCTCCTTTGCCCGTGCGGGCCTTGCAGGAGCCGCCGGGGCCGTCTGATACTGCGCCATCACGCGCTCCACTTCGGCCTTTACGGCAGCCTGTATCTTCTGATCTGCCTGCGCAGAGGTTAGATACTGCGTCTCTGCCGGTGTCTGCATCGCCGCCGGGTCGATCTTTGTCAGGCGGTAGTACTCGCCGGACGCATAGCCCATCGTGTCTGCCTTTTTGACAGCCATGACAGGCTCGTTTTGCACCATGATCCAGCGCGTTTCGCCGGGCTGTACCATGACTTTGTCCACATCCGCGATTGTCGGCACCATCGTGAAGGGGCTTTGTCCCCCGCTCTGTGGAGCGGCCTGCTGGGCCATTTGCTGCTGATACTGGCCTTGCCCAAAGCCCATCGGTGACATCCCACTGTAAGGGTTCGATTGCCAGCCGCCAAAAGGATATGCCATAAAGCTTCCCCCTTTCTTCTGGGATAATTTTATCTCTTTCCCGGAAAGCGAGAGACAACGAACGCACAACGAAGGACAAAAAAAGAAAAGCGCCCACACGGCATTACACCGCATGAGCGCTTAATTTTCAGCTATTCTATTTTACAGATTCTTGATTTGTTCCAGCGTCAATTTTGTCAATAGAACAGCATGGTTTACCGTGCTATAATATATTTATGGTCAAGAGGGGCGGAAAGGAGAACGCCCATGAAGTTCAAAGAGTTTCAACGGCTGAACCGTGAACAGCAGCGCAAATTGTTTGAGCAATATAAAAAAGAGTGGTTAGCCGCTCGTAACAGCTAATCACTCCAAGCACAAGAAGCAACCATAGCAAAAGCCCCTCTTGTACCTTTATTTTATATTATTTCACGGAGAAAGTAAAGGTATTTTACAATGAACTATCCTTTTACGCGCGATTTTCTCCTGAAGCCGTCTGGCTTGACCGATGCCGACCTTGATGAAATGCTGAGAGACTGCGCCGATGATGTCTGCAAACTTATGAACTTCGCTTATGCAGAGGGTGTAAAGGCCGGTAAAAAGGCGGTGGGCGCATGAGTGATATTGTTCTTTCCACCCAGAACGGACAGGCCGTGGTATCCAGCCGGGAAGTGGCGGAGCGTTTTGGCAAGAACCACAAAGATGTTCTCCGCGCTATTGAGAATCTGGCGGCGCAAAATTGCGCCACCAAATCATTTTTTTACGAAACCACGTTTGAAAACCGAGGAAAGCTGTACCCCATGTACTTGATGAACCGCGACGGGTTCTCCTTGCTCACCTTTGGTTTTACTGGTGATGAAGCGCTTGACTGGAAATTGAAGTACATCCAAGCCTTTAACGAGATGGAGAAGAAGCTGACCACGCCCGAACCTGAACCGCCGGAGCTGGCACTATCCAAAGCGCTGGTGATGGCGCAGGGCATCATTGCCCGGGAACAGGAACGCTCCAAACAGCTCGAAAAGGAAAACGCCAAGCTCAAGCCCGCCGCCAAGTACGCCCACAATATGCTTTTGAGTGACGAAACGCTCACCATGACGCAAATTGCGCTCAATTTTGGTATGACGGCCAACAAGCTCAATAAGCTGCTGGAAGAATGGGGCATCCAGCGCAAAGTGAATGGGCAGTGGATCCCGAAGCGGAAGTATATCGATAAAGGTTATACTGTAAGTATTCCGGTTGAAATTGGCAACGGTGAGACCAAAGAGAGCACCCGCTGGAACCGCACCGGGCAGGCTTTTATCTACAAGCAGATGTACGACCACGGCTATTTGACCGTGAAGGAACAGGCCGAGCAGAAAGCGAAGGAACGCAAGGTACTCCCCGCCCCTGCTGAACAGCTCGCATAAATAAAAAAACCCCCGATGCTCCAAACGGAACACCGGGGGTTTGCTTTACTCAAAAACTTTTTCAATGCCTTTCAGCCGATAGCCTATCGCCGTCCGGCTGTAATGCGTCTGCGCTGCAATGTCCGGCAGCGGAAGCCGCTCAACGTACCGCAACCGGGCGATTTTCCGGTCTACCCTCCCAAGCGGTGCGCTCTTGATGGCGGCGGTCATCTGTTGTCGGTCAAGTCCTTGCAGCGCAGCGGGCAGCACTACACGAGCCGCCGCCACAGGCAGCACCGAGCCAGAAAGGCTGCGGCAACTGTCCGGCGTTGCGCACCACATTGCCAAGCACAGAAATATGGTAACCTGTACAAACGTCTGTTCCAGCGCGGTCAGAATTTGTTTGGATAATACTTTTTGAGCATCTCCACGGGTTAAGCGGTTCGTATGTAGTTCCTGCCATGATATCCTCCTTACTGCTTTTCCAGCGCCGCTTTCATGCGGTCAAAGAAAAACTGAATCACGGTGCCGATGGTCTCATCGGTGATGGCCCACGAGATAAATCTCCCCCACTTGCTGGCGTTGAGGGCCATGCGGAGCATCTGCGCCACCCACGCCTTGCGTTCTGCGCCTCTCTTGGTGCCCTGAATCTCTTTTTCGGCCTGCTCGATCAGGTCGAGCACAGTGCCTTTGACAGCCGCGCCATAGCCCAGCCGGATACAGCCCAGGGCGTAAAACGCAAAGCCGCCCAGCATAAGCACGAGGGCCACAGGGGCGGGAAGTGCGGTCAAAATGTTATTGATTGTTGCCATGTATTACTCTCCTCTCTCTTTTTCGAGGTCTTCGATGCGGTGATTCGCCACCTTGATCTGCTCTTCCAACACTGGTACACGCTTGGCGAAGTTGTTGTGCTCCCGAACTTCCCGGGTCAGCTCGTCCAGCTTAGTGTCAGTAATGGCCTGCTGTTTTTCCAGCTTTGCGTCCATGTTTTGAGCGGCCCTGCTGTTAGAGATAAGCACGCCGATCAGGCTCAGGCCGCCAGTGATGAGTGCTACGATGATTGCATCGCTCATGCGCCCTCCCGGAGACGGGTCAGACCCTTCTTGCGGATGATTTTCGGGTAGTTCACGGTGGTCACGTTGAGGTCAACGTTGCCGGAGATGCCAGGCACGCGGCCTTTGCTGGTGTGCTGGTGGGCATTGTACTTGAAATCCACCTTCGGGGTCTTGCCGGTGTAGTCCGCAAGCCATACGTCCCACCGGGAGGACAGCCTGGCCATATCCAGTTCGTATTTGTAGCCGGTGTAGGTGTAGAGTTGGGCATAAAAGCCCATCTTTTCCACCTGTTCCAGCGCGTAGGCGGCGAGGTTGGTGAGGTCGAGGGTGCTCATGGGCTTGAGCTTGTTTTCCTCCACGTCCACGCACACGGGCATGGTGAGCTCTTTGCCCCGCACCGCTTCCCGCACAAGGGCAAGCTCTGCATTGGCCATCGCTTCGCTGGTGGCGTAGGTGTAGTAATACACGCCCACGTCCAGCCCGGCAGCCCGGGCGTTGCGGTAGTTCGCTTCAAAGGTCGGGTCGATGTACAGGCCGTCCGACCGCTTGGAGAGCTTACGGTTAGTGCTCACGGTCTTGAGCATGGCCCCCTTGTAGCCCGCAGCAGCCACCTGTGCCCAGTCGACGGTGCCCTGATACCGGCTCACGTCAATGTACCGGTAAGGCGGCTCACCTGCCCACCCGGTCACGGTGTCCACAGTGGGCACGTCCGGTGCAGGAGCAGGCGCTTCTTTGTCAGCGCTGTCTCCGGCAGCGTGGGAGAGGGCAGAAAAGATATCCCGCAGGAAGTCAAGCATTGCTTTCCACCTCATAAAACCCCTCCTCCGTCAGCTTTGCCAGCACAGCATCCTTGTACCGGTCAGGCACGTTGTCGATGGTAAAAGCGCCGTCAAAGCGGTGCAGCTTGATTTGGGTCACATAAAACAAAACCATAACATCCTCCTTACTGTGCGGCCAGTAGGTCGAGCATAGCCGCTTCCAGAGCAGCAAGGCGCTCTTCTGCGGTGGGCAGCTGTGCCTTTTCCTCTGCTTCCTTGCGGGCCTTTTCCTGTGCAGCCAGCTCTTCGGCGGTGTACAGCACATACCGCTGTACCTCCACCTCTTCGTCGTAGGCTTCCTGTGCTTCCACGCCGGGCACGTCCACCACCTTGCGGACATCACGGCCTTTTTCGCGACCATCTGCGTCATAGTAGATTGCAGGGGTTCCGTCCGGCAAGGTTTCGGTCTCGTAGTGGCTGACCTCTTCCACGCCCGCCACAGCATCGTGATGGATGGTCTGGGTCTCCTGCTTGAGGGAGCCTTTCGTCAGGTCGGGGGTGGCGATTTCTACGCCGTTGCTGTCGATGATCTTCATGTGTGCTCCTTTCGGTTATGCAACTCTCCGCCATAAGTACATGCAGTATGCCGGGGGTTGGACAGTGGTGGACTTGCCGTAGATAGAGTTGGAGTTGGCGGCACTAAAGCGAAGGTCGTGTATTAACGCGCCGCCTAGTCCCGTTGCTGGATATTCATAATTGGCTCCATCCGCAAAGTAAAACGCTCCTTCTGCGTCGGCATTAAAAATGCCATACTGACTGGTCACTTTAGCCGTAATGTTCGGCAGTCCTGCCTCTACCGTTGTACCAGCCGGATGCGTGTCGCTCGCACCCATGATAAATTTGCCCTCAATTCGTTCCCATGTGCCGCCGTACAGCTCGGCAGGGCTGGTTGCGTTTTCGCTGATGTACAGACTGCCCACGGGGTGGTCTCGCTCGACTACCGCCGCAAGGACTTGCTGATAGATAGCATAGGCATCAGGGCCAATGCCATTTTTGAGTTCTCCTAGTGCCATCGTTTCTCCTTTCGGTTATGCCACTCTGCGCCAGATGTACACGGAGTAGTAGGGAGGAATGCTAGAGCTAGATGCAGTGTTTCCTGTAACGGAGTATGTTTCTCCACCGGGCTTCTCACCGTATGTCGAGGAAAATCCATCATTGGCGAGTGTATACTGTCCGTCATTAACTTTTTTGTTATTATCGTTCCATGATTGTGTTTTGTAGTTATATGTGGTAATGGCGGATGTCGGATATCCGACCAAAGCACCAAACAGCCACATAAACTCTAATTTGTACTCATGTTCATGCGCCGTGCTACCTCCCGTACTCCCTGCCGGGTAGGTATCACTTGCACCCATGATAAATCTGTTCTCAATTCGTTCCCATGTGCCGCCGCCAAATGTCACAGCCGGGTTTTCCGGGCTGATGGTCTGATAGATACTACCCACAGGATGTGCCGCAAGCAGGAAGTTGGAATAGATTGAGCCGTCACCATAGAACTGGCCACCATACTTGATGGGATACCACCGGGCGGAAATTTCCGCAGTCGGAATGTTGTGCGCACGGATACGGATAGCTCCGGTTCGAGTTTCGGGGTTTACGAGCATAGCTTTACCGGCTACGTCTGCGCTTGCGGGGTCGATGCTGACAGATACCACAGTCGTGGACGTAACGTCCGCTGTAATGTCAATGTAATGCGGGTACTCTGCAACTTCTGTGTCTGTTTGCCACCCCGTAATTGGAATAGAAAGATCATGTGGAACGACGGAGTCTGCTTTGCCCTTATTCAGCTCCTTTGCCGCCTTCTGTGCGTTGTTGACCTGCCTCATCAGGTAATTGTACCCGTGCTGGTCGTCCAGGCCAGCTTCTGCGCCGGTCGGGGCGATGATCTGACCGGATGTCCAATTTTCCGGGAGATCAGCGGGAAGAGGAATGTTTTTCAGGATATCATCCGCCATAAAGCAATGTTCCCTCCTTGAAAATAATGGTGTGTTTGAGCTTTGTTCTGGACGTGGTTTCGATGCTAACATCGTCCTGTGTGAGGGCGGCTCCGAACGCATCTTGCGCGGAGATAGCAGAGACTTTTGTGATCTTTTCCGATGGCAGAAGCTCATACTGCAGCGTGACTGCCGCACCGGAAAGGCTCTTTGCAAGGTTCGGAACGGTATAATTGCCGTTCAGCTGCACCATGTTGATGTGATCCGCCAGGTACGAGGCAAGGCTTGCCAGAAACAGCGGGGTCACAGATGCAGAAGCGGGCGCGGCGGCCGTCACCGGGACAAAATTATTTTGTCCCGGTGACGCAAAGGCATCCTTGCCCAAAAGCCAGCTGCCCAGAAGATAGTGATACCGGCTTCCGCTTGCCAGCACGGTGTCCGCGCCCTCCAGAATAGAGAGATTTACGTCCACGTCCGTTTTTTCGGTAATGCCAAAATAGCAGTCCGATGCGTACAGCGTTTCTCCCGCATCGTTCAGGAGCTCATAGTGGTTGACGGTCGAATTACCTGCCTCCGGTTCAATGGATGCTTCCAGCTTCAGGTTCTCACCCGCGATCATCAACGTTTCAGAACCCACCTGCAGTGTCGCAGATGCAATAACGCTTTTCAGCGGTTTCACGGTCGTTGCGCGGTTGAGCCGTGCCGTCGTGGCAAGCTCTGCCGCCTTGTGGGCCACGTCCAGAAGAAGCGTCCGCGTCAGTGTCGGCGATGCAGCAGCCTTTGCGGTCGTCCATCCTCCGAGCTCGGCAAACGGCTTTTTCCCAAGGGCCCAGCCGCCCAGGCGATACTGATACTCGTATTTCTGCACATCGACCTGCTCTGTGATCAGGATCCCGGTCTTGAGGTACGGCATACTGATAAAGACAATGTGAGCGGGTTTGATTTGGTTGATCAGGTGCGTCACCTCGTCGTAGTACGACTGGCTCTTTGCGCTCGTTGCAAGCCTCAGCTCGTAGAGCGGGTATGTGATGGAGCACGTCCATTCACCAGCGCCAATCAGTTCATCCAGCTTCTGATACAGAAACCCCAGTGTGTAGGGCGGGCGGGTCGCAATGCGGGTCATTACACGCTGCCTGCGGAACTCCAGAGATTCCTTTTCTGGGACAGCCACGATGTGAAACACCTTTTCCCACTGTGCAACGGAATCCTCGTCCATGGTCTGGAAAAAGAAGTTGCTTTGAACCCCTTCCACGGAACCAGCCAGCAGGTCAAATTCCGCTTTTTCAGCAGTGCAGATCTGCTGATAGTCCTGCACTTCCCGGTAGATGGTCGGCAGCAGCGGAAGCAGGTCGTGCGAGAGATCAAGCTTCATGCAGCGTCACCGTCCCAACCACAGGGACCTGCTGCCGTTCGCCGGTCTCTGTCAGAATCAAATCGTCCGCTGCTCCGTTCAGCTGGACGTTTGTCACGTTTACCACGCCCTCTGCCGTGATGATGGCCGCAGATACGCGGGCCGTGTAGACGTTGGCGCTGTATTCAATGCTGGTTTTGCTGATATTGGTCGCCCAGCTTTTCCGTACATTGAGCAGATATGCCTCCAACGCCTCCCGTACCGCGGTGCGAACTGTATCCAGCGAGTAACTAGGCAGGAGCGTCACCGATGCGGTGACCGAAACTTCCAGCTTTTCCGGGGCCGTGATCGTTGCCTTTGCACCGATGGGCGCAAGACCGAGCCCCTGCCCGGAGTTTGGCACCGGGTCGATGGCGTTCTGAATGGTCTGCACAAGGTCGGTGGATGCAGGCAGCCAGTCCGCACCCAGAACGGAGCAGAGCACCGTGCCGCCGCCTCTCCATGTCGGGTATACCTGCACAGCGCCCACGCCGTCCAGCTTCTCGATTTCCTCCTTGTACTGCGCCACATTGCCGCCAAAGGAGCGGCTGTTCAGCGCCGCTTCGATGCGGACGCGGAATTCGTCATCGGTCTCGGTCTCGTCTCCTGGTGTCAGGATATCCGAGATCCGGGCAGAAGTCAGGCCCTGAATGGTGTCGATGGGTAGGATAGGGCCGGTGTAGTCGTTGCCGATGGTGCCGGGCGTTTCGGCCAGAAGGCGGTAGGTGTGCCCGGAACCCAGAGCGGACAGCGCAATAAAATTGATACTGTCCGCGCCGTTGATGGTAGAGAACCGGCTGCCCAGCGGGATATCAATATTGAACTCGCCTTTTCGCACCGCTGCCGTGGCCTGCTTGCGGGTAACGCTGGCGATGGGGGCCAGCAGATCCAGCGCTCTGCCGGTGGCTGTCTGAAAAAACGCCTGCCGCTGCACCAAGTTCAGGGAAAGGAAGAACCCCTCAAAGACATAGGCGGCGGGAGAAAGAGCCGTTGGGATGGGGCTTGTGTCCCGCTTGTCGTAGTCGTCCGGGATCTGAGACAGCATATAGTCCAGAATGGCCCGGTACTGTGCGGTAGAAAAATCGATCATGCTGCGGTGTTCACCTCCGTGCTTGCCTGCATTTCGCCGTAGATTGTGGAGACGGTAAAGGATGCTGTCAGGGCCTGTCCCTGCACCGTGTAAGAGAAGTTCTTCACGCCGGTCACCCGGTCGTCCACGGTCAGAGCCTCTTCCAGGCGGCGCTGCAGTTCGGCAGCCACATAGCCCGGGTCTTGCCCCAGCAGCCCCTCCCACTCCATGCCGCTGTAAGAGCGGAAGATCTGCCAGCGATAACGTTCCACGTTCAGAATGATGGTCACGGCCTGTTTTACGGCCTCGTGCCCATCACATTCCCCGGTGATGCGGCCAGATGTCTGGTCAATGAACCAGGTTCTGGACGGCTGAGAAACGTACTCCACGCCGCCGGAAAGGTCGATAGACGCGCCTGTAGGAAGCGTAGCCATTACGATTCACCTCCGTATACTCTGGAAAGAACAATGAACTTCTGCCCGCTCTGAACGCGGAGGAGCAGCACTTTGTCCCCGGCCTTCAGGGCCGGGTTCAGGATGATGTACTTTTTGTCCTTGCTCAAAGGCAGCGCAGCGCCGTTTTCCCAGCCCACAAAGTTTTCTGCCTGCACTTTTGCATCAAATCCATCCGGCAGGGCCGACCACTCCGTAAAGTAGGGCGGAGCCGTGAACGCGTCCTCGCTGGGGCCGGACGGTGTTACGTGCTTGTGCTGCAGGATCTTGATCTCGTGCCGGTGGCGCAGGATGGGAATTTTCTTTTCAATGACAGGCTCTGCCAGGTAAAGCACAGCCTGCTTCAGCGGGGCCATTGCTTCACTGATCTGGATCTCCAGCTCATCATCATCCGGTGGGGCCTTTGTCACTGTTCCGATCTGCAGGTCTGTGGGCTGCCCGGCATCGTTGGTCTGCCGGTTGATCTCCTGCAATACTCCCAGTAAATCCACGCTTCTCCCTCCTTACAGTGCTTTTGCTTCCAGCTCCATGGTGTGCTCGTCATTTTTGAAGGTGTGCTCCGCCTTTTCCAGCATGACATACCGTTTGAACGGTTCGCCGTCCAGATCGGACAGGTTCACCAGGATCAGCGCCCCGGCCCGCAGACCCGGAACGCCAAGAGAAGAGAACTTGAGCTGCTGCAATACCCGGTTGTAATACTCCAGGCTCACTTTCGCCTGTTCCTTTACCTGAGCGTCGTTGGCGGCCTCGTCCACGGTCTGGTACAGCTGCAAAAGGCCCCACTTCCCGATGTGTTCCGAATCCTTCATCACGAAAACATCCGCCTTTCCCGTCTTCTGATTGGGCCGGGCCAGCTTGATGCTGTTGTAGGTCTGGGTGTCGATGGAGGAATCGAAGGTGTAATTCGTCATCAGGCTGTAATCACCGATGACGATATCGGTTTTCAGGTCGTTGGCCTCCTTGAGGGCCAGCCCGTCGCCGGAATCGTAAAACACATAGACCTTGCCGGTGTTGAGCAGGGTTTTTTGCAAGGCGGTGTTGATGATGTCGATGCAGCTTTTGTCCTGCATGATGAGGGAGGGCAGCTTATAGCCGGTGTCGGCCAGCTCGCCCACGTCCAGCTCAAAGTCCTCCGCGATCTGCCGGATGATGTCCCCGGCACTTTGGCCGTAGAAGGAGTAACTGGCATTGGCCTTGAGATACCGGATGCGGTCATAGCAGACCACGTCCACCGGCCCCCAGCGGTCAAAGCCCCGGGTGAACACCCAGCCGTAAAACTGCAGCTGACCATTCACAGAAAAGCGGATCACGTCTCCCTCTTCCAGCTTGGATTCCGGGGTGCGAAGATAGGTAAAGGTCAGCTTTCCCGGCTGCCCGGTGCGCTGGGTAGACCAGACCACCTGCGTGGTGCTGTTGGTCAGGTTCAGGGTGTTTCCGGTGGCTTTCTGAGCGGCCAAAAGCTCATAGGTCATCCTTCCACCTCCTGCAGGCTGTTCTCCGGCATCCAGCCCAGCACAGTGCCGCCGGTGTCTGCCACGCAGACGGGGCAGGGCCGGGAGCGGTCGATGATGCGCCGCACCACAACGATCTGGCCATGGATGCTGGTCAGAACTTCCTCCCCGCTGCCGGTGCCGTAGACCTTCCCGGTGGCTTTCCGTCTGGCCCCCACAACGAGCTTGTCTGCGGGGGTGCTCCTGGTGGGGGTCAGTGAGAGCTTTACAGAGCCCGCCGCATCTGCTGCAGTGTTTACCGCTGTGGCTGCCGAAACAGCCCGTGCGGCCACGCTGGCCACGTCAGAGATGATGCTGGCCGGGGAAAAGGTTCCGGTCTGGCCAGCGCCCTGCACAACAGCCCTCTGCGGGGAGTAATCCTTGTACTCGGTCAGGCTCAGGTCAAAATAGAAATCCCCCGTCTCCGCGCCGCGCTCCTCTGCCTTGAAGCTGGTAACGAGGCACCGAAAGCCCAGGCTCGGCCCCAGGAACGGTACGCCGTTCTCATAGAACCGGACGGGCGTGTAGACGATGGGGGACTTTTTCTTCATAGCGGTGGTGAAGAACGCCATATACACCGCCGGGGGCAGATGAATGCCGGTCTGGCCCGGCAACCGCCGCCCGGGCAGCAGGCCCGAAATAGACACGGTGCGCAGGTTCGGCGTGCGTGGTTGCATGATGGGGCCAAGGCCAAGCACGTTATAAGTTCCGTTGTCGGCAGAAAGGGTCTCCGGCAGCTTTTCCGGGTTGATGGGCAGGGCGATCACCGTTGCGCCGCTGGAAAAATACAGTTTGTACAGGGACATTTCTTTCTCCTTACTGCACGGTGACAGTGCTGCCTGCGTTCATCAGATCCACCAGAACGTCCCGCAGGGTGTCTGCCAGATTTCGGGCATCCTTTTCGGTGTTGCCGGTGTTCTGCCCCTGCACTGTGATCATGGGGGTCTGGCTTGTCAGGTTGACGTTATTGACGTACTTGCGCTCTGCCACATCCACCAGCATCTTGATCTGCTCATCGGACAGGTCAACGGTTTTTGCGATCTTGCCGGTGTTCTTGTCGATATTACCCAGCAGGTCTTTCACGTCTGCCGCCTGCGGAATTTCCAGCTGTCCCGTGCCGGTGCCCATAAGGCCGGATTTTCCGAGGTTCGCGCCCCAGTTATAACCGGATTTATAGGACTTGCCCAGGTCGAAGTTCTCCCACGGCTTGATATACTCTTTGTATCCGTTCTGTTTGATGGTCCAGTTCCGGCCATATTCCAGCTTTCCGATAAGCTTATCGATTCCGGATGTCATGTTCACTTCAACGCCTGGAATCATGTTGATAAGGCCTTCCAAACCCTGCGCTACGTTCTGGACGTACTTCAGGATGGTAATGGACATATCATAAAAGAGAACATCAATTGCTGTGATTGGGTCATTGAACGCATTACCCAGAAAGTTCACAAATGCGGCAAAGCCATTGTGCAGCGGGACCAATGTACCGTTGAGGATGAATGCCCCCATCGTTGTAAAAGCTCCGGTGATGATGCCCGTGGCCGAGATGGACGTCCCGGCAAAATGGTTCACCGCCGCGATGCCCGCGTAAAAGGCAGCCACCAGCACCAGAACGCCCACTGCCGCCAATGCCGCGGGGTTAGCTGACATCACGGCGTTAAGGAATGCCTGCGCAGCCGCCGCTTTTTCGGTGGCAAAGGTAAGGATGTTCGTCCAGTTGGCCGCGATAAGCATCACACCGAAGGCTGTGCCAAGGCTGACCACGATGGGGCCGATGGTCTGGATGTTGTTCGCCACCCAGTTGATAGCGGTGAGCAGCGGGTCAAGCGCCCGGACGGCGGTATTGCTTGCCACCGTCCAGACCTGCGCCCATGTCATTGGGGTCTTTTCAAACTCCGCGTTCGTGTCCTTGGCCGCCGCAAACAGTGCGTTTTTCACAATGTCAGCGGTGATCTGTCCCTGAGAGCCCATCTCGCGCAGCTCGCCCACGCTGACTTGCATATAGTCTGCAATGGACTTTGCAAGGGCCGGGGCCTGCTCCATCACGCTGTTCAGCTCATCGCCGCGCAGCACGCCAGATGCAAGCCCCTGTTCCAGCTGGAGGATCGCTGCCTGCGCAGACGAACCGGACGCGCCGGAAAGGGCCAGCTGCTTGTTCAGCTGCTCTGCGAACTGCACGATCTCTTTGGAACTGCTGAATGCATCACCGGCCATTGTGCCCAGCTGGGAGACCAGCCCCATCGTATCGGTGAAGCTGCCCCTGGAACGCTGAGCCGACTGGTAGATCATTGTTTCCAGCTCCTGCGTGGTTTGCAGGCCGTCGTTCATTCGATCGAGCCGGGCACGCATGGAGACCAGACTGTCAGACAGGTCAACGGCCTTTTTCAGACCCTGAATGCTGATATAGGACGCAACAAGGCTTTTCAGACTTTGCGTCAGCTGATCCGCTGATTTTTTTGCTTCATCCGTGCTCTTTTTGTGATCTCTGTTTGCTGTGGTAGCCTTCTGTGCGGCTTCTGCCGCCTTTGTAGCTGCGGATGCAAGCTCTCCCAGAGTGTCTTTTTGCTCTTGCATAGATTTAGCTACATCAGTTTGCGCCCTCGCCATATCTGCCAGAGAACTGTTCACGTTCACAATAGCGTCCACGACCTTAGAAAAATCTCCATTGGCAGAGGTTCTCAGAACGCCAGTTGCTACCGCCGCTTTTTGAGCGTATTTTAGATATCTCGAAAATGTTGAGGAAAACCGATCCTGAAGGACAAGCGTTTCCTGAATTTTAGCCATTTCGTCCCGCCTCCTTCATCCGCTGGGTCTCCTCTCTGCGCTTCTCCATGGAGCGCAAAGCAAATGCCCTGACCAGCGCCTTTTCACGCACCGGCAGGGCATCGTACTTGCCCGGGGACCAGCTGAGGTTATCGAAGCAGTAGTATGCCACCAGCACGTCGATATCCCAGCTGCCCCCGGAGATCAGTTTTTTGCCTCTTCGTCCAGGCTCTTGTCAAAGCCGGAGAGCTTGCTCACGGCATCGATCAGGCGGCCAAACTCACCGGCCAGAAGCATCTTGCCGGGAACCTGAACCGGGTCTTTGGTGCCGTATTTCTCACACAGCTCCGCGCTGCGGAAATCCGGGAAAACAGTAGCTTCCACGATAGTGCGGGCACTCAGCTCGTTGGCATCAATGGAATCCTGCCACTGGCCGTCCACCTTTTTCTGCCGGGTGGCTGCCTTGATGATGGCAGCGTTCTCCTCCTGGGTCAGGGAGCGGATCTTAAAGGGGACAGGTTTGCCGTCCTCACCCAGAAAGCGCTTGGAGATGATGACCTCTTTTTCCTCGCGGGTCACAGCGGGATGCAGAAATGCAGAAAGTGCGCTCATAAAAAATACCTCCTAAAATCAGTTGCTGCCCAGGTTGGCGGGGTCGTTGAATGCTTCCAGACGCTTGACGCTGGTATAGCTGAAATTGAAATCGTAGCTCAGCATGGCCTCCTCGTCGTCCAGAATGGACAGCGGGATATCGCCGGTCAGCACGCAGCCGTAGTAGCCCATCACCTGCGCGCCCACGCTGGACGTGGGGTCCTGGTTGGTGATGGTGATATCAAACATGTCCTGCACGCCGTTCTCGATGTAGTTCAGCACCATATCGGTGAACAGGTTGGAGCCGTTGGAGCCGAAATAGACGTTGCCGGTGCCGGTCTGGGTGACACCGTTGGCCTTTTTCTGAACCTTGCGGGTGCCGATGGTCTTCATGTCCGAAGTCTGAATGCCCGCGATGGTCTTGATGTTCCGCATACCTGCGGCTTCCAGAATGCGGCCGTTCCGGGTGATGGTGATCTTGCCCTCCGCACCGTTCAGGGTGTCCTGAGCCATTAAATAACTCATCTTTATTCCTCCTTACGCCACATCCAGAGTGATATAGATCTTGTTGGTGCTGCCCACTGCCTCGATGGCCAGAGTGATGAGCACGGCATCTTTTGCCTCGCCCGCTTCCACAATGACATCGGTCTCGCCGTCAAAGTTCTGGATGCCGCCGGATGCCTGGATCTGATCCAGATATTTGACGATGGCGCTCTTGTACTGGCGGCGACCGTCCTCGGTGTTGTCCACAATGCCCACATAGCTCTGGGCGAACTGCTTGTACAGGTCGTTGGCAATGGTGTTGCACAGCCGCATGGTGCGGTTGTAGCGGTACACCTCGCCAATCTCGCTGGTATAGGTGACCAGAGAGTTGATGTCATACTCCACCCGGACGGTGCCGTCATCGGCGTTGAACACGAACTTTCCCGCATTGATGGCATCCACATACTGATTGTGGGTCATCTTGGGAGAGATGTCTACTGCGTTGGGAACGGCGGCATTCGTCAGGTCGTTGGCGTAGGTCGCGCCGGAAAGCGCACCGCCGACCCACCAGACGGCTTCCTTCGGGGTCAGGGTGGTTCCATCGTTCATCACAAGACCGCTGCACACGTTGACGATAAAGCGGGTGTCAGGGTTGGTGGCATTGGCTTCCACCAGCTGAGAGAAGCGGCCAACTTCGGTGTTCACGCGCTTGATAAAGGTCTCCATCGCGGTCTTTACGGTGGCATCCTCGCCGTCGTACAGCATGGAATCGAAGTTGTAGGGCTCGATGTTCGTCAGGTAGGTGCTGTATGCGGCAGAGTTCACCTCGCCGTCCTTGCCGCCGGAAAGCTGGGTGCCGACATTTGCGGCCAGAGTGCCCGTGCCGCTGAAATCCACCCAGTCATTGCCGGTCAGGTCTGCAACGGTCTTTCCGGTCTGCTGATCCTTCACCACACCGTCAACGACCGTGGAGACCTGGAAACTGCCCTCGGGGCTTGTCAGGGCGGTGACGATCACAACGATGTCGTTGCCTCGGGAGCCGGGGAATTTTGCGGTAGCCGTCAGCGGGGCGATAGTGCCGGTGGCCTTTGCGCTGTCCGCAGCGGCCGGACGGTAAAGCAGCAACTTGGTGGGTGCTGCGGTGCGGTTGGAGCCGCTGAAGATCATGGATGCAAAGCGATTGTGTGCGTCTGTGATGTCGTAACCGGTATAAGGGGTCAGGTCATCTCCGGCGGCGATCTCCATCACCTTGCCAACGGGACCCCAGCTCATGGGTTCGCAGATCGTGACCTTGCCGCGGTCGCCAACGGTCAGATTCTGCTGGTTCTTGGAGCGAAATTTGAAGTAAATGCCGGGCCGCACCTTGTTCTGTACGGTCCAGGTTCCGCCTGCTGCCATAGGGTATTACTCCTTCCAAAATTCTTTCACAGCGGCCTCAGCCTCTGCGATGGTGTAAAACGGTTTGTGTAAAACAACAGCCAGAAAATCCGGCTGATACCCCGCAAAACGCGGGTCTTTCAGCAGCACTTCTCGGCTGTATTGGGTATTATCCTGTTTCATTGGTCTACCTTCTGGTTTACGGTCTGGGTCTGCATCTTCACTGCGTCCACGGGCTTTTCCACAAAAACACGCAGCTCAAACTTGTAATGCAGGCCGTCATCGTCGATATCCGTGCTGCGCTCGTAGGCGTGCAGGAGCTTTTCCGCTTCTGTTCCATCGGAATAAGGGAATGTTTCCATGCAGAAATCGAGCGCCTCAGCGGCTTTGTTGTACTGCTGGCGCAGGTCTGTGAGGTTATAGTCCAGCAGATAGGTCAGGTCGAGCCGGATGGTGCGCAGCCAGCGCCCGCCGGGGTAAGGCTTGATATCACTGCCCCGCTGCTGGATAAACATGCAGGGCGGCTCTACGCCTTGCTGTGCAGGGTCTTCCAACATCTGCACGCCGGGCAGGAAGGGAGCCAGATACTCTGCCAGAGACCGGGCCAGCGTTGTAATGGTGAAGTTCATTTCAGCATCTCTCCCAGCTTGTTCACGGCTTTTTCTGTCTCTACTTTCACGGTGTGCTTGTATGCCTCAATCCCTGCGTCGGACATGTGCAGGCCCTCAACGTAGGTCGTTTTCGTGCCCACCATCATGCCAACCTCGCCCCGGAGGCCCGGGTCGTATTCCAGCATTCCGGTATATTGGTCTGCGTGCAGACCCGGCACAAAGTGCTTGTCCATCCGGTGGCCGTCGTTGACGTAGGAGGCATAATTTGCATTATTACTCAGGTTCGTCACAAGTTCCCCGCCCAGAAGTCCATAAGGCTCTGTTCGGCTGTCAGTTGCCCAGCGCTGCTTCAGCTCGCCGGTGCGGGTGTTTGTGCCGCTCAGGCTGCCCGCTGTGGGCGGGGTCTTATCCTGCGCCGCTTCCACAGCCCGGAGGGTGGCATTGCGGGCAACGTCTGCGAGCATTTCGGGCAAAGCGGCCTGCGCCGCTTCCAGCTTCTTGATGTATTCCTGCAGGTTCATTTCGCACGCTCCTGACTGAGAAGCGTGATCTCCTGATGGGCCAGCCCGGGCAGCACTGCCCCGAAGGGCTCATAGTACAGGTCAGGGTCCCCGGCAAAATACCGGGTCTCCTGCACGGTGTGCCCCAGCCGTGCCCCCCTGTGGATCACTAGCTCATCCAAGGGCTTGATATCCACATCAATATCACAGGCCAGCTTGTCCGTTTTCTGGACATTGGCTGCTGTCTGGGTCATCGTCGGGGCCTTGTCCTGGCTGCGGTACACCCGGCACGGAACACCGGAGCGGACGACCTTCCGTTCCTTGCGGGTCAGATTTCCGTCCTTCACGGTTTCCGTGCGCCTGATCTCCATCAGGTCGGTATACCAGTCATTCCAGTTCATGGGTGCACCTCACATCACAAAAGTTCCGGCCGCACCGATAAAGCGGGCACGGTTTGCCAGCATCTGACCGTAGGTGGTGGCGTTCAGGTCGCCCCAGTCCTCTGTTCCTGCGGTCAGGGCGCTGGTGTCGTAGGTCACGGAGCTGTCGCCCAGCGTGGCAGACTTCACCACACCCACCAGAGCGCCGGACGCTGCCGCCTGCGCCGGGGTGGCGGTGCTCTCCGCATAGGTGCGCAGCTGCAAAGTGACGTAGTGGGCCACATAAAGACCCACGGCATAATGCCAGCTGTCCAGCCATTTATCCGGCTGAATGCTGATGTTTGCCATTTTCACGATCTCTTCCAGCATCGCATCCGGCAGGTGGCAATTGCCGTCCGCGTCACAGAACTGCGGGTATTCCGCCTTGAACTGCTCTGCGGTGTAATTGCCCACACTCTGCCCCAGATTTGCGGCCTGTGCAAGAATGCCCTGAAACTGCGGTTTCATCGTCCAGCACATGGGCAGCCTCCTCAGTCTTCCTTCGGGTCAGCAGGCTCCTGCGGTTCGGCAGGCTTGTCCCAGTCCGCAGTCTTTTTCTTGCGGACGGGCTTGTCTGCGGCATCCTGTACAGCCTTGTCACTGCGGTTCGTGGGCACGATGTCGCCATCGGCCACCAGCGCCTTGAAATAGGCTGTCTCTGCCGCCCAGCCCGGCACTTCGACCAGCTGCTCCCGGTGGAGCGGAAAGGTCTGAGAGCCGTCTGCGCTGGGCAGGATGATGTTTGCTTTGGAAAGCACGAAAGCCATTTCTGCCACCTCCTGATCAGATGCCGTCCACGTACAGCATGGAGGTCTGGTACATGAGCTGCACCTCGGATGCGTTTGCCATATAGGCGGTGTCGTAGCAGACATTGGTGACGTTGGGGGTGCTCATCACGCGGGACAGGGGCACCAGCTCGTCTGCCTTGACAAAGCGGCGGTTGTTGACGTACACCACCATGCGGTCACCGTTGGAAGCACCAGCGCCCTTGACCCAGCGGGTGGGAACGATCTCCAGATCCACGCCGTGGTTTGCGGCCACATTGTGCTTCTTCAGGAAGTCGTAGATGGTCTCAGTGCCCAGGTCACTCACCATGGTGGTGGTGATGTAGCTGTACTGCTCGTAGGGGATCAGGATGTGATTGGGAATGCCTGCCTCGTCGTACTCGTTGGCAGCCCACACGGCAGTGATGGCATTGTTGATGTCACCGAGAATCTGCTTCGGGGTCTTGTCGGCCCACTTGGTGGAAGAAGCCGTGCCGGAAGTTGCGGCAGTGGTCTTGGTGACATCGGGATTGTTGACAAGGCCGGTGGTAGCGTACTCGTCAAAACCCACGTAGGTGTTCTGATCCATGTGCTTGTCATAAGCCATCCGGATGCCGTCCTGCAGCATCTGGTCAAGGCTGCGGCCAATGAAGTTTGCGCGCTGCATATCCACGAACATGACGCGCAGAGCGGCGGCAAAGACGTGGGCTTTGAATGCGCCCTTGCTCACGCTGGCCTGCACCACAGGAATGCCGTTGGAACCGCCGCCGTTGACGGCAGAAGCGCCGGAACCGCCTGCCATACCGTAGGCCACGGACATGGCAGAGACGTAATCCACCCAGCCGCCGCCCACCTCGATGGGGATATCACGGGGATAGGTGACGCTGGTGAGGGGCTTGCGGATCAGCGGGTCACGCTTTTCCAGCTCGCTGGTGAGGAACGCATTGCCGCTCTGGATGGCAGCCGCGTCCATGGTGGGAGTGCCGCCGGGCAGCGCAGCACCGGCGTTGTTTACGGTGAAAGTACCGGCATTGGTGGTGCCGACGTTCTGGAAGTTTGCCATAGTCTAAGCCCTCCTATCAGGCGTTTGCACGGGTGAGGATGACCAGCTCGGCCACGCCGTTGGCATCAGCCGCGCCGCCCCACTGGCAGTTGGTGAGTTTGACGGAGTTTCCGGCGGTCTTTTCGTCCGCTTCCGCCTCAAAGCCGCCGACCAGTGCGGTGGCATAGTCAGCGGTCTTGGCAATGCGGACGTAAACGTCACCGCCCAGAGCCGGGGTCCCGCGCTGGCACAGCACGTTGATGCTGCCGCGCTGGAACACGCTGCAGGCCTCGCCGGGGGCGTATTTGCCGCCATTCTGGTCAGGATAGACCAGGGCGCTCTTGACTTCGCTGCCCGCAATGCCTGCGAACTGTGCAGCGGTAGTGCCTGCGCCGCCCATCACGATGACCTTGCCGTTGTCATACTTCAGGGCAGTGCCAAAAGAAATGCTTTCGGTGCCGCCAACGGGGCGGGTGTTGACGATCATATCCGGCTGACGGGCATAAGTGCCAGCAAAGCCGTGGGGCATGGTCTTGCCGATAATCTGAGTATTCAGGGACATAATTTAGCCCTCCTTCTTCATGTGGGGATTGCGGTCGTTGTAAGCGGACTGGGAATCCTGGCACAACTGCTCATACCGGTTCTTACCGGATGCGCTGGCGGCAGCGGCGGCGCTGTCCTGCGCAGCCTTTGCGATGGCATCCACGGAGCTGGTGCCCTTGACCTGCTCGATCAGGGTCTTGGACAGGGCATCACGGGTGGCCTTGTCCTGAATGCCGTTGATGATGGGGCGCATGGCTTTCAGCAGAGCCAGGCCGCTGTCATTGGCGGCAGGCTTTGCGCACTCGTCCTCGGAAGGAACAGTGGTGGAGCCGCTTTCGTCCTCGTCCTTTTCCTTCTTGTCAGACTTTTCGCCGGACATTTCAGCAATCACCTTGTCCAGGTCTTCCGGATCTTTGTCCTCTGCCTTCTTGGTGTTGGCAGCAATCAGCTGATCCAGTTTGCCGGAAAGGTTGTTCAGCGCGTCCAGAACCGCGGTGTTCTGGGTGTCAGCGGGCGCTGCGTTTTCAGCGGGGTCTGCATCCTGCGCCGGAACGGCGGGTGCTGCATCCAGCGCTGCGGCAGCGGTCTCCACCATGCTGTCAAGCTCTTCGGGGGCCGCGTTCTTTGCCGCCAGACCGAACAGAGACAGCAAACTCTTGCTCTTGCTCATGTGTTTTACCTTGCCTTTCTCCGCCGGAAGTTCGGCGGCGCTATCTTTTATTGCGACATCACGGCCAGCGCGCCCACGGGGCACGATGGCGATGTGATTTCCTCTGATATGGGTCTGCCGGTATCCTGCGCCGTCTGCCTCATACTGGCAGTAATAGCCGCAGGACACATCCCGCATGGCCCCGTTCTTGACCTCGGAGATCAGTGTGGGGTCTTTCAGGTACAGGTCAGCCACCAGATAATCACCCACTCGGCGAACATTCTCTGCGTGGCCTTTGGAGTAGGCGGCCTGATTTTCCTGCACGATCATCTCCGAGGGATGGGTGTTGGTGACATCTTTGCCCTCAAAACTGGCAATTGCCGCCGGGTCAAACACGTCCTCGGCGCTTCGTGTCACCTGAAGAACACGCTCCGGCATCCCGTCCAGCCCGATCTCCCGGGCCAGATAGTTCTGCGTGCCGGTACGGGCGATTTTGACATCGTGGCAAATTAAAAAGCCCTCCGGCGTTTCCGTCATGTGAGGGCTCAGTTTGCTTCCATAGTACGCAATCAATCGGCATCACCTCCGCTTCTGTATGCGTTCATCCATTTGTGATATTTTTCGTCATCTGCCAGCTTGTGCCGCTGGAAGGTTTCAAAGGTCTTTGGCACCTTGTCTCCCAGAGCCGTGCGGTAATTTTCCCACTGGCGGTAATCCCGCAGCCACTTGGAGCGTCCCTGCTCCTTTTTGCGGTAGGCCTCGATCTGTGCCTTGGTGCGCGGGTCTCGGCTGTAAGGATTTGTTGTGGGGTCAGAAAAACGCCTGATCCGTTCCAGTTCTTTCTCCGTCCGCCCGGCGGGTGTCCATGGACGAAGGGCGTGCAGGCAGTTCGGGTGGATGTTCAACCAGCTGTTGGTCAGGTCATTTGGCCCGGCGGGGTCTACTTTGCCGAACGCATCCGAAAGCGGAGGGAAGTGCGGGTCTTTACCGCTCTTGCTGTATACCCGGCCCTCATACGGAGCGCAGAGGGCACAGGTTGTGCCGTGGGAGCTGATCTGATACAAGTCCTGCCCCTCGTCCTGCGTCACCACAGACAGGATTTCAGCCTGCCGAGACGTGGTGCGGGAGACCATCGTTGCATAGGTGTGCAGGCTCCAATTCCGTCCCGCCTTGTCTGTGAACGCCGTCACGCCCTCCCGGCGCAGAGCATCCACGAAAGCGGGCACGCTCTGGTTCACACCCATTCCCACAGCCTGCTGTGCCGCCACCTGCTCCAGACCGATACGCCGGTAAACGTCCGGCTCAGTCCGGCCCAGAAGGGCGCTTTGCAGAGCGGAAAGCACCGTCATGTTCCCGTCCACCAGCTGGCCCATGAGGTTCATCGTGAGCTTCTGCACGATATCCGTCTGGGTGCTGGTAAGGCTTTGGGCGCTGGTGTAGCCGCGCAGGTGCTTTTCCACGGTCTCGCCGGGAATCGCCCGGGCCTCCGGGTGATGGACGTAAAACTGCGCCTCGACCATGCGGGGCACATACTCCCATTCATCCGTTTCCAGCTTTCGGAGAATCTCCTGCACCCGTTCCAGCGCGGCCACGGCGTGATAGTCCACAAGCCCCCGGCTGCGCAGGCGGCCGATCTCGTTGATGATATCAGTCTCAGCCTTGAGATAAAGCCGGATCAGGCGTTGCAGCTCCCGCTCAGGGGATGCACGTGCAAGGGTAGGCATGTATTATTCGCCCTCCTCGGTGTCTTCCTGCGTCTTTTCTGTCATCAGCCCCGCCAGCGGGTCGCGCAGGGCGGTCACGTCCTGGTAGGTCTGGCCCTGCTTTGCGGCAATCAGTTCGTCGGTCAGGGAGCCGAACAGGCCGGTCTCGTCCTCTAGTTTCTTGAGCTCGCGCATTGCCACATCTGCATCCAGAAGCCCTGCCTGAAACGCTGCAATGATGACATCTGTCTTTTCCTTGGCGATCGTCGCCGTCTCGCTGGCAGTGGGTGTCCACAGCGGCGGGAACGTTACGTCAAGGTCGAGCTGCTCAATGCCTGCGCTGCGGGCCACTACAGGAAGCAGCTTGTCCAGAATGGGCCGCAGCTTGCTTTCTCGCAGGGTGTCCACATAGTCGTAATAGTTCTTCAGGTCGCTTTCGCCGGTGGCGTTCATGCCCGCCGGGGAACGGCCAAACAGCTTGGTCATGGGGTAGTGGGACGCACCGCACAGGTTCAGGCACATACTCTCGTATACGTCCGAAAGGCCCGTGAAGGTGTACTGGGTGTTGCTGATCTTGTTGCCCTGCTCCACCAGCTGCATCCCGAAATTGGAGCGCAGGACCTTCTGGGCCTGCATGGTGTTCCAGAAACGCCGCTGCACGTCCGGGCTGGACATGGAGAGCAGCTGCTCCAGCCCCTTTACCTCCATGGTGTTGACGTTTGCCTGGAAGGTCAAAGCGGCCATGTTGGCGCTGACGTTGTCGTGAGCCACCACGTCATTATAGAGCGCTTCCACCTCGGACTCGCCCCAGTAAAGCTCCGCCTGTCGTTCCAGATCGGGAAGCTCCCGGCCCACAAACCGCACAAGACGGGAGTGATGGACACGGGCGGCAGTATGACCGGCGGCATCGTTGATGCTGTAATACTCCGGGACAAGCTCCCCGCCCTCAAAGGTCAGGCCTGCGTCCGGGCTGATTCCCTGCCAGCGGTCGAGGATGTACAACCCACGGAAGCTGCCGGGGAGAATGGCTTCTGCATCCAACGGGCGGGAAAGGTCCTCCTGCCCGTCAATGAGGATAAGCCCGGCGGCACCGCCGTACAGGCGGCCCCATTTCAGGCCAGTGCTCACACGGTCCCGGAGCCGGGTGGAACGCTCCACAGTCTGGATTGCCTTTCCTTGCTCCGGTGTTGTGCTTTTGAGGTCGTACCACTCTCGCAGCATATCGTCCACGAGCAAGCCCACAACGTTCTGCACCACCCAGTTGCTGCGGTACAAGCTATTCAGCAGGGCGTAATTGTCCGTCATCCGGGTCAGCGGGTATTCCGTTGCTTCCAGCGGGCTTTGGGAGCCGTATCCCAGCGAGAACAGCGGGTTGGAAAATGCGTCCAGCGTGGCCGTCATCGGTTTCTCTGTGCCCCCGGCGGGGCGGCTTTTGTTACGTCTGGACACGTTCAAACCTCCAATCAGGCAGTGAGTTGATATAGTAGCGCAGGGCATCCGGTCCGTGGTCCTGCTGTTTGATTGGCTTTTCCACGCCCATGAGGGCGGCTTTATCGTCCCACCGGTATGTGCCAAGTTCATCCAGCAGCCCCTCGCAATCGGTAGAAATCAGCAGATCGCGGTGGGAAAGGAGCGTGCTGCACTTGCGGATGCCGTTCAGTACGTCGTTGTTTCCTTCCATCACATAAACGCCGCGCTGCCGCAGAGCTGTGATAAAGGACGCTGCCGCCGGGTCAACGATGGCGGCGCAGGGGTCTTTCCCCATAAACTCCATGAAGGCATCGGCATACTCTTCATCTGTTTTCTGCCTGTGCTCCTGGCGGCTGTCCCATCGGTATTCCCGATGTACCCGGACTTTCTCGCCGTCATCGTATACATCGAGGTAGACGGTCGGGTTGGTAGTTCCGTAGTCGCATGTGATGGTACGGGTGGAAAGGCTCTTGAATCCCACCGGTGCGTCCTGCGGGCGGTAGGTGTTGGCGGTGGTGTCCATCATATCGTAGATCAGGCCCTCGGCCATCACCCAGCGGCCCAGAATGTAGCGTTCATAGAACACACCGCTGTACATGCTGCGGTAGCGTTCCCGGGTGCGTTCATCCAGTGACGGGTTATCGTCCATCAAGAAGTGCAGATGCAGCGCACGGTGTTTTTTGGCCTGTAAGATCCACTCCTTGCGAAACCAATGCTCAGGGTTTTCCGGGTTGCAGTTGAACCAGAACTTGGCACCGGTGACAGAGCATCGGGCCAGCGCCTGCTCCACAAAGCTGCGGGGCATGAGCGCTACCTCGTCCAGAAGCACCCCGGCCAGCGTGATGCCCTGAATGAGCATGTAAGAACTTTCGTCCTTGCCGCCGAACAGGTACACCATGTTCACCTTGCTGCCGCGCTGCACCGTAAGAACGTGGCCGCTGCGGTTGTAGGTGATCTGGAACTGCTGCTGCAAGTACCGGACAGACAGAAGCGGCTGAACGATGTTGCGTTCCACCGCACCCACGCTCTTTCCGCAAAATGCAAAGGAGCAATGGTTGAATTCTGCCATCATCCAGAGCACAAAGGACAGGGACATGATGGAGGTCTTGCCGGAACGAACCGCACCGTCGCAGATCAGGGCATCGTAGTCGCTTTCATACGGAAAGGTCAGGATCTGTTTTTGCTTTGGGGAGAAGCTCATTTCTTAAACTCCTCCTTCAAGCTCTTGGTGATGGGATCATCCTCAACGGTCTGGTCGAATTCATCTTTTTTGCCGCCATCGACGACAGCCCACTTGTCAGGCCGACGTTTTTTTAGATAGAAAATTTGCGCAGTTACGTTTGCCGGAACAACTACTTGCTCTTCCACATACTCTACGCGCTCTTCCTCAAGCCGCTTTTTCCCGTCAACCATGACTTTTTTTAACTTGATAGGTTTTTTTACAGTCACTGTGCGCGTTTTGCAACTCTCAAACAACTCGTTTTCTACGATGTAGTCTGCATTTTCCCGCCCTATTTTTAAAGAGTCGGAAATGTCGGGAAATCGGCTTTTCCACTCGTTCAAGGTATCACGGTGGATTCCCATATTCTGAGCTATCTGCTCCTGCGTCAGGCCGTCTCTTGCCCAGCCACGAAGCAGCGTCAGCCCTTCAGGCTCTAGCCACTGCTCATACTTACCTTTGCGGCCAATCTTAGCTCACCTCTTTTTCGAGAACAGCCTTTTCTCCAGTCAGGTCTTCCCATCGCTTTACAATGACATCGACGTACTTCGGATCATACTCCATCAAATAAGCTGTTCTTCCGTTCTGTTCGCAGGCGATCAACGTTGTCCCGCTTCCTCCAAACAGGTCAAGGACAATATTCCCGTTTTCTGTGTTGTTCTTGATTTGATAATCAAAAAGCGCAACCGGTTTCATGGTTGGGTGCAACTCGCTCTTAACCGGTCTATCAAAATCAAGAACCGTTGTCTGTTTCCTGTCACTTGTCCATAGATGTCCTGCGCCATCTTTCCATCCATACAGGCAAGGCTCATGCTTCCACTGATAATCCTGTCGTCCCATGCACAACGTGTTTTTGTTCCAAATCAAGCACTGTCTTACAGTCCAACCAACGTCTTTACACGCCCCCCGGAAGTTATACCCTTCTCCATCTGCGTGCCAAATATAAAAAACAGCGCCCGGCCTCATTACAGCATCAGCGCTTTTGAAAGCGCTTGTCAAAAAATTTCTGAATTCATCATCGCCCATGTTATCATTTTGTATGAGCAGTCCATCCGTTCTCCTGTGCCTTTTTACCGCTTCGCTTACGTCCCTCACTGCTCCATAGTTTACGTTATACGGTGGATCTGTAAGCAACATATCAGCCTGCGCCCCCCCTATAAGGGCTTTGACGCTTTCTGCATTAGTGCTGTCCCCGCACATAACGCGATGCCTGCCGCACTTCCAGATATCACCCAGCTTCGCCTTTGGAGGTGCAGCTTCGTCAACTTCTGGAGCCTCATCCTCAGCAACCTTCGTTTCTTTGCTGTCACCAGCAGGAAGGTCGAAATCAAAGTCAAAGTCGCCAAAGTCCACTTCTGCCAGTTCCTGTTCGAGTTTTCCGAAATCCCACCCAGACATTTCACCGGTCTTGTTTGCGAGGATACGGTATTTCTGCTTCTGTTCTTCGGTCAGGCCGGTGTAACGTACCACATCAGCAGTGTTCACATGGAGCTGCATCAAAGCAAGACGGCGGGTGTGACCACTGAGGATGACATTGTTTTCGTCCACCTCGATGGGATCAAGTGCGCTGCACTGGCGCATACTTTCCGCGCAGGCGTTCACGGCTTCCGGGGAGATCACGCGCGGGTTGTTCTCATACGGAACAAGATCTTCGACCGGTAATTTCAGCAGCTCTTTCTGAATCATGTTATTCTCCTTCCGTGCAAAATAAAAACCGCCCGGAAATCCGAACGGTCAAAATATCGAACATGCCGCCAGTAGGATTTGAACCTACAACCTGCCGATTACAAGACGGCGGCTCTGCCAATTGAGCTATAGCGGCATATAAGCAGCAACGCCGTTATCTGCTTTTACCGGACAGTAAGACGTTGCCGCTGCATCTGGAACTTTTGCGGCCAGATGCCCCGCTACTCTCTGCATGCCGTCCCCCGGTCATGCAAAGTCTGGCACTCCAGGCAGGGCTCGAACCTGCAACCTGCGGTTTTGGAGACCGCTGCTCTACCACTTGAGCTGCCGGAGTATAAAACGCCGCCCTTGGAATCGAACCAGCCGTGCCTACACACACGCACCGCGCTCCACATTGCGCTCAGGCGGCCATATAGCAAATAAAAACAGCCCACGGTTCGCCGCCGGGGCTGCTTGAGTTGACGCACATCCTGCGGGGCATGCTGGCCCGCTCGGATTTCCGGTGCTGCTGTTCACGGGCGGAGGTTTCAGGGCGTGGGCAAGATTTCAGGAATCCCACACCCACCCGCACACCGGTGGTGAATCACTCCATGCGTCAGACATGCCGCGTTACAGACTTTGCGGCGTTCGGTGCGAAGCTGTGGAGTCGAACCACATCCCATCTCCCGGGTCGGTAGGGTGCCCCAACGCACACCTCGCATAGAAGCAGCCCGCAAAGCACGGTGTCAAAGCGAAAAAGCGTTAAGCGGCATGAACGAAAGGAGAATCCGTACGGGGCCGCGCTTTGGAAGCTGCTGAGAAGCGGCGCACCGCTTTGCGCGGTTCCGCTTATGCCATGATACAGGAAGTTAGCACAAATGTCGATTCAAACGGCACAAAACAAGTGCCAAAATAATGTGCGTTTTATTGGTCGGTTTGGATATTTTTCCAAATTTCAGCAAGTGCCTCCATCCCCTCCCGGATATAGACGGAAACGGCATTAACGTTTTTAAAACTCACGCTCTCCGCGATTTTGCGTTGGCACAGGTTCTGGACGTAATAATCATAGATGCAGTCAGCTTGTTTACGAGCACGTGCAGACCCACTCAGGCAGTAGGCCCGCCGGGCAGCCTCGGTGCGCAGTTCACAGAGATCAAGCTCCATCTGCTTGAGGTTCCGCTCTTCTGTGTCGATTCTCTCCACGGCAAAGCCCACTTTGTCACTGGCTCCACCACCCGCAGGCATCCCGCTCATGCTCTGGGTGCACTTTTCGGCAGTGTCCCGGATGCGCTGGATCTTCTGCTTCTGGGCCTCGACCTGCTCCGCCAGATCTCTGCACTGCTGAAACCACGCCTTGACGGTGCGGTAGTCCGCGCCACCGTCAGTCTTTGGCGTGTCGGTGTCAGGTATCCATGTGCGGGTCATCGTTTTCCTCCTTGCTAGCGAAAATCTCAAAAGTGACTTTTAGCTTCTTGTTTCCGATAACGCCCCACGCCTTTTCGAGCTTCGTTTTGTCTGAGCGTTCCATTTCCGTGATGAAATGCCCCATGACTGCTTTGACAGCTTCGCTTGTCACCTCTGATTTATTGCGCCACATCTGCAATCCGTCTTTGCGTGGCGTGGACAGCGTTCCAGCATAGATATCTCCAAACAATCCACACCCAACATGATATTCAGCCATTTTCGTCCTCCATTTCCTCGATCCAGATCTCTGCTCTGGGGTTTTTCTTGTCATAATCCACCCGGCTGCCATCGTGGGCGGCTACGATCTGGCTGTTATCGTCCGCCAGAACCTTGGCCTTTACCAGAATGTCGCAGGTCGCCTCTATGAGGTTTGCAAGATCAACCTTGCGCCGGGTGGCCATGTAGTACACGCACCTCACGTTTACGCGGGCTGTGATGGGGTTGTAAGGCCGCTTGATCTGCCACAGGCACTTTTCCTGATACTGCATGAACGCCTCGCTGGGGGCCACAATGCGGCGGTTTGCGTGGGCCTTGAGGATGCGGGCAGAGTTTTTCTTTGTGCGAGGGTCGCCGTAAAGGATCAGGTGCAATCGTCATCACCTCCCAGTAGCTCGTTTCCACTCAGCTTTGCTTCTGTTTCTTTTACAATTCTATCTGGTATGATATAATCACACGGAAGTTCGTTAGAAAGACCACAACTTTCATGACTTCCGAGGTTGTGGACGCAATCCTTACACCCATTTTCAAATTTTGCATCGCAATATCTTTGCAGGACAAGGGCCGCTTCCACAGCTTCTTTATCTGTCGGGATATAAAGCGCATTCAGCAAAAGATATCTCTCCCTTCCTGCATCCGTTGGAAGGTTTCTTCGTAGGAGTAGACCTTTGCCGGGACGAACTGCATTGTGTTTGCATCTGCCAGCATCACAACGTCCTCATGCTTTTCGATCAGCTGGCGAAGCTCTTTCATGTAGGCCACCAGCCCGCAGGCATCCGAGTATGAAACGCCGCGGCCCATCAGCTGCTTGATAAACTGTTTCTGTGTCATATAATCACCCCCATTGTTCTGACATTGCTTTTGCAATGCCCGGAAAAGTTTTACTTCGTTCTTTTGCATGGCCACTTCCAAGCTGCCATATCCTGGTTCTTTCTTTAACTGGAAGAGACATCATGTCTTCATATACATTGTTGGTTTCGGTTAGCCTGGGAAGATTTTTTAACCACAAGCAGGTCTTTTTTTGCTCCGGGTGCCCAAATTGCCAGGGATTGATAATCTGGTCCGGCTTTCTGTATAACGTAGACATTACACACACCGGGTTTTCAATGGCAATTCGCAGAATATCTGCTTCCGCAAACTTCATAAAAAACGCAGCTGCTTCAAAGCGCAAGCTGAGAGGCTTTCTTCCCTCCGTGAACCACCGCGCGCCAGAAACAGCCAAGTGTGTGCAAGGCGGGTGTGCAATGAGCAAGTCCCACTTGCCAACGTCGTGCGTTATGCCGTCCATCGTCACGACCTGCCCCCCCCCTCCAGAGCCTTAAGCGCATCGCCCAGAATGTGCCACTCTGGATGTCCGCCGGACGGCTCCTGAATATCGCAGGAGTAGGCCTCATGCCCTCGTGCTCGGAAAGCCTTGCAAACTTCCTGCGATTCCTCACAGGCAATTAACACTTTCATGCGCTTCTCTCCTTTGATGGTTTCTGCGGGTACTGCCACTCCACCACATGGTGGATGGTGCTGCCATAGTCAGGGTCCAACCAGCCATCAAAGCCGTAGCAGTCCTTCATGTAGACACCGACCTTGTAGCCCTCCTCTTCCGTGTACAAGAGCAGTTGTTCGCTCACGTCGCACTCAAAAGTGCCCTCGCATTTATTCTCGTCCACCTCGTGGTGCAGCAGCGGGATCTCACTGGCCGGGTGCCATTTCTGGCAGGTGCATGCAGGGTGTGCGGTAGGTGCCAAATTGACGAGTTTTAACACGTGCTTCAGCGTGGTTGCCACAATGTATGTCGAGGCTGCCTCACATTTCTCAGCCTCGATAATCCATTTTTCAAGATGCTGGATCACATCCTCCGCGTAGACCATACGTTTTTCGCTCATTTCTTCGCCTCCTCAAAAATCCCAGTCGGACGGAACGCCAAGGCGGCACGCTCCGCCGCACTCTTTGGTGGATGGTCTGTTAAAATGGCATCCCTGGCAGCCTTTTCCTGCCGCCAAATGGTCGTGGCAAAAGTCCATCAAGTAATGGGCCATATCTTCCGAGCTCATTATGGCAGCTCCGGAGCTGGCTTTTGCCTCCTCGGTTTCAAAGAAAAACGCAATCGGTTTTTCATTTTCAACGACGTTCCCGTAGGCTACGCCAATTTTATAAATATAGTTATCACGCAGCTTGCGGGGAATCTCTGCAATACACCGGCGAAATACTTCCAGGGAGTTTGCGCGCTTGTAGTGGTTGCACATCCGGCAGGCGGGCATAAGGTTTGAAATGTCATCTGCCGCGCCGTCTGCTTCATTCCATACCCGCAGCGTCCGGAAATGATCGACCTGCATATCCTTGTAGGCAATCGCCCTACCGCAATACGCGCAGCGGCCGCCGTACTTCTGGTATACCGCATCGCGGATCTTTTTATTGATTGCCATCTTCTTGCACCTCAAATCCGATAAAGTCACATACGCAAACACGGGAACGGTCGCAACGATGGAGAAGATAGACCCTTCCTTGGTCACAACCGGCAAAAATGGCGTAAACTCGTTTTTCTGTCTTTCCGCTGTCAAGGTTTACCTTTACGGTTGCCCCATTTATCACAAGCATGGTTTCCCGCTCATCGGAAAACGTAACAACCTGGCCGCAGCCGCGGCACTTGTAAAATTCATTGCGGACGGTCGTGTGCTTTTCGCTCATTTTGCAACCTCCTTCGGAGGCAAGGGCATCCAGCCCACAACCGGATAATCAACCCTGTTGTTAAAAACTTCGTCCGGATTAAAGTGCCGATACTCCCACCAGCCTTCCGGGATACGATAATCGTCCTGTTCTTCGTCGTAAAGGCCCCAATCCCAAAGATCTTCCCAGTAAAAAGCGCTATTTTGGGACAAGACATTACCGTTCTCATAGTGTGCCGTTGTAATCCCATAGCCGCTAATCGAATTGCAGTACAGAATCAGCACTTCTTCTTCGACCTTCGGCGGGTCGGTTTCTGGGTCGCACCATTCCGGCCACAGGCTTACCGTAGGCGCAGCTACTACCGTTTTCTGAGCGTCCCTATAAGCTGCGCTGGCCGCACCCTGCACCAAACGTTCCTTGCGGGAAAACCTTGCCATCAGGGCATTAGCATCAATCAGTCTTTTCTCAGCCATGTGTCAAAACCTCCGTTCTCTTGACATGGATACCCCGGTACTCCGGGTAGTGATCGCCCGCCATCTGGCAGGCGTGAAATTCTGCGGCCTGCGGGCTGCTGGCGGTCAGGCGGTAGGTCAGGGCCGCGTCTCCTACCGGGCCGCTGCACAGTACAACAACATGATATTTAGGCACTCTTCGCCTCTCCTTTCTTGCGCAAAGGCCTGCGATTTGCAGCGTTTTTGAGGAAATCGGGGGCTTTTGCTGCATCTTCTGGGGGGCGCGTAACCAATTTGTCACGCCCCGCCCCGATGGGGTTCGTCTTGCGGTACTCTTCCACAGACGTGCAGCCCTGCCGGGCGGCTTCCGCCAGCGCCTTGCGGACATAGGCCCAGCTGTGGCCGCCCAGATCCTCGCACTTGCGGATGATCTCTGTCACAAGGTCAGCACCCAGGCGCTCAACGTAAACGGGCAGCTCTTTCTTGCCTGTTTCGCTCAGCTTTCCGATACGGTCCCGGAATTCTTCAAAAACAATGGTCGTCGTCAAGTCGTCTCGCGCATCCGCGCGCGTGTCGGAGTCTACGATAGTAGACGACGACTGTACTTTGTACTTTGTACTTTGACCTTTGTACTTTGGTGTGCATTTGGTTTCTGCCGGTTTCTCCGGAAAACCATTTGGTTTCTCTCGGTTTTCTGCAATAACCATTTGGTTTTTCTCGGTTTTCTTGGGTCTGCCGCCTTTACAGCCGGATTCTCTATGGGACAAAACGGAACGTTGATACGTTTTAATATTCTCATCCATGAACGGTCGAAGTGCTTCAAAAGCCATCTGTTCCAGAGGTTCCAGTCCATCCGGTTCCTCTCCGTGCTCCACATACCGCCGCATCTTGGTGATGGTATTTTTGTACTGCTCAGGCGGAAGAATATCCAAAATCACAAATTTGTCGAATGGAATCATCAACGCTTTCGGCCTGATTTCATCGTCCACGGTGCACCTCCTTCCTTACACGCCCGTATAGCCAGATAGCACAGCTGGGAGGTCAGAACGGGAGATCGCCGTCGTCTGTGATCTCTGCGAAATCATCCGTGGAACCCTGCGAGAAGTTCTGCGCCGCCTGCGGGGCGCTGTAAGAGGATTTTGCTTCGGAAGTATAACTTTCCGTCTGCTGGTCGAAATCACGCACAGCGGGCTTGTCTGCCGCCTTTGGGCCGCAAAAGCTGACGTTGTTCGCCAGAATCTCCACTTTCGTGCGATTGCTGCCCTGTTTGTCCTGATACGAGCGGGTCTGGATGCTGCCGTCAATGGCGATCATGCTGCCCTTCTGGAAGTACTTGCAGATAAACTCTGCCGTCTGCCGCCAGGCAACGATATCGATGAAATCGGCCTTGCGCTCCTCGCCCTTCGGGGTGTATGTACGGTCAACCGCAATGCTGAAGCTGCACACGCTGGTGCCGTTCTGGGTGGTCTTCAGCTCCGGGGTATGGGTCAGGCGGCCCATCAATGCCACGATGTTAAGCATGCGTCAATCCTCCATCTTCCGCGCTATCACCAGCGCCGATCTCATAATCGATATTTGCGCCCATCAAGACCTCCGGGCATTCAGCGCGGGCAAAATAAGCAGCGGCGCGATATTTCAGCATCATTTCTGTCATGGAGGGCCAGAAACTTCCGTTTTTATCCCACCATCCGTTCTTTTTGGCCATTGCAACGGTCACCTTGGGGCCTTCTACCTTCTCGCCGGTCACTTTGTCGATGCCAACAAGGCGGCACCCCCATGTATCCTTTCCCTCTTCGCCTTCCATCCGGTAGTGCGTGCGTCCTGCGAACAGGCCGCTGTTATCGATCATGGCCTTGCAGCTCTTGCCACTCCACGAAGGATTGCCACGGATGACGTAAAGGTTCTGCATCACAAACGTCGGATCCATGCCCATTCGGGTGGCCATGTTGCAGGCGACCGCGCAGGCGGCAACGTTTCCCTTGTAGCTCTGGGGAACCATACCGTCAGGAAGCTGTGCATAGGCTTTTCCCATGCTGCACGCGAGCTTCCACGAATCCATGGCCGGGTTGACGGCCTGCACGGCAATCGAGGTTTCCTGCGGCGGAATCGGCGCGATCTGCTCGGCGGGTGTTTTAATGATTTCTTCAGGCATGATGAATGTCCTCCTCTACAAACTTCACTTCAATAACATTGGCGAACCGCATGATTGCGTCCAATTCGGATTTTGTGCAGTGGAAAACGATTTTACGGTCTCTTGCCTCCTCTTCCTGTGTGAACGATGCAAATTCACCGTCGTCAAACTCGTCCGGGTCGAACCTTCCGTTGATCTCATAGGCGATTGCAGGCTTTGCCAGCTTGATCCTGTAGGGGTTCTGGTAAACGCCTTTGTAATTGTCCGGCATTCCTCTGATCACTGCTTCATGGAGCATCTCTCGATACTCCATCATGTAACAAAAGTCTATGGAATCATAAGGTTCCGGCATGATTTGTTCCCCAGCGGCAGCGTGGATGATATCGACCAGACAAAGAAGCTTTCCGACGCGCCGGTAGATCGAATCAATCGTACTTCTCGTCACGGTATCCGGGAGCTGATTTGACCGGGCAAAATTCGTAAAAAGTGCAATCGCATGGTTCACATCACTTGTCAGCTCGTTCCCGGTGCTGATAAGCCGGAACAGGACATTGTCCGTTCCAACGTACTGGAAAATGCCCTCAGCTTTGTTGGAGAGCTCTTTCACGCGGGCTCTTCTGGATAAAATGCTCATTTGCGCCACCTCCCGTTTTTCCATGCCCGCCAGACCAGAAAGACCACGACCAGAACGTTGAATCCGATCCATAAGGTCAGCCCACGGGCCACCGCCTTTGCCACCGGGGTGGAAAGTGCTTCCACGGCCCGGAACAGCAGCTCTGTTTTACTCACTGTAAAATCTCCTTTCGTTCAAGAATACTTTGCTTTGCCTTTGCTACGCGCTTCGCCGCTTCTATTTGCATTTCTTTGCCTTTGCTCTTCAGCGCGAATCTGCTCTACGCCGTTGCGCATCTCTTCGTATCTATGCCTTAGCGAATCGTCGCGCATCCAAGCCTTTGCTTTTCTTTGCGCATCCATGCCTTTGCATTGCCAAGGTCAGCCTGGCTTATCTATGCCTTTGCTATGCATAGCAGAGCGGCGCGTATCTGCTCAACGCCCTTGCGATGCCTTGCCGCCCACACCACGCCCAGCCTTGCCTTTGCTTTTCGGCACAACACCCAGCCTTGCCTTCGCTTTTCGACACGAGGCCCTGCATTTCCTTTGCTTTGCTTATCGAGGCAAGTCTGATCCAAGCGATCTACGCCTATCTACGCCGTTGCGCTGCGCTTTCCAGCTGAGCCTTGCCTCTGCCCCGCGCTGCACTGCAGTGACTACCTGTGCCCCTGCTGAGCAAACTTGTCAGCACAATGCCGTTGCTCAGTCGATGATGTCAAAGGTGAAGCGGCCCTTGCCGCTGTTTCTCCACTGGCCGATGCCGCGCAGAACGCCGTAGTCCAGCCACTCCAGAACCGCATTCTCGAGCGATTCGTCCATGAGGAGGATTTCAAACTCACAGGTGCTGCCTGCCGGGATCTCCTCGGAGTTGGCCAGGCTCACACGCTCACCCTGGGCCGTCTGGGCACGCAGGGGGCGCTGGCAGTCTCCGATCTTGCCGTTGACCTTGATGGGGATCATGCGGGGCTGCGGGAAGATCAGGCCGTCGATGACCTTCTTGTAGGCGGAGAGCTTGCCGCTCTCGTTGACGGCCCGCTTCTTGCCCGTTTCTGTCTTGCCGCCCACGCGGGCCAGCATGCCGCAGGAATCCTTGAAAAATCCCTTGATCTGGTAGTCGTAGAGCACCGGCTCTCCGTTCTCGTTGCGGGGAAAGACGGTCATGCCCTTATCTGCCACGGCATCCGCGCCCAGAGCGGCCACCTCGTCCTCGATCGTGGCAGCATCCGGGCTCTTGCTGGCAATGAAATCCCGGGCGACGTTCTGGTTGGAGGGCCAAGTGCCCAGCACCGGCTCCAGGAAGGTGATCTTGACTTTCAGAATTTTGGTTTTCATGCTGATTTCTCCTATATCTTGTGGTTTATGTAATCCAAAACGCATTATCTTGCGTACAGCAGGTTTCCCAGAGCGTCCCGCACCTGAATCATCTCGTAGTGCCGGATGTTCTCGTCTGCCCAGTGCTGGGCCTTAACGCTGGCGGGCTCCCCGGGGTATTCGTCCGGCGTGAGCGGGTCTGTGAACTGCCTGATATCGCAGCCCCGAGGGTTCTTACGGTAGGCGTAAGCATATACAATCATGCTCATGCGCCCCTCCGGTTCTGCCGGTAGTCCGGCTCCTCGGTGCGGGCGTGGGTGCGGTCAACGCGGCCATAGCGGCGGGCGTTCTGCTCACGATCCTGGGCGGCAAAGCCCAGCCGCAGGAATATCACCGCTGCCAGCACCAGGCACAGGGCCGTGGCAAACTGTCCGTCCGAGATGGTGCTGCCCGTCTGTGCGCTACCCTCGATGCCCATGCCGTACAGCATACTTGCGGCACCGCTGGCAGCGGCCAGCCAGTACCAGACGCGGGATTTAATCTTCATATTTCCATTTCCTCCTTGTAGTTCTCATACGGGCGGACGATCTTGCATCCGCGCCGGTGCATATAATCGATAAAACCGTCGATGTAGATTGTTGCCTGCCGCCGTTTGGTATCTTCCCGGGGGACTACCCACCCGTCATACTCGCCGTGTGCAACATTATTCCAGAACTTGCTCGGGCTCATCGGAACAAGGTTTGCCCGGAACATCTCGCAACACTCTGCAACGCCTTTCATTGTGATCCTGTCCATGTGGAGCCTCCGTCACTCTGATTCAACAGCCAGTCCATCTTTGAGCATATACCATGTATCTGCTTTGATTGAGATTCCGTCTACAAATTTTAGGTCTGCGCAAAGAAAATTTCCGTCATCGTCGTACTCGGTCAGAACCAAATAGCACCCAACGGAGCCCTTGACTTTGCTTTTGTACCCATTTGCGACAGCAATGCTGTTGTTTCCCTCTGCTTTTGCTCTGCAATAAGGACCAGTTGCTGCTGCCGTGCTGTAATAGCCGCTGGTGCCTGCAGTGCTGTAATCGCCGCTGGTGCCTGCAGTGCTGGAATCGCCGCTGGAAAACGGCTCTTTATCTTTCACACGCCTAAATACAGCGTCAAGAGTCGCTTTCAGCATCCCAGCAAAGTTCAGTTCTCCTTTCACAGTGAGCTCCGTACAAGCGAGCTTGCTACCTTTGTCGGACTTGCTGATCTCGCCGCCGCACTCCACCTCAAAGAATCTGGGATTGTCCTTCATCGGGTAGTAGCGCAGAACCTCAAACGGATTTTCACATGCATGCATACCAGCGTTACAGCAGTCTGCCTTATCCTCGAAATAAGTCTTGCCCACCTCATACTTTTTGCCCCGGCAGGTCATATCCGGGTTCATCGCCTTGTATGCAATAATTTTTTCGCTCATGCCGCTGTCTCCTTCCTTTCAAAACAAATTGGTTTTAGTAAACCATGATTTCTTCTGCCAATTTGCGGTTGTAGCCACAAAATACGGTATTGCCCGTGGTCTCGTTGCGCAGGGTGTAGCCCTCTCTGCTTTTCATAAAGCAGTACTTGTACTCATGCCCGCTTTGGCTTTTCTCGGTGTAGCAGAACGGCTTGTAACAGTCTGCCTGTGCGAGCGCCTTGCGAAAGCCGGTCTTTGTCATTTTGCACACTCCATCTCCTTCCTTAGAACATGCTGGTCTGGCCGTTGGACTGCTGGATCAGCATCACGGTGTTTGTGCTGGGCTTCCAGCGCTGGATGTACTCCACCGCCTCGTCAAAGCGCTTGCGGGGAATGTTATTTCTGCCGCTGCCGTGCAACCATCATCAGGCGGGGTTATTCAGGGCGAGTATTCCACGCTTCAATAGTTCGTTGCCTGCCCAATTCCCCGCGATGTTCATAAAAATCGCGGGTAAATGTGATATTGCATTTCGGACATCTAATCCGAATGCCCTCAGTATTAGATTCAGTGATGGTTGTATGCTCCTGCCCGCAGAATGGGCACGGTTTCAGCAGTTCGCCGGGCTTTTTGTTACCGTTCATGCTTCGGCCTCCTTGCTGTCCAGCTTCGGGAGCAGCCCGATGGCCTTGAGCTGCTCATAAATAAACCGCTGCCCCGCTTCCGTCCAGACGGTGGTATTCTTGGTGTCCCACTCTCCGGTGCTTTTGTGCTGGAACGGCGTGGATTTGCGATTTTTGGTGTACCCCTTGCCGCAGTACTTGGTGTATAGCACCCACTGGCCGTCGCTGGTCTTGTACTGGATCTTCAGTCCGTGGAGGATGCTGTTGAGCTTCTCGGCGCTCAATCCGTAATCCTTGGAAAGGCTGGTAGTGGTGCGGCAGTTCTTGCCCACGCACACCGCCCTGGCATACTCTGCATCCGGTTTCAGGTCGTTGTTCTCTGCCAGAAGCTGGCGGTTGGCGGCCTTGAGCTGGTCGTTCTGCTTCTGAGCGATCAGCACAGCACGCCGCATAACCGCTTCCGGGCTGTTCCACTTGGCTTCAACGGCAAGAAAGTACTGCCGGGCCTGCTTGCCACGCTCATTGCGCTGAATCATGCACAGCTCCTTGGCCATCGGGATGGTGAGCTGGTGGTCGGTGCGTTCCGTAACCGGGTTCTTTGGATTATTGGTTGCACATTTTTGTGTGACCAATACGAAGTCCTCATTTTCCGAGAAGCCGTACTCGGTCATGCGGTCGAACCACTGTTTATAGGGCGTATTGACTTCCAAGAAGTCGTGCAGCTCCCGACCGCTCACGGTAGGCCGTTCCGGGTTGTCGTAGCTGACCGGAATCAGCTCTCGCATATCGTTTGAGTCGTTCATGCTTTCTTTCCTTCCTGCCGCTCTTCCACCAGCAGCTTGTCCACGGATACCTTAAAGTATCGGGCCACCTTCATCAGCTGGCTGATACTGGGGCCGTAGACGCTGCGCTCCCACTTGCCAATTGCGCCGTTGCTCAGACCTGCTACCTCTTCCAAATCGGTACGGCTCAGTCCGTGCAGCTTGCAAAACTGGTCAATTTTTGAAACATTCACTAGCAATTCTCCTTTCCGGGCTTGAAAATCACTAGAAAATATGCTACTATGTAGTTGCGAGGTACAAAGTGAATAAAATCTAGCGTCTGCCCGATATAATGTTATCAGGGGCTTTTGGTTTTGTTTGCTCCTTACGCTCTCTATTATATAGCCTAATTTTCTAGTTGTCAATAGAAAATTAGGCTATCGGAGGGATTTTTTATGCGTTCTTTGCCGGAGTTGGTAGAATTTATCCGTGTATCGTGCAAATTTCAAAATAGTTCTATTACAAAAATGGAAAAAGATTTGAAATTCGCAAACGGAACGGTAGGAAAATGGGCTAATGGCAAGCGTTATCCGCCTAAGGACAAGCTATTACTTGTAGCTGATTTTTTGCAAATTTCTATTGAAGAGCTTATGGGCGAAGCTCCGGAGCAAAAAGAAAAGCCCACTCCCAGTGAAGAGAGTGAGCTGAATGCGCACGCTAAAGCCATACTATATAAGTATGAGCAGCTTAACCCTGCGCAAAGGGTTATGTTTGAAAAGATGCTTGACGCTGCACTTGAGGCAGCGAAGGGGAAAGAGAATGGTTGAGTTAAAGCAGGAAGAAGCTTTGCTGAAAGCTCTTTGCCAGTTCTATGAGCATCCAGACCCAAACGTCTGTATCTATAAGGAATTCGTTTCCAGTGTTGTCAGAACGCAGGATGCAGATGCCGTGTTGGACGTTCTGTGTGCCGATGGGTATGCGAAAGTCGAGGGTTTTAACCCTTTGATACCCATTTGCGTGAACAACTCCCCGACCATACGTCTGACTGACAATGGAAAGACGTACTTTGTGGAGAATCAGCGAAAACAACGCATTACCCGGCGGCAGGCCATCCAGAGCATCGCGCTCTCCTTGATCTCTGCCGTGATCGGCGGTTTTATCTCAAGATTATTTGCTTGAGAAGTCCAAACCAGAAACGCTCAGAGTGCGACCGCTGATCTTTGTAACGCACATCGTCTTTGCCTTTTCAAAATCCTTTTCTAACAGAGTGCCTGTATCGATTTTCGTTGCGATGCCATGTGAGTCTTGCAGATACAAGGTCGTATAAGGGCATAAACGCAAAATATCGTAGAGGGACACCATTGAAAACTGGGCGATTGCCTCGACTTTTTTTCGTTTGAAAATTTCAAGATTCGTTGCATCCACAAACAGATACACGATGATGCAGGTGACCAGGAAGAGCAAAATTGCAATCACTGCCAAAAGAAAGTTACTCAGCATTTTTCTGTACCTCATCCAAAAGTTCGTCTACATTGATGTCAAGAGAAAGTGCAAGCTTGATTTTCTCAAGTATAACACATTCCGGGGTCGATTTCATCAATTTTGTGCTATATTCTTGCACTTTCTTTTCCTCCTTTGGTCATTGAAAATTTGTTTTCCGGCAGCCGATTGGCTGCCTATTTTTGAATCTAAGAGGTGTTTTTATGGCTCGGAAAAAGAATGATGTTGTCAACAACGGCGAAAAAACGAAGAAAAAACCAAACGGATGCGCAATTATCGTTGCGATTCTTGTGTTCGGGCTTGCGTTTAGTTTTCTTTCTGCCAAAAATATTGCAGACGATGTTGACGTTGTATTCGATGCCACGAAATATGAGCACGAAGACGGTTCCGGCCTGACAGAAGATGAACTTATCAGCATGATCGGAGAGCCAGACAGTACCGAAGACTGGACTTACAGCAACGGTCAAACCGTTCATACGCTGTTCTATGGAAACAATACATATGATTTCGTATTTGAACGCCTGCATCGAATCACACTTTATGACGTTTTCCCTTATAAGTATAAAGATCAGTTCCTTACAATGTTCAATCTGAAAAAGACAGGTAAGACCACTGTAAACGACACCGGAACATGGTATCGCGCTTATAACTGCGGAATCAATGACCTATGGCTCAATTATGAGGACGACAAAATCACAACGTCCATCATCACCTACTCGACATTTTTTAATAGCTAATTTCCTATGAAGTCATCCAGCCGCTGCATCTTCTGCAGCAGCTCCCCGGCAAGCTCCCCGCCGGGGCAGTTGGCGGCATCCAGCAAGCGCCGGACGCTTTCCGCCTTGCGGACCACATAGAAGCGGGCCAGGGTCTGACACTCGGGCGGCATATCCTCATAGCACGCCAGGGCGGCGCGGATGTGGGTGCAAAAGCTCTGCATCTTGTCCATAAATCATTCCTCCCAGGGTTTCGGAGTGGGCCGCGTGCCGGTGAGCACGCTGGCGGGCATTCCGTCAATGATGGTCATATCGGGGTCCATGCTGATTGTCTGACTGTTTTTCATTTCATTTTCCTCCTGTTTTTGGTAATATTTACATCTTATGTACCAGATTCTACCATGCGCCAGAGGAAAATGAAATTGGTGTAATTTTTGTCGAATGGCGCAGAGTTTTTCTGCGCCATTTTTCTTTTATAACACGCTGCGTTTAGGGGTGATAAGTATGAGTTATTTTACCGCTGCTCAAATCGGGAAGGCACTTTCAAAAGCGCGGGTATCCGCCGGGCTAAGTCAAAGAGAGATCGCGATCCGCCTCCAGAAGGGAGAGCGGACGGTGCAAAGCTGGGAAAAAGGAGACACAAGCCCAGACAGCGACGAGATCATGGATTGGTGCGCAGCCTGCGGAGTGTCCCCCATCACGGTGTTCATGGAAGTTATGCACCCGGATCTGTACGCAGTGCCAGACGGGCAGAAGGATGACGCGGCCATAGACAAGGAGCTGCACACGCTGGTGCAGGCACTTCCCCCGCTCTCCCGGCGGCTTCTGCTGTTCGTGCTCAAGGGCCGACACGGGAGCAGCCCGCCTGCAGTTATCTCTGAAATAGCCGCAAACCTCCACTGCCCTCTCAACAACCGGGTCAGCGTGTGCGGCACTATCATTGATCAGTACAGCTTTGCTCAGATCAGAGGGCTTGACCCGTGCCCGGACGAGCCGCATCCCCCGATGGAGGATTTGAAGATCAATTACAAATCCGGGCGCGCAGCGTCAGAGAACGGCGCTTTGGGCTATATAGGGCGCAGAAAGGAGTAGCGCATGAAGTGCGTCAGATGTCATGTAAACATCCCGGACAAGGCTTTATTTTGCCCGTGGTGCGGAAAGCAGCAGGATGCAACGTCCGCTCCCGTGCATAGAAAAAAGCGCCGCCGCCCGAAAGGGAGCGGCAGCGTGTACAAGCTGAAAGGGGTCCGGGCAAGGCCCTATGTAGCCGTAACCGGAAAAAAGGAAGTGCTGGGCACATACGGAACGCCGGGAGAAGCCGTGCAGGCGCTTGACGCATACAACGCCCAGAACACCCCGGCAGAGCGCCTGAAGTGTACTTTTGCGGATGCCTACGAGAAATGGCGGGCACAGCCGAAGTTTTCAAGTCTCAGCCGGGACATGATAAATGGATACGAGCTGGCTTTCAAAAAATCCGCTCCGTTGTACAGCCGACAAATGCGAGACCTGAAAGCGGAGGACTATCAGCAGATCATAGACCAGATGGTTGCAGACGGTCTCTCCCGCAGCTCGTGTGAGAAGCAGCGCACCCTTTTCAGCCAGCTATGTGAGTGGGCAATGGCCCAGGACATCATAAACAAGAACTATGCCCAGCTCCTTCACCTTCCTGCCGCAGCCGGAAAAGCAGAGCGCACCCTTACGGCGGACGAGATCGCCCGGATCAGCGCCTACCAGAACGACAAGCGCTTTGGTCAGACAGCGCAGATCGCCATGGTGCTTCTCTATACCGGCATGCGCATCGATGAGCTGCTTTCCATGCGCTGCGAGAACGTGTACCTGAAAGAGCACTACATGCAGGGCGGTGAAAAAACGGAAGCGGGCAAAAACCGCATCATCCCAATTCTTGACCCCATTTACAAGATCATCGCCTTCTGGATGATGGACAGCGGGTGCGAGTGGCTGATACCTTCCAAGACTGGTACGAAACTGGACAAGCGAAACGTAGCCACAAAGTTCCGGGCCCTGATGCAGGAGTGTCAGATCGATGGTGTGCACCCGCACACCCTTCGCCACACGGCCAGCAGCAAAATGGTGGAGTGCGGTCTTGAAAAAACTGCCGTGCAGGCTATCCTCGGCCACAAAAATTTTTCCACCACAGCAAACAAGTACGTTTCCCACAACGACCCGACATACTTGTTACAGGAGATGCAAAAGATGAAATACTGATTTTGTTAGCTTGTTTGTTAGTTTATTCCGAATTTTTACCGTTTTTTGCCGTGTTTTTGCAAAAGAAAATGCCGTTCATGTGATTCAATATCACGAATGGACGGCATTTTTTGGAGCTGGTGACAGGAGTTGAACCTGCAACCCACTGATTACAAATCAGTTGCGCTGCCATTGCGCCACACCAGCATCGGTTACCTAGATAGTATACCACCAGCGGGCGGGTTTGGCAAGGCTTGATTTCTGATTCTACGGTTATTCCACGGTCACGCTCTTGGCGAGATTGCGAGGTTTATCCACATCACAGCCGCGCAGAACAGCCATATAGTAGGCAAACAGCTGCAGCGGAACGATGAGCTGCAGGGGCATCAGCAGGTCATCGTAGTCATCCAGACGCACCACATAGTCGGCCACGCCATCGGGCACCACGGCATCCCGGGTGGTGAAGAGCAGGACTTTTGCGCCGCGGCTCTTGGTCTCCTTGGCGTTGGAGATGGTCTTTTCGTAGACCTGCTTCTGGGTGGCAAGGGCGATCACCGGCACGCCGTCTGTTACCAGACTGATGGTGCCATGCTTGAGTTCACCCGCCGCATAAGCATCCGAGTGGACATAGCTGATTTCCTTCAGCTTCAGGCTGCCCTCCAGCGAGAGCGAATAGTCGAACCCGCGGCCGATGAAGAAGCAGCTCTGGGTATTGACGAAACGGCTGGCCAGATACTTGATCTGCTCACAATCGGCCAGGCGGGGCTTGATGACCTCCCCGGCCCGGAGCAGCTCTGCCGTCAGGCGGCGGATCTCGGCATCGGTCTGCATTCCCCGGGCGTAAGCCAGCCGCAGGGCGAACAGGTAGAGCACGCACATCTGCACCATGTAGGCCTTGGTGGAGGCCACGGCGATCTCAGGGCCGGCATAGGTGTACATGACATAATCCGCCGCGCGGGCAATGCTGCTGCCCACCACGTTCACAATGGCCAGCACCGGCACGCCCCGGCTCTTGGCCAGCTTGAGGGCAGCCAGCGTATCGCTGGTCTCGCCCGACTGGCTGATGATGATGACCAGATCCTCCGGCCGCAGGATGGGGTTCCGGTAGCGGAACTCGCTGGCGATCTCCACCTGCGCAGGCACCCGGGCCAGCGCCTCGATGGCAGCCTTGCCCACCATGCCCGCGTGCATGGCCGTGCCGCAGCCCACCAGATGCACCGTGCCGATGCGGCGCAGCCGCTCATCCGTCAGCTCAGGAACGCGCAGGTCAGGCAGACCGTTCTCCACACGGGGGCTCACCGTGGCCGTGATGGCCGCAGGCTGTTCGTTGATCTCCTTCAGCATGAAGTGCGGGTAGCCGCCCTTTTCAGCGGCTTCCTGATCCCAGTTAGCGGTCAGAACTTCCCGCTCCACCGGCTCCGCGAACTCATTGTAGAAGCGGATGCCGTCGGCGTTCACCACCGCCATGTCCCCCTCTTCCAGCACGCTGTACCGGCGGGTATATTTCAGCAGCGCCGGGATATCCGACGCAATAAAGTTTTCCGCTTCGCCCCAGCCCACGATGAGCGGGCTCTCCCGCTTGACCGCGAACAGGGTATCCGGGAAATCCCGGAACAGAACAGCCAGCGCATAGCTGCCCCGCACCATGGCCAGAGCGGCGCGCAGGGCTTTGAGGGGCTCTCCCTCATAACAGCTGTCGATGAGCTTGACCAGGACCTCGGTGTCGGTCTCGCTCTCAAAGGTATAGCCCTTGGCCATGAGCCGCTCCTTCAGCACACCATAGTTCTCGATGATGCCGTTGTGGACGATGCTCACCCGGGGCGTGGAATGCGGGTGGCTGTTCACATCGCTGGGCTCCCCGTGGGTCGCCCACCGGGTGTGGCCGATGCCGCAGCCGCTCCGGGCCAGGGCCTCCACCGCCAGCCGCTTGCGCAGCTCAGCCAGACGGCCCTTGCTCTTGACCACCCGGATGCCGCCCTCCAAAGCCAGGGCCACACCGGCGGAATCATAGCCGCGGTACTCCAGCTTTTCCAGACCATCCAGCAAAACATCCTGTGCATTCCGTTTTCCAACATAACCAACAATGCCACACATACAAAACACCTCCATGCCGACAGCCCGGCGCAAAAAACGCGCGCAGCACAGCTGTCAGCCTCCTGTAACAGTTTATGTTCTTGTATGGCTTTCTTTGAGGGGATCTGTTACGGTATCACTGCCGATTTTTGCCCCTCTCTGCGGCTGGTATAGCCCATGGTCAGCCGGAGAAACATCCGCCGAATTTTTCGATGATTTCTCTCCTCGTCACCCTCACGGCTGTCACCCGTGTGGCCCGGCGCTTTACGTCAGCTTGTGGTACACATTCCTTCTTTCAATGTTTTGTGGTTCAGTGCATCCCCAGCATTTTATGCAGTTTGGGCTGCCACTTCAGCTTGTACAGCAGCAGTAGATTGCACAGTGCGCGGTCGTACAGGGCAAAGGCCACGTTGCCCATGCCCAGTGTGAGCAGGGACATTGCCAGTGCGGTGGTGCGCAGCTCCTGCGAGACGCTGCCCGCCGGTACCAGCACAAGCAGCAGACCGTACATGGCAAGCACCGCCGCGTTGCACAGCAGCAGCTTACACACCAGCTGCAATGCCCGGGGACGGATGCGGTCAAACCGGGGCTTTACCAGCGGGTAATAGCCCAGCAGCACCGTGAAGATCAGGGCGATCTCTTTATCCGGCACAAAGAGCAGCCCCAGCAGGCTGACGGCGGCGTAGGCCGTCCACGCCATGGTGATGCCGCACTCCATGCACACCGTTGCAATGAGAAAGCTGGCCACCGCAGGCGCGATGAACATGGCAATGGGGATGATGGTGCCCAGCAGCATCAGTGCCACGCACAGTGCCGCTGCCATGCCGCAGTAGGCCATGGACCAGCTTTTGCTTTTTCGTTTCTTCATGGGATCTCCCATTTTTCGGTATCGGCGTCCTGCTCCAGCGGGTAGACCGCGTGTTGCAGACCCAGGATCATGATATTGTTCAGCAGGGTGTCGTTCAGCTTGAGATCCAGCATCTTGTACGCCCGCATCAGATCGTTGACCGCTGCCAGCGCCTGCCGCCGGGCGTTCTCTATGGCGGCAGCCTGTCCGTTGAGCTCGTTGACCACAAACACGTTGTACTGGCCGTTGCGGCGGTCGGCTTCAAAGCGCTCGGCCTTGTCCAGCAGATAGAAGATGCGGCCGATGCAGCTGCCGATGTACCGCATACTCTTGCGCTGGTTGGGGTCATCCGTAGCCAGCGTGGAGTACAAAGCGCCGTAGACGTTGCTCATAGGCTCGGCGGCAAGGGCGTAGTTTTTGGCGCTCAGGTTCATCTGCACCACCGCCTGCTCCCGCTCCTGCGCAAACAGCCGCTCCAGTGCCGGGTTCTCCTGCCGTGCTTTGTCGTAGGCGCGGCGCAGCAGCAGCTTGTCCACTGCACGGCGCACGCGCTTCGCCGGGCGCAGCTCGCTGTACTTGCGGTCCTGCAAATTATGCCAGCCCATCAGGATCTCCGTCTGCGCCGCCTGCCGGATGCCCAGCGTCTGGCACATCATGCTGCGCTGGAACGGCGTACCGGGCACCCGCTGCCGTTTGCAGGTGGGCATACGCCCCGCCAGACTGTCGGACAGAATGGCAAACAGTACCCCGTTGGTGCGCAGCAGATGGCAGGCGTAGAAGCCGTAAGACTTATACATCTGCCGCCGCACCCCGCGGAGGTAACGCATATAGGTATTGTAGTCCCGGATCGTCAGTTCCGGCAGATAGGGCCGCATCCGTCCCTTCATAAGAGCCAGCCATCCTTTCTGTACAGTTTTTGCATCCTGCGGTCAATAAGGTTAGTATAATCCTTTTTATGCGCCAGCGCAACCACCGGATGCAAAAACTGCCGTAATTTGTCATTATGCCGAATTTTGTGAAATCTATTTTTCTATTAAAAACACCCGCAGACCGTCTCTTTTCAGCAAAAGATGATCTGCGGGTGTTTGTGCCGGATTTTCCCGAAAAAAGACACACTTTTTCAGTGCAATGTCTGCCGGGAGCGGGGCTTAAATGCCCTTACTTCTTTTCAAAATGGGTGCGCTTGCCGTCAAAGCCGGATTTGGGCATGGGCTTTGCCACCTTCTCGGTCTTGGGGGCGTTATAGTACATATACAGCTGGCAGGGGATCATGCCGTTGTACATCTTGCGGCGCTTGTTGGCGCGCTTGCCATAGTGCAGTTCAAAGTCCATATCGGCGGTAATGGCGTACAGACCGGCGCAGGGGCTGGCTTCCATCTGCTGTCCCAGCGTGCGCGCCAGCTTGGCAGCGCCCTCAATAGTGCCCAGACGCTCACCATACGGAGGGTTTGTCAGCACGATGGCCTCCGGCTTTGCGGCAAAGGTGGCAACATCGGCCACCTCAAAGTGGCAGCGGTTTTCCACACCGGCCAGCTTGGCGTTGACGTTGGCCTGTGCCACGGCGGCGGGGTCGATATCGTAGCCGAAGGCCTCAAAGCCCACGTCCAGCTTGGACTCTGCCAGTGCCTTCTGGCGCTGCTCTGCCCACAGGGCAGCGGGCACAAAACTGTAACGCTCGGCGGCAAAGCGGCGCTTCAGACCCGGGGCGATGTTCATGGCCTTCTGTGCGGCTTCGATCAGCAATGTGCCGCTGCCGCAGAAGGGGTCCTCCACCAGACTGTCGCGGCGCACACGGCCAAGGTCGGCGATGGTAGCCGCCAGCGTCTCACGCAGGGGGGCTTCCATGGCGTTGCGGCGGTAACCGCGCTTGTGCAGACCCTCGCCGGTGGTGTCCAGCATGATCTCGCACACATTTTTGCGCAGCATAAAGCGTACCTTGTACTCCACGCCGCTCTCGGGCAGCACGGTGGTGCGGTGGCCCTTCATCAGGCGCTTGACCACCGCCTTTTTAATGACGCTCTGGCAGGCGGGGATACTGGTCAGCTGGCTGTTCAGGGAAGAGCCGGTGACCGGGAAAGCAGCGTCCGCAGGCAGAAACTCCTCCCACGGGATGGAATACACGCCATCGAACAGCTCGTCGAAGGTGGTGGCCTTGTAGCGTGCCAGCAGCAGCATCACGCGCTCCACGGTGCGTAGGTTGAGGTTTGCGGCGGCGATCATCTCAGCCCCACCGCAGAAGCTCAGACGGCCATCCTCCACCCGGATGTTCTCTGCGCCGATGCGGGTCAGCTCAAATTTAGCGGTGGATTCGCAGCCAAAAAAGCAGGGGGCGATCAGTTCAAATTTTGCGGGCATGGTAGTTCCTTTCTGTTCTGTACCGAAAAAACAGACCTGTCCGACCGGGGACAGGCCTGCCTGTGTTCCTTGTGATCCCAGCTGATACGATGGCTCAGCGGCCACGGCGGCTGCGGGGCGCATAACCGCCGCCCCGGCGGTTGTTGGTCTCGTGATCGAGGTCCGCCATTTTTTCCTCGCTCTGGCTCTTGAAGCGGCTCATCATATCCTCAAAGCTCAGGTTAT
>OLSF01000237.1_pt1 | contig 58535 bp, 48 predicted proteins | sample 1672301 | NCBI WGS metagenome assembly OLSF01 (sample SAMEA3136669, study PRJEB25190) | human gut metagenome | biome: human gut; feature: human-associated habitat; material: faeces | place: Austria | collected 2013
ACATGCCGAAGAAGAAGGCGAAGACCATGTTGTCGATGAAGATCGACCGGATAAAGATATTCAATGATTCCATACGTTATCCTCCTATTTTTCCTGTAAGTCCTTGTTGCGCGAACGGTGCACCCAGATGATGCAGCCCACGATGATCAGCGCCATCGGCGGGAAGAGCATCAGTCCGCAGTTCGAATAGAAGCCGCCCTCGGCCATGTACCAGCTCTCGGGGATGATCCGGTAGCCCAGGAGGCTGCCCGAACCGAAAAGCTCGCGGAAGAAGGCCACGATGACCAGAATCAGACCGTAGCCCAGACCGTTGCCGATGCCGTCGAGGAACGACGCCCAGGGCTTGTTGGCCAGCGCGAATGCCTCGATGCGGCCCATGACGATACAGTTGGTGATGATCAGTCCGACGTAGACCGACAGCTGCTTCGAGACTTCGTAGACGAAAGCCTTGAGCACCTGGTCGACGAGAATCACCAGCGCGGCGATGACCACCAGCTGGACGATGATGCGGATGCGCGAGGGAACGCCGTTGCGCAGCAGCGACATCACCAGGTTCGAGAAGGCCGTGACGACCGTCACGGACAGAGCCATGACGATAGCGGGCTTGAGCTGTACGGTGACGGCCAGCGCCGAGCAGATACCGAGAATCTGCACGATGACCGGGTTGTTCGCCGAGAACGGACCGGTCAGGTATTTGAGGTTCTTTGCCGAAAACAAAGGCTCTTTTTCCATCTTACTCATTGTTTTCTACGTTTTCTTCGTTAGACACTTCGGCCGGAGCGGGAGCCGCAGCGTTGCGCTTGGCCTCCAGCAGGGGCAGGTAGTTCTCCAGGCTGTTGTAGAGCATCGCCGTCACGCCGTCCGAGGTCTTCGTACCGCCCGAAATGGCATCCACCTCGTGCGCGGGGTCCTTGGCGCCGCCCTTGCGGAGCGTCACCGAAACGAATTTGTCGCCGTCGAAGATCGTCTTGCCGACGAAATTGGCCTGGTACTTGGGCGTCGCGATCTCGGCGCCGAGACCCGGGGTCTCGCCCTTGTGGGCCATGATGATGCCGGCGACGGTGTTCATGTCCTTCTCGAGAGCCACATAGCCCCAGACGGGTCCCCAGAGACCCATGCCGGTCACGGGAATGACCACCCGGCCGTCCCGGGCCTCGAAGATCGGGAACTTGCCCGCCTCGAAGGTTCCCGGCAGGTCGTTGAGCAGCGCGAAGACATCCTCGCCGTCGACGCGCCTGCCGTCCTTGTCGACGACATAGGCGTCGATGAACTCGTCGTAGGACCGGTCACCGGCCGACAGCGACGCGAGGATGGCGTGCTTCTTCTCGTTGAGTTCGTTCTCGTACTGGCGTTTCTGGAGTCCCAGCGCGGCCAGCGCGAGCAGCGTGGCCACGATGACGACCATCACCGTCGAGTACATAATAATATAGGCATTGCCGTTCTTGTCGCTGAACAGGCCCTTCTTCTCCGGCTTCAGCTCGGTGAATTCCGAGGCGGGAACTCCGCAGACGGGGCAGTTAGCGGGCGCGGCGTCTCCTTCGTGGATGTAGCCGCAGACGTTGCATTTGAATTTTTTCGTTGCCATAACAGTCTCCCCTATTTTGCGAGTTTGACACGTTTGCGGCGGCGCGAGATGTTGGCCTCGACCACGTAGTAGTCGACCAGCGGCGCCAGCGCATTCATAAAGAGGATCGAAAGCATCATGCCCTCGGGATAGGCCGGGTTGACCACGCGGATCAGCACGGCCAGCGCGCCGGTCATCAGGCCGACGATGTATTTGCCCGTGTTGGTCTGCGACGAAGTCACGGGATCGGTGGCCATGAAGACCGCACCGAAGGCGAAACCGCCGACGATCAGGTGATACCAGGCGGGATAGGTCGTCACGCCGAGCGCCTGGAAGAGGTAACCCATCGCCAGTCCGCCGACGAACACCGACGCCATCGTGCGCCACGAGGCGATGCCCGTGAACAGGAGGATGGCGCCTCCGAGAAGGATGGCCAGCGTCGAAGTCTCGGCGAACGATCCGGGGATGAAGCCCAGAAAAGCGTCCAGCGGCGAGTAGTTCATCGCGCCGGTCGTGCCGAGCTGTTCGAGGGCCGTAGCGCCGGTGATGCCGTCGACCTGCGCGCCCATCATCGTCCAGTCGGAGTACCACACCGTCTCACCCGACATCGAAGGGGTGTAGGCGAAGAAGGCGAAGGCGCGCGCCAGCAGCGCGGGGTTGAAGACGTTCATGCCCGTACCGCCGAAGACCTCCTTGCCGAAGACCACGGCGAAAGCCGTCGACAGCGCGACCATCCAGAGCGGCGTCGACACCGGGAAGATCATCGGGATCAGCAGACCCGTGACGAGGAAACCCTCGTTGACCTCGTGGCCGCGCGCCTGCGCGAACCCGAACTCGATGCCCAGACCCACGATATAGGAAACGCAGACCATCGGCAGCACGCGGACCAGTCCGTAGAAGAAGGCCGTGAAGCCTTCGAGTCCGACCTGGATGCCCGTGTTGTAGCAACCGAACAGAAAAGCCGGCATCAGCGCCGCGACGACCATGATCATCGTACGTTTCATGTCGTTGCAGTCGCGGATATGCGCGCCCTTCGAGGTAGTGGTGTTGGGTACGAAGAGGAACGTCTCGAACGCATCGAACGTCGACTCCAGAAAGCCCAGCTTGCCTCCCTTGGAGAAGGTGGGCTTGATATTGTCCATGAATTTACGAAGTCCCATCTTTAAGCCTCCCTGATCATTAAGTTAATACCGTCGCGGATGATCTGCTGAATCTCGATCTTCGAGGGATCGACGAACTCGCACAGCGCGAAGTCCTCTTCGGTGACCTCGTAGATGCCGAGGTTCTCCATCTTTTCGATGTCGCCCGCAAGGCACGCCTTCAGCAGGTACATCGGGTAAATGTCCATCGGCAGGTACTGCTCGTAAAGCCCCGTCACGACGAACGGACGCTCGCCGCCGTTCATGTTGGTGTCGAGGTTGTAGGCCTTCTTCGGGCAGAGCCACGAAAAATAGGCGCGCGACACGGAGAACTTCCCGAAACGGGGCATCGCCCAGCCCAGCAGTTCGTACTTGTCGCCCTCGGGGATGGCGGTCAGCTGATTGGCGTAGAAGCCCATGAAGCCGTCCGGCGCGGTCCGGGTGCCCGTGAGCACGTTGCCCGAGATGAAGCGGACGCTGTCGCCCTCCTTCTGTCTCTTCACGTTGCCCTTGACCAGGGAGTCGACCTTCGCGCCGCCCACCATTCGGACGTACTGCGGACGCTCGATCTCCGAACCGGCCACGGCGATGATCTTCGTCATGTCGACGCGGCCTTCGTTGAACAGGCGGCCGATGATGGCCAGATCCTGGATGTTGACCGTCCACACCACTTCGCCCTTGTTCACCGGGTCCACGTGGTGGATCTGCACGCCGACGTTACCGACGGGGTGTTTGCCCGCAAAGGCGTGGAGTTCGGCGCCCTTGAGCGAGGGCATCTGCCCTTCGGCCTTGGCGCGCACCGAGAGATGCACCTTGCCCGGAGTGAGTTTGCGCATCACGTCGATACCCGTCTGGAGGTTCTTCTGCTCGGCTTTCAGCACGAAATTGTAATCCGGGGCCAGCGGCGCGGAGTCGAAGGCGGAGATGAAGACCGCTTTCGGCGTGTCGCTGGGGTCGGCGATGATGCCGTAAGGGCGCTGCACGATCATCGGCCAAAGGCCCGACCGGAGCAGCAGGGAGACGATCTGCTCGCGCGAAGCCGACCCGAGGTCGGTCTTCTCAAACTCCTCGTACTCCTGGGAGGCGTCGGGAGTCACCGTCACAGAGAGGACCTTGCGCTTCTCTCCGCGGTTGACGGCGGCCACCGTACCGCTGACGGGCGACGTGAAGAGCACGCGTTCGTTGTACTTGTTGAAGAACAACGGCGTGCCGGCTTTCACCCGATCGCCCTCCTTAACCAGCAGCTTGGGAGTCACGCCCTCGAAATCGAGGGGCGAGAGGGCATACTCCGAAGCCTGCGGCGCATCCGCGAGCGACTCCTGGGGTTTGCCCACCAGATTGATGTCTAAACCCTTGCGTAGTGTAATGATTTTCGACATGGTTAATGATTTTGATTGTTATGTTTGGAATTCAAGTTCGGCTGTTAGTGAGCTAACAATTAATTCGCGTGCGAAAGTACGAAATTTTTCCCGAAATTCCCCATGCGCAAACCATTATTTCTTAAATTTAATTAAGATTTGGAACGCCCGCTTTCGGGACAAAATAAGAGCCTTACGAATACTTCCGATGCGAAAGGGTTTCGAAAGAATCCGGAGCGGAAACAACCTCCGGAAAACATCCCCGCGTCCCGCCGGCCGGCAGCCGGCAGCGAAGGTTAAAAAATTGGCTCCAAATTCGCAATGCTCCCGCTAAAATTCCTACATTTGCAATCCGGATGCTCCCTTACGTCAACATACACACCCATCGCCCGACCGGTTCGGGGATCGAACTCCGCACGGCGGGCGTGCACCCGTGGGACGCCGCGACGCAGGACGCCGCAACGCTCGGCCAGCGTCTCGGCGGGGCGCAGGCCGTGGGCGAAACGGGACTGGATTTCGTGCGCGGCGCCGACCGTGCGGCCCAGCTGTCCGCACTGCGGACGCAGTTGCGGCTGGCCCGCGAGCGGGGACTACCCGTGGTGCTCCACTGCGTCAGGGCCTTCGAGCCGCTGATGCGCGAACTGGCGGCCTCGGAACCCCGGGCCGTGATTTTCCACGGCTTCATCGGCTCGCCCGAGCAGGCGCGGCAGGCCCTGGCGAAAGGTTACTGCCTCTCGTTCGGCGAACGCACGTTCGCATCGCCCAAGACCCTTGCGGCGCTGCGCGAGACGCCGCTTTCGCAGCTCTTTCTGGAGACCGACGACAGCCCCGTGCCCATCGCGGAAATTTACGCCCGGGCGGCGGAGGCGAAAGGGGTGCCGGAGGAGGAGCTGCAACGGGCAATTTTAGATAATTACAAACGAATATTCACAGGCGGCGAGTACGAAGGACCGGGCCGGACGAAGGGCGACAAATGACAATGACAAATGGAAACGCATACGCATAACTGGCTGGAAAGAACCGAATTGCTGCTCGGCAGCGAAAAACTGGAGCTGCTGCGCAACGCCCACGTGCTCGTGGTCGGGCTGGGCGGCGTGGGGGCCTATGCCGCGGAGATGATCGCCCGGGCGGGCGTGGGACGCATGACCGTCGCCGACGCCGACACGGTGAACGCGACCAACATCAACCGCCAGCTGGTGGCCCTCCATTCGACCGTCGGCCGCCCGAAGGCCGAGGTGCTGGCCGAACGCCTGCGCGACATCAACCCCGGAATCGGACTCACGGTGGTCGACAAATATATCAAGGACGAGGAGACCTATATCTTATTGGACGCCGCGCGCTACGACTACGTGGTGGACGCCATCGACACCCTCTCGCCGAAACTGGCGCTGATCGCCGCCTCGCTGGAGCGCGGGCTGCCGCTCGTCAGCTCGATGGGCGCCGGAGCCAAAACCGACCCCACCAAACTCGAAATCGCCGACATCTCGAAAACCCACCACTGCCCGCTGGCCCACATGCTGCGCAAGCGGCTCCACAAGATCGGCATCCGCCGGGGGTTCCGGGCCGTATTCTCTCCCGAGCCGATGCGCGAAGGGGCCATGATCCTCTGCGAGGAGCAGAACAAGAAGTCGAACGTCGGAACGATCTCCTACATCCCCGCGCTGTTCGGAATCGGATGCGCTTCCGTGGTGATCAGGGATTTAATCGGCGAATTGGAGGGCTGAAAGCCCTCTTCAAAGGGCGGCGGACCGAATCCGCATCCGGGAACCGAGTCCGCGCCGCCGAACGCAATTTACAAAAACACAAAGGATATGCAACCGAACATCGTATTTCTGGACGAATACTCGCTCGGCGACGCCGACCTCGGGTCCATCCGCGCGCTGGGCAACTACACGGGTTATCGGACCACGGTCCGCGAAGAGGTCGCCGACCGCTGCCGCGAAGCCGACGTGGTGATCACCAACAAGGTGGTTTTCCGCCGCGAAACCCTCCGGCAGCTCCCCCGCCTGCGGCTGATCTGCGTGGCGGCGACCGGCATGAACCACATCGACCTCGAGGCCGCGGCCGAACTGGGCATTGCGGTGAAAAATGCCGTGGGCTACTCGACCCACGCCGTGACGGAGACCACCATCGGCGCGGCCATCGGCCTGCTGCGACAGACGGTCTATTACGACCGCTACGTCAAGACCGCATATGCAGGATCGCCCCTGCAATACCACTTCGGGCGCACCACACACCAGCTTTACGGCTCGAAATGGGGCATCGTCGGGCTGGGCAACATCGGCCGCAGCGTCGCCCGCGTCGCCGAGGCGCTGGGATGCCGCATCGCCTATACCTCGACCTCGGGCGTCGTGCGCGAGGAACCCTATCCCGAAAAGCCGCTCGACGAACTGCTCCGATGGGCCGACGTGGTGTCGGTCCACGCCCCGCTGAACGACCGCACGCGCAATCTGATCGGCGCGCGCGAACTGGCGCTGATAAAGCCTTCGGCCATCCTGATCAACGTGGCGCGCGGCGGCATCGTGGACGAAGCAGCGCTGGCCGCGGCCCTCGACGCCGGACGGCTCGCCGGGGCGGGGCTCGATGTTTTCACGCACGAACCGCTCGAAGCGGGCAATCCCCTGCTCTCGGTCCGTGAACCGGACCGCCTGCTGCTCTCGCCCCACAACGCCTGGTCGCCCGTCGAGGCGATCGAAATACTCGTGGAGTGCATCGCACGGAATATCCGGGATTTCTATACTCCTCAAAACCAATAGCCGATGTCCCAGTCCGAACCCAACCTCACGGTCGTAATCCCGGTCCACAATGCAGCGCCCCACCTCGGCGCATGCGTGGAGAGCCTGCTGGCCCAGAGCTACACCGATTTCGAACTCATCCTGGTCGAAAACGGCTCGTCGGACGATTCGCGGGAACGCTGCGCCCGCTACGCCGCGGAACACCCCGGGCGCATCCGCACCCTGACGCTCGACGAAGCGTCGGTCTCGGCGGCCCGCAATGCGGGCATCGACAACGCCCGCGGACGTTTCATCACCTTCATGGACGCCGACGACTGGGCCGAAAAGGAGTTTCTGGCCGAATTTTTCCGCGATCCCGCCCCGGGTCCGGGAACGATCGTCATGCAAGGCATACTGCTCGACTTTTCGGAGGCCGAGCCGCCGGGGCCGAACGAGGCGTTTTTCAGCTACGACGACGGGGCGCTCGCCATCGGCGACGATCCTTCGGCAGCCGTGGGACAGCGGTTTCTGCAGGACGGATGCAGCGTCTGCAAACTCTACCACACGGAGACGCTCCGCCGCCTCGGAATCCGCTTCATCGAACACCTCTGCTCCCGCGAAGACCACCTTTTCTTCTTCACCTGCATCAGCCGGATGCAGTCGGTCGTCTGGCGCAGCGGCGTCTACATGCACTACATGCGCCGCGGACGGAACACGCTCAGCACACGCCCCATGCCGGCCTGCGAACTCGTCGAGGCCGCCGAACGGCTCGACCGCTTCATCCCGCAGCTGGCCGAACGCTTCGGCATCACGGACAAGACATACCTCTTCGCCCTGCGGCAAAACCTGGTCCGCGACACGCTGCTACGGGCCGCAAACAACATCCGTTTCGGCGACCGCCGGAGCGTCCTCGGAGCCATTGCCGCCCGCCCGGAGCTGTTCGGCGCAGAGACCTACACGCCCCGCTGGCATCCGCTGCTGAAACGCCCGCTGCTCGACCGCATTCTGAAGGGAAGGGAGTGTCGCACGCTCCTCTATCTCCGAATCGCGCTGCGCAGGTCGTCGCTGCGCCTGCGCGGACGTTTTAACGCCTGAATCATGGACCGCAAACAACCTGTTTTCGACTTTCTCGACGCCCGCGGCATCCGCTACGAATGGTATGAACACCCCGAGGCCCCGACCATCGAAATCGCCCGCCAGTGGTGGCGCGACGACGGTTCGAAACACTGCAAGAACCTCTTCTTCCGCAACCACAAGGGCGACCGCCACTACCTCGTGTGTTTCGATTCGGAGCGGTCGCTGGCCATCCGCGACCTCGAAGCCCGCCTGCGCCAGGGCAAGTTGACGTTCGCCTCGCCCGAGCGCATGGAACGCTGGCTGGGACTGCGGCCCGGCTCGGTCTCGCCCTTCGGGCTGATCAACGACCCGGAGAACCACGTCCACCTGTTCCTCGACGTCAACCTGCGCGACTGCCCCGCCTACTCGTTCCACCCCAACGACAACCGCGCGACGGTGGTCATCCCGCAGGAGGAGTTTCTGAAATACCTCGCCGCCGTCGGCAACTCCTACGAATTCATCGAACTCTACTGATTCATCGAACTCTACTGACTCCGTCATGCGCAGCAGCGATCGCCGCAGACGAAAAACTTCCGGTCCGCGCCATCACCCAAGGCAGCCCCGGAGGTCCGCGGCGCGAATCTTCTGCAGAAGACGGTACGATTGCCGAAACAGCTGACGTTGTTCGAAGGAACCCACACCCACACAAATTTCGTCCGGTTCCGCTCCAGCATGCGCCGGAATTTATTATCTTTGACTATTGCAAAACCTAAAAAAAGAATCGGCATGAAGAAATTTACGCTCACCCTGCTCCTGATTTTCGGCACGGTTTCCGCGCTCTTCGCCCAGCAGAGCGTCCGGGAGGATATCTTCGCTTTTCTGAAGCGCGAAGGCTATGTCCCAACGTTCGACGAAGACAGGGACATTCTGTTCAAAGTACAGGGAATCAACTACTACGCCATCATAAAAGAAGTGGCGGACATGGATTACGCTTATGTGGAGGTATCGGCGAATTTCACTGCCGACGTCCCTTATGACAAACTGCTGGCGATTTCCAACGATCAGAACCGGGACAAATTCGTTTGCAAGTGTTCGGCGGAGCGAGACGGAGAGGACAACTGCTTCAAGGTCGCCATGGAATTCATCACAAACAACCGGACGAATACCGAATACCAGATGGCGCACGCCCTGCGTCTCCTACCCGGCTGGATCGAGAAGTTCAAGGAGGAACTCGACTAAGAGCAGCGCGAAGCATCCGGCCGAAAACCGTTCCGCACCCGGAACCGGATTCCGCCCCGAAACAAAAATCCCGCACTTTACGGTGCGGGATTTTTTGTGTCAGCAAGCGGGCTATTTCAGCTCCACGAGCGCCTTGCCGGTCATTTCGGCAGGCTGTTCGAGACCCATCAGGCGGAGCACCGTGGGAGCCACGTCGGCCAGAATACCGCTGCGGACGGACTTCACGCGGTCCGACACCACCACGATGGGAACCGGATTGAGCGAGTGCGCCGTGTTGGGCGTACCGTCGGCATTGACGGCGTTGTCGGCGTTGCCGTGGTCGGCGATCATCACCACCTCGTAGCCGTTGGCCCTGGCAGCCTCCACGACCTCGGAGACACACTTGTCGACAGCCTTCACGGCCTTCACGATCGCCTCATAGACGCCCGTGTGGCCCACCATGTCGCCGTTGGCGAAGTTCAGGCAGATGAAGTCGAATTTCTTTTCACCCAGCGCAGCGACCAGTTTTTCAGCCACTTCCGGGGCCGACATTTCGGGCTGGAGGTCATAGGTCGCCACCTTGGGCGAGGCGACGAGGATACGCTCCTCGCCGTCGAATTTCTCCTCGCGGCCGCCGTTCAGGAAGAACGTCACGTGGGCGTATTTCTCGGTCTCGGCGATACGCAGCTGTTTGAGGCCCTGCTTCGAAACCCACTCGCCGATGGTGTCGGGCACATTCTCCTTGTCGAAAAGGATGTGCAGGCCCGTGAACTTGGCGTCGTAGGGGGTCATGCAGCAGTAGTAGAGCGGCATGGTGTGCATTCCCTCGGCGGGCATATCCTCCTGCGTCAGCACGATGGTAAGCTCCTTGGCGCGGTCGTTGCGGTAGTTGAAGAAGATCACCAGGTCGTTCGGACGGATCATGCCGACGGGCTGTCCGGCAGCGTCGACGCGCACGACGGGCTTGATGAACTCGTCCGTAACGCCCTCGTCGTAGGATTTTTGCACGGCCTCGACCATGTCCGACGCCTTCTCGCCGACGCCGTCGACCAGCGCGTCGTAAGCGATTTTCACCCGCTCCCAGCGTTTGTCGCGGTCCATGGCGTAATAACGGCCGATGACCGTGGCCACCTTGCCCGTCGATGCGGCCATGTGCTTTTCGAGGTCGGCGACGAAGCCCTTGCCGCTGCGCGGGTCGGTGTCGCGGCCGTCCATGAAGCAGTGCACGAACGTATTTTCGATCTTATATTCGGCGGCGATGTCGCAGAGTTTGAAAAGATGCTCCAGCGACGAGTGCACGCCGCCGTCCGACACGAGGCCCATGAAATGCACGTTCACGCCGTTTTTCTTGGCGTATTCGAACGCGGCTTTCACCTCCGGGTTCTGCATGATCGAGTTGTCGCGGCAGGCGCGGTTGATCTTCACGAGGTCCTGATAAACGACGCGGCCGGCGCCGATATTGAGGTGTCCCACCTCCGAATTGCCCATCTGTCCGTCGGGCAGGCCGACGTTCTCGCCGTCGGTGCGCAGTTCGGCATGGGGGTATTTTTCGGTCATGGCCGAAATGTATTCGGGATGCACGGTCGAAATGACGTCCGCCTTATCGTGACGGCCGTTTCCCCAGCCGTCGAGAATCATAAGTAATACCTTGTTGTTGCTCATAAATGTATCTTGTTTTATTATTCGTCAATATTGCTCTCGGTCGCCGTTGTCGCGGCGTACCGCCGCGTTTACAAATTGGACCCACCCCCAACCCCCGCCTTGGCGGGGGCTTAATCGCGTCGCGACCAAGATTTCAACCAAAGTTTCACCCGGGGTTTTGCCCCAAACTTCAGCAGGAACTACGACCGGGATGTCGACCAGAGTGCGACTGAAAATACAGAATTTTTAATTCTTAATTTTTCATTTTTAATTGAGCTGATTGCAAATCAACTCCACGGCCTTGTCGATGGCGGCCTGCAAACCGTCGGGATTCTTGCCGCCGGCCGTCGCGAAGAAGGCCTGTCCGCCTCCGCCGCCCTGCATCAGCTTCGCGGCCTCGCGCACGACGGCTCCGGCATTCACGCCGCAGGCCGTGATCTCGTCGCCCAGCATCACCGTCAGCGTCGGTTTCCCGTCCCAGACGGAACCCACGACGAAGACCAGCCTGGGCGAACGCTGGCGCAGGTTGTAGGCCAGGTCCTTCACGAAGTCGGGACGGCGGTCGGTCTGCGTGGCGAAAAGCTGCATGCCGTGACGCTCGGGCGTCGATGCGGCGATCTTGTCGGCCCACTGGGCCACCTGCTCGCGGCGCATCGACTCGACCTCCTTCGAGAGGGTCTCGTTGCTTTCGAGCATCTTCTTCACGGCCTGCACGACCTGCGGGTTATTGAGGTATTCGGCGATGTTGCGCATCGTGTCCTCGGCGGCATAGAGCACCTTCTCGGCCTGCTCGCCCGTGACGGCCTCGATACGGCGCACGCCGGCCGAAATGGCGCTCTCCGAGAGAATCTTGAAGAAGCCGATATTGCCCGTGGCGCCGGTGTGCGTACCGCCGCACAGTTCGACCGACGACCCGAAGCGGACCATGCGGACCTTGTCGCCGTATTTCTCGCCGAAGAGCATCATCGCACCGCACTTCTCGGCCTCCTCCTTCGTAGCCTCGCGGTTCTCCACGAGCGGATAGTTGGCGCGGATGGCCCGGTTGACGAGTTGCTCCACCTTGCGCAGCTCCTCGGGCGTCACCTTCTGGAAATGCGAGAAGTCGAAACGCAGGATTTCGGGCGTCACCAGCGAACCCTTCTGCTCGACATGCGCGCCGAGCACCTTGCGCAGCGCCTCGTGCATGAGGTGCGTGGCGGTGTGGTTGTTGGCTGCGGCCTGCCGCTTTTCGGGGTCCACCCGGGCCGTAAATTCAGCCGCGGGGTTCTCCGGGAGCTGGTTCACGATATGGATGATCAGGCCGTTCTCCTTCTCGGTGGCCACGACCGGAATGCGCTCGTTGGCGCTCTCGATCATACCGATGTCGCCGACCTGGCCGCCCGAGTTGCCGTAGAACGGCGTGCGGTCGAAAACCAGCTGGTACGACGTCTTGCCCTTCGACGTGACGCGGCGGTAGCGTGCGATGCGGACCTTCTCGGTCAGCGTGTCGTAGCCCGTGAAGACGCTCTCGCGGATGGGGAACAGCTCCACCCAGTCGTCGGTGTCGACGGCGGCGGCGTTGCGCGAACGCTCCTTCTGGGCCTGCAACTCCTTTTCGAAGGCGGCGAGGTCCACGCCGACGCCCTGTTCGCGGGCGATCAGCTCCGTGAGGTCGATCGGGAAACCGAACGTATCGTAGAGTTCGAAGGCGTCCTTGCCCGAAATAAGCTCCTTGCCTTCGCCTTTGGTTCTGGAGATCACGCCGTCCAGCAGGTTGATGCCCGTGGCGAGCGTGCGCAGGAACGAGGACTCCTCCTCCTCGATCACTTTTTCGATCAGTCCCTGCTGGGCCTTCAGCTCGGGGAACTGGCCGCCCATCTGCCCGACCAGTCCGGGAACCAGGCGGCAGAGCGTCGGCTCGGTAAAGCCGAGGTAGGTGTAGCCGTAGCGCACGGCGCGGCGCAGGATGCGGCGGATGACATAGCCCGCCTTGACGTTCGACGGCAGCTGGCCGTCGGCGATCGAGAAGGCGATGGCGCGCAGGTGGTCGGCGATCACGCGCATGGCCACGTCGGCCTTCCGGTCCTCGCCGTATTTCTTGCCCGACATCTCCGCGATGCGGCCGATCGTGGGCTGGAAAACGTCGGTGTCGTAGTTCGACTTCTTGCCCTGGAGGATCATGCAGAGGCGCTCGAAGCCCATGCCCGTGTCGACGTTGCGCGCGGGGAGTTCCTCCAGCGAGCCGTTTGCCTTGCGGTTGAACTGCATGAAGACGAGGTTCCAGATCTCGATCACCTGCGGATGGCTCGCGTTGACCATCTCGCGGCCCGGTTTGGCGGCGATCTCCGCCTCGTCGCGCAGGTCGAAGTGGATTTCCGAGCAGGGTCCGCAGGGTCCCGTCTCGCCCATCTCCCAGAAATTATCGTGCTTGTTGCCGCGGATGATATGGTCCGCGGGCAGGTACCGGAGCCAGTAGTCGTAAGCCTCCTGGTCGAACGGCACGCCGTCCTCCTCCGAACCTTCGAACACCGTGGCGTACATCCGCTCGGCGGGCAGTCCGTAGACGCCGTGGAGCAGTTCCCAGGCCCACTCGATCGCCTCCTTCTTGAAGTAATCGCCGTAGGACCAGTTGCCCAGCATCTCGAACATCGTATGGTGGTAGGTGTCGTGGCCGACCTCCTCCAGGTCGTTGTGCTTGCCTGAAACGCGCAGACATTTCTGCGTATCGGCCGCACGCGGATACTTGCGGGGGGCGTTGCCCAGGAAGATGTCCTTGAACTGGTTCATGCCCGCGTTGGTGAACATCAGCGTGGGGTCGCCCTTGACGACCATCGGGGCCGAAGGCACGATAGCATGCCCTTTCGACTCGAAGAAGTCGAGAAAGGCCTGACGAATTTTATTTGACTCCATGATATATTGATTTATCCTATTTTCACGTTCTTGATTTCGGGTTGCAAAATTACACATTTTAAACTAAATTTGCATCCTATTAAAGGAGATTTTTCCGCGATGGGCGAAAAAGGACACAGATTCGGAACCGAAACGCTTCGGACAGGCGCAGAGGAACTGACACACGAGGCGCAGGTTCTCACGCACGGCGTGATGACGGCCCCGTTCCGGCTCCGTACCTACCGTCTGATCCGCAAGATCCTGATCGGATTCATCCTCGTGTCGATCGCCAACGTCCTCTTCTCCTACTTCTTCTACACGCCCAAGATGTACCGCATCCTGCGCGACAACCGCGAGACGGTGATCAAATACCGCATTCTTCAGGACCGCATCCGCACCGCCCAGCAGCGCGTCGACGAAATACGCCACCGCGACAACTACGTCTACCGCTCGCTCTTCTCGACCGACACGCTCTCGATCCCGGGCGTGTGGCAACCCTACCCCGATTCGAAATACGCCCCGCTCGCCGACGACGACTACGCCCCGCTGATGGTCGGGACATGGCGGCAGCTGGACGCGCTGGCCCGGACGATCTACCTCGAATCGGTGTCGTTCGACGAATTGCAGCAGTTCTCGAAGAACAAGGAGCAGCTCTCGGCAGCCGTCCCGGCCATCTGGCCCATCGACCGCTCGGCGCTGCACAACAACCACATCGGCGCCTTCAGCGCGCGCCGCATGCACCCCGTGCTGGGCTACATCCGCCCCCACACGGGCATCGACTTCGGCTGCGACCGCGGCACTCCGGTCTACGCCACGGGCGACGCCGTGGTTGAAACAGCCTCGGCCAGCGGCTTCAACGGCGGCTACGGCAAGCAGGTGCTGCTCAACCACGAATTCGGTTACAAGACGCGCTACGCCCACCTGAACGAGGTGCTCGTGAAACCCGGCGAGCGCGTCACGCGCGGCCAGATCATCGCCCGGACGGGCAACACGGGGCGTTCGACGGGCCCCCACCTCCACTACGAGGTGATCCACAAGGGCGTGCCCGTCAACCCGATCAACTATTTCAACCGCAACATGACCCCCGAGGAGTACGAACGCCTGATGGAGAACATGCGCGAGACCAACTTCGAAAAGCTCTGACATGGCAGGTAAAAAGGATTTAGAGCGTCTGCGCAGACGCAGGCGGCGCAAGCAGCGGATCATCCGCGCCACGGTCCACCTTTTCGTGTGGCTGGGGATGGCGGTGCTCTACTACGTGGGCTTCTCGGTCTTCTTCGACACGCCGTTCGAATACCAGATGAAGCACTCGACCGACCGCCTGCGCCGCGAATACGAGGCGCTGTCCGCCCGGTACGACTCGCTCTCGACCGTTCTGGGAAACCTTTCGGAACGCGACCGCAACGTTTTCCGCATCCTCTTCGAGTCGGAGCCGTACGATTTCGACTCGGAGCACGAACAGCGGCAGAGTTCGACCTACGAAAAGATCGTGGGCCGCTCGACGCGTCAGCTCAAACGCGAACTGCGCGAGAGGGTGAGCGAGATGGAACGACAGCTCGAAACGCTCAACGCCTCGTACCTCGAACTGCAGGCGCGCATCGACACGGCGGGCCGCAGGTGTGACAACATCCCCTCGATCCAACCCGTGATCAACAAGCAGCTGACGCTGCTCACAGCCTCCTACGGCATGCGTATCCACCCCTTCTACAAGACGCTGCAATCGCATCAGGGCGTGGATTACACCATCCCCGAGGGTTCGCGCGTCTTCGCCACGGCCGACGGCGTGGTGCGCGACGCGGCGCAGCGCAACTCGACGCAGGGCCAGACCGTAGTGATCGACCACGGCAACGGCTACGAAACCTCGTACAGCCACCTCTCGAAGATCAACGTCCGCAAGGGCCAGACCGTGCGGCGGGGCGACATCATCGCCCTCTCGGGCGACACGGGCCTTTCGCTGGCCCCGCACCTCCACTACGAAGTGCGGCTCGACGGCATGCGCGTCGACCCGATCCACTATTTCTTCATGGAGCTGACCCCCACCGAGTACCAACGCCTGATGCGCATCGCCCAGACCGGCATGCAGTCGTTCGACTGACCCGGCCAAGAGCCGGGATTCAGGCGGCAACAAGCCTTTGGAACGAGTCATAGCCGATACACGCCTTCGACCGAATAGCAAACCGAAAAATGGAAAATTCTGAAATCCGCCTTCTTCTGCTCGATTTCGACGGCACGCTGGCCGACACCCGGCGGGCCAACACGCTCTCCTACGTCGCGGCCCTCGGCGAGGCGGGCTACACGCTCACCGAGGAGGAGTATGCGGCCCGTTATTTCGGAATGCGGTGCAACGAGTTTCTCACACGCTTCGGAATCGCCGACCCCGCCGAACGCGAGCGGCTGCGGCTTCGCAAGATCGCCCTCTACCCCACGTTTTTCGACACCGTGCGGCTCAACGAACCCCTGTGGACGTTCTGCCGGCAGTTCCACGCCGGCGGCGGCCGCGTGTGGGTGGTCTCGACGGGCAGCCGGGCCAACATCGACAACGTGATGCGCCACCTGGGAATCGGCGGCCCCACGGCAGAGGGCGGGGTCTCCGGAACGGGCTTCCACTCCGGCGGAACGGACCCCGCAGCGCCGCTGGGCCGTGTCGACGGCATTCTCTCGGGCGCCGACGTGGAGCGTCCGAAACCCGCTCCGGACTGTTTTCTGGAGGCCATGCGCCGCGAAGGCTGCACGCCGCGCGAGACGCTGATCTTCGAGGATTCCGCAATCGGCATCGAGGCGGCACGCCGCAGCGGAGCGTCCTATTTCGTGGTGAAATTGTAGACTTAAATCTTGGAGACAATCCGATCCCGACTCGATGCCGGGGCCGTTAAGCGACGGACCGGCTAAAAGCGCAAGCGGAGGGGACGGGGCGCGTGCGCCCCCGCGAATAGTCGCCCGGAGCCAGCGTTAGCCGGTTCGTCGCAGGCAAAGGCATCCGTCGGGGAGTTTTTGGTACTTTTTGCGGAAAAAATGCAGATTTGGGATAAGTTATTGAAGATAAGCCATAGATTCAGGCTCCAAAATACGATAGGTAATGATTAGGCAAAATAGCAACTGCTTTGGATTGCCGCGTTTTGCACTACTTCAAACAACTCTATGCAAATATAACTCAAAAACTGGAGATAGCAAAATACCGGGTATAAAATTTTCCATAAAATGATAGCAGGTTCGACGCCTGCTATTTTATTTTCTATTTCCGCACTTTCCCTGTACTTCATTGAACGGTGTCGGCGCAATATAACTCCCCCGTTTTGTCAGATACGGGGAGTATATCATTATCCCACCCTCCTCCCTATATATTCTCGGAATAGTGCAGGCACTATTTTTTCTATTTTCTCGAATCTGCCTAATAATTCGTTTACCTCCATTTCGCTGTCTTCCCATCGTATCGTGGCGTCGTCACGTTACAGGTGCGAAGGTGTTTACGAGGTCTTCACGGACGTACAAGGTCGAGCCTTTCGGTTTGGCGAAAAATCTTCCCTGCGTCCTGCGGTTGCGAGGTATTTTTCGTCAAAACCTTGTACGTCCTAACCTCTACACCGAAAAGCCCCTGAAACGAAACGACCGATACGACCGAAAGACGCATAAAAAAAATGTCGGATAAACGAGCGGCAGATTAGGATAAGAAACTCACTCCCTCCACTCTCAAATCCGCATCAAACTCAAAAAACAACAGCCATGAAAGCGATCGAGATTTTCAAAACAGCATTACGCGCTCTTGCAGCCGTTCCGTGTGCCCTTGTGCTTTGGGTGGTGTATTTCATCGTCGGGATGATCGAAGCCCTTATAAGCGGCGTGTTGCAAATCGTGTGGAGCATCATCCTGTTCGGCGTCTCTCTCGCAGCCGTCATCGGTGTTTTCGTATGGATATTAACGCTTTAATTTAGACAGATTATGAATGTAACAATCGAATCATCCTTTTGTCCTTATTGCGACGAAGTGACGGAGATCTATTTCCGTCTTACAAATACGATTCTTTTCGCCAGCAACGAGACTGAATTGCGGCAAGGCATCGACAAGTTGAAATCACAAGTGCCGCTCGACGACTATTTCGTGTACGGCTTCGGCTCGCACCATCTGTGGGTACACCAGCGCAAGGTCAGCAACCCGACGCAGCCGTTCAGACACAGATTATTGAAAGCAGAATTTTAACCCCTTAAACCACTATGACAATGGAAACGAGAATGACGATAAACGGCGTGTCTGTTTGCCCGACAGAAGAGGAACGACACGAGTATTTCACACCGGCTTTCGCCAGCAGGGCGAAGAAGCGGTTTTGCCAATACGACTATCGACATACGAACGGCGAATTGTTCTCCTGCGTCGCTCCGACGTTGGAGGAGTGCCGTCGCAAGCGGGACGAGTGGTTGCAACGTAAAACGAATAAGGAGGTAGCGCGATGATAGCGGCTACGATATTACAGCAGATCGGCGGCAGGCGGTTCGTCGCCATGACGGGAAGCCGCGATTTTATGGACTTGGGGGACGGGGTTCGCATGAACCTCTCCCGCAACAAGACCTCCGCCAACCGTCTGGCCATAACGCTCGACAAGGAGACGGACACCTATCGGATGCGGTTCTACCGCATGACGGTCAGCAAACATTTCGAGGTCAAGACGAAAGACATCGCGGTTTACGAGGGCGTCTATTGCGATATGTTGGAGGAGATCTTCACCTCCGTAACGGGACTTTACACGAGATTCTAATTATTAACGAGTTGAAATTATGAAAACGACAGCAACCAATTACGAAACATTGATCGTCCTCTTCGCGGAGCCTATCCGCACATTGGAGGAAAGCATTTTCGACGACCCCGAAGCTTGGGGTGTCGCCTCACTCAAAGAGTGGATCGACAGCTATGAAAGCTCGCGCTTCACGCAGACGGACGAGCGGATGGCGGTCATAACCTCCGAATACAACATGACCCATGTAAAGGAGTGGTTGGAACGGAATACGTCTATCGACTGCCTCGTTTCGGCCTAACCTCGAATATTGACCCATAAAATCGGAAACCATGAGACCCATACAGGAAAATACCAAGCAGGAGAAATTAGCGGCCATATCGGAGTATAATCCGTGCCGCACGGAGCGTAACGCAGTTTTGCGTTACCTCCTCGCCGTCCGTAGGGACGACGCTGACGAAATCGCCTATTTCGAGAGTTTCGGCGATAGCGTACACCACATCATCCATAACGTGCGCACCTATGAACGCGGACTGCTGTTCGGCTACGCGGCCAAGCAATTCGACGAATACGGTTGGTTTCGGGGTATGCTTCCGATTGTCGAGCGCATCGAGTTGGACGTGCATAATGCGATCCATATCGGGCAGTCCATCGACGGGACGTATGCCGTAACGGTCAATTGGAGCACGGGCGGTGCAGGAGGCGGCAGCCATCCGTCGGTGTGGGACGAGCCGATAGCCGATTATAAGGAAGCGGTCAGAGACGGCATCGGGCAGTTGGAGCGGAAATACGCCTATGTAATGAAGCACTCCGCCGATAGCTGTAATTACAACGCCAAGAAAATTCGCAAACTCATCGCCAAGCTCGCCGAGATCAAGCGGCGGTATTTGGAGCCGAAGCAGCTATCCTTGTTCGAGTTTGCATGAATCCTATATATTTCAAATTAACAGCGGTAGTAGAATCGAACCTACTACCGCTGTTAATTTTTCATCTCTCAACACGAGAAGATGAAAAATTCTTCTTACCAAACACCATCTTTATTCCTAACTCTCCTCTTGAATATCTTGCTCTGCTATCGGAACCAACGGCAAACAATACTCCTTATTGACGACTTTATCTCGCATAGCCGCCTTGTCGTTGAAATTGCGCGAAAGATTCCGAATCAATTGGCTGTAATCATCTGTGCCATCCTCTCGCTGATGATAATAGACTTTTACGGAGATGCAATTGCAATGCTCGAATAAGGTATTGAGCAGCGTGCGATCGGAGTTGCCGCACGAATGTCCCATAGTAATTACTTGATACGGCTCGGATTCAATAAAACCCAACAACTGACGGTAATTGCCTGTTTCATGGTAGCGTACAGACTTGATATTTTCGAGAAAGTCATTGTCTTGTAACTTTTCAATCCGTTTGTAATCATCGTCCAATTCATCGCCATAGCCGAAAATGATCGGGTTACGTTCAGTGTTAAGTGCTCCATGAATATCAATTATCTCATCGGCATCTCTTGCATATAATTGTTTTGCAGTTTGGGTGTAATTGAAATTTAAGATTAAGGTATTGGAAGGTGTGCAATGAATTTCTTGAAAATGCTTGTCGGATAAATGTTTCAAGACATAGTATTTACGTTTTTCGTCCTTTGAATGGTAAAAAAGATAATTAGGGTCTTCTTTTTTGTCTAATTGAACTGCATCGTCTTCCCCCAAAGTGATAATCTTATTAAAGATGGAATCAACAAACATTGTCTGCTTTCCGAAAGCAACTTCTCTTGAATCAATTATACTGTTGAATGCCTCTTGAATAGACGGAAATAGTTTGGTTTGTGTTTTTTGGACTACCTCTGTCAAATAGATTTCAATTCGCTTTTTTACGGCATCGAACTCTCGGTTCAATGCCCGAACCTTTTCATTCCGAATAACTGCATCTTCTTCCGCAAGCAGCTCTTTCAATTTCCCATAATATTCGTTCTCGATGTCCACCCAGTTACTCAGAGAACAACGACCGGAAATATGCTCGAAGAATTTATTTTTGAAAGTGAGGCGAACCGAACCGTCATACCTCATATTAGTACTATCATTGAATATGGCAACCAGCTCTCGAACCTCATCGTATGGGGTTGAATCTGATTGAGGGTATGATGGCTCTGGAGTTTTATGTTGTTTGTCTCTAAATACTTCAAATCGGACAAATTCATCTTCGTAAGGCGACGGGTCAATGATTGATCCCCACTGTTCCGCAAGCCAACGTTTATAACCATTGAATATATGACCGGAAACATTGATCCAATAACTGTCTATAAAATCTCTATATCCGGTTGCAAGACCATGTGCTTTGTCGAAACCGTTGCCTATGATAATAATTCTGTTCATGTAACTATTTACGAAATACTATGATTTCGATTTTTGTTCTATTTGATAAAGAGCCGCTTTCAGCACTTGAAAACAAATCCTTGCAGTATGTTCATCTGGTTGAAACCCAATTGACATTTGCTGATAAGGGTGTATGTAATTCCTAAAATCTCGTAGAGCATGACTGAATTTCTTTACATCTTCTTTCAGAAAACCTATTTCATAAGAGACATCTATAAAATTGTTTAACGTCCATTCGTTGAAATTCCGGGGTTTTCCTGTTTTAGTATCTTTGGGTACAGAATTCGCCTTATTATATATCGCTGGATGTTTGCTGGCTACACCCAACAATATACCTTCTAATGTACTACCTATAAGAAATATAGCAGAGAGAGAGGCTTTAACTGATAAACATTGCCGAATTCCTTCTATACGTGTTTCCAAATACGGTATTAAACAGCTATCAACAGGCAAAGAAGATAATGATATACCATTAAATTCCGCTTTTAAGAACTCCGCTTCATCAGTTTGAACCTCTTTGCTTTTTTCGTTGTCTATATCTACACCTTTTGCATTGCGAAAGTCGATAAGACGCTTGTCGATTACTACACCCGCCTCTCCTCTCTGCACGCCCAATACCGTGCCGTTGGCGTGAATTATAACCAGACCGTGAAGGAGTTGAAGAGCCGCTTTTCGGAGAAAAAGGCAATGGCTCTGCTTTATAAATTGGAAAAAATGACCGTAGAACTGGCTGGATTGAGCCGTCAAATCCTCGCCCTGACACACGAATTTCAGCAACGATGGTTGCCAAAATTAACGTAGGAAGCTCGCTTTACGGGGCATTGGCGTACAACGGGGAGAAGGTGAACGAGGGGCAGGGACGGCTGCTTCTGACGCACAAGATTTTCGACGACGGCACGGGAACATTCGACATACGGCGGGCAGCGGAGGATTTCGCGCGCTGTATGCCGCCGCAGGTGCGTACCTCAAAACCTGTCGTGCATATCTCCCTCAATCCGCACCCCGACGACCGCCTCGACGATACGGAACTGACGGCCATAGCCGAGGAGTATCTTGCACGGCTCGGTTATGGCGACCAGCCTTATGCGGTGTTCAAACACGAAGACATCGACCGCCACCACCTGCATATCGTAACGCTTTGCGTGGACGGGCAGGGAAAGAAAATCGGCGACAGCTTCATCCGTCGCCGGAGTAAGAACATTACCCGTGCATTGGAGCAGAAATACGGGTTGCACACCGCTGAACGCAAGCTGCAGATACAGCACGAACCGCCTCGGCGCGTGGATGCTGCGGCAGGCGACGTGAAGAAGCAGATAGGGAATGTTCTGAAAGGCATATCCGGCAGGTACAAGTTCCAGACGCTCGGAGAATACCGTGCCCTGCTCGCGCTCTATAATGCAACCGTAGAGGAGTGTCGCGGGGAGGTTCGGGGCAGGGAATACGGCGGGTTCGTGTATTCCGCGCTCGACGGCGAGGGGAACAAGGCCGGCACGCCGATCAAAGCCTCCCGTTTCGGAAAACGCTACGGGTACGAGGCGTTCGGGAGATGGTGCGCCGCAAGCAAGGAGCAGATAAAGGAGCGGAAACTCGGCGACATGACCAAAGCGACGGCGATGGCCGCCCTGCGCCGGACGAAAGACCGCGCGGAGTTCATCACCTTGCTCCGAACCAAAGGTGTGGACGTCGTGCTGCGCGAGACCGACACGGGGCGCATCTATGGCGCGACGTTCATCGACCACCGCACGGGATGCGTGCTGAACGGTTCCCGTTTAGGCAAGGAGCTTTCGGCGAACGCCCTGCAAACGCATTTCGAGCCGCCGCTTCCGGGCGTTCCCGTTTCCATATCCTTTCCGCTGGCCGACACACCCGATACCGGGCAGCAAGTGCAAACCCCGTTCGATGACGACACCATCGCCGGAGGCTGGGGATTGTTCACGGCAGAGGGTGGTACAACGGATGCCGAGGAGCAAGCCTTCATGCGCGAAATGCAACGACGAAAAAAGAAAAGGAGGAATAAACGTAAAATCTAAAAATCGAAATTATGCAACAAGAAGATGATTTAAGAGCATTGGCGAAAATCATGGATTTTCTGCGTGCCGTAAGTATATTATTGGTAGTGATGAATGTGTATTGGTATTGTTACGAGGCGATTCTCTCGTGGGGTGTGAATGTCGGCGTGGTCGATAGAATCCTGATGAATTTCGACCGCACTGCTGGACTGTTCCGCTCCATACTCTACACGAAGCTATTTGCCGTCGTGCTGCTCGGCCTCTCGTGTTTGGGAACGACGGGCGTGAAGGACGAGAAGATCACGTGGCCGCGCATCGGCACGGCACTCGTGGCGGGCTTCGTGCTCTTTTTCCTGAACTGGTGGCTGCTGGCTCTGCCGCTCCCGCTTATAGCGATGACGCTGCTCTACGTCGCAACGATGGCCGCAGGGTATGTCTGTCTGCTGATGGCCGGATTGTGGGCGAGCCGCCTGTTGAGAAACAACCTCATGGACGATCCGTTCAATAACGAGAACGAATCGTTCATGCAGGAGACGCGTCTTTTGACCAACGAATACTCCGTGAACCTGCCCACACGTTTCTATTATAAGAAGCGGTGGAACAACGGCTGGATCAACATTCTGTTGCCGCAGCGTGCGTCCATCGTATTGGGTACGCCGGGCAGCGGAAAATCATACGCGGTGGTCAATTCCTATATCAAGCAACAGATCGAGAAGGGGTACTCGATGTATATTTACGATTTCAAGTTTCCAGACCTCTCGACCATTGCCTATAACCACCTGCTGAACCATTTGGACGGGTATGCGGTGAAGCCGAAGTTCTATGTAATCAATTTCGACGATCCGCGACGGTCGCACCGCTGCAACCCCATACACCCCGACTTCATGGAGGATATAACCGACGCTTACGAGAGTGCCTATACCATCATGCTCAACCTCAATAAGACATGGGTGCAAAAACAGGGCGATTTTTTTGTAGAATCGCCCATAATTCTCTTTGCAGCAATTATTTGGTATCTCAAAATTTACCAAAACGGGAAATATTGCACCTTCCCGCACGCCGTCGAGTTCCTGAACCGCCGTTACGAGGATATTTTTCCGATTCTTTCCTCGTACCCTGAACTCGAAAACTACCTCTCGCCCTTTATGGACGCATGGCTCGGCGGGGCGGCGGAGCAGTTGCAAGGCCAGATCGCATCGGCCAAAATTCCGCTCTCACGTATGATTTCGCCGCAGCTCTATTGGGTCATGTCCGACAGCGAGTTTACTCTTGACATCAACAATCCGCAGGAGCCGAAAATCCTCTGCGTAGGCAACAATCCCGACCGTCAGAACATTTACGGCGCGGCTCTCGGTTTGTACAATTCGCGTATCGTGAAACTCGTCAATAAAAAAGGCAAACTCAAATCCTCGATTATCATCGACGAGTTGCCGACCATCTATTTCAAGGGTTTGGACAACCTGATCGCCACCGCCCGCAGCAACAAGGTCGCCGTGCTTCTGGGCTTTCAGGATTTCTCACAGCTTGTCCGCGACTACGGGGACAAAGAGGCCAAAGTCGTGATGAACACCGTCGGCAACATCTTCTCCGGGCAGGTCGTAGGCGAAACGGCCAAAACGCTCTCCGAACGCTTCGGAAAGGTCTTGCAGAGGCGGCAGAGCATCACGATCAACCGCAACGATAAGTCCACATCTATCAATACGCAGATGGATTCGCTCATTCCGCCCTCGAAGATTTCCTCTCTGACGCAGGGTATGTTCGTCGGCTCCGTAGCCGATACGTTCGACGAGCGGATCGAGCAAAAGATTTTCCATTGCGAGATTGTCGTGGACGCCGAGAAGGTAAGGCGGGAAGAGAAAGCCTACAAACCCATACCAGTCATTACCGATTTCACGGACGAGAATGGAAAGGATTGTATGAAAGAGATGATACAGGAGAACTACAACCGGATTAAGGCGGACGTGAAACAGATTGTCGCCGACGAATTGCAGCGCATACAGAACGATCCGGCGTTGGCGCATCTGTTACAACAGAAATAGCCGGGACTGAAAAACGGAGGGCGATTATTCGTTACCCTCCGTTTCTTTTTGCAGTTTGGCGATAGCTGCTTTCACATTGTCCTGAAAGAATTGTCGCCATTGCTTGTCGTTTTTCAATGTTATATGCCATTCATCCTCTAACACGCTTATCGCCCGTTTGCGGATTTCCACCAGTTCATCTTCTGTCGGAAACCTGCCGGAGAACTCCCGGCGTTCCCGGATACACGAGCGGATATAATCCCGCAGCAACATCTTTTCATGGCTGTCGAGGAGGGAAAAACGCCTGCTTTCCGAAAAGACAGGCACATTATCCACGTCTGCATCATCGAAAATATATCCATCGTCATAGTGCATGGTTACACCTCCTTCATTGGGGAATTATCGTGTTGCAGGCGGAAAAATTCTTTTTGACGCTCTATCTCGTCCCGCAATTCCTCCTCCGTGGGCATATAGAGCATATATTTCGAGGCGAACAGACGGTCGTTGTCGTGCAGCACGGAATAACGGGCGATGTCCTCATCCGTTTCCGAACAAAGAACGATGCCGATGGTCGGGTTGTCACCCTCACCACGCACCCGCTCGTCGTACATCCGAACGTACATATCCATCTGTCCGACGTCTTGGTGCGTGATGGTCGTCGTTTTGAGGTCGATCAGCACAAACGATTTGAGGATGTAGTTGTAGAACACGAGGTCGATGAAATAGTCTTTTTTCTCGGTGCGGACTAATTTCTGCCGCGCGACGAACGAGAAGCCTTTACCCAATTCGAGCAGGAATTTTTGCAGGTTGCCGATGATGGCTCCCTCCAATTCCGTTTCCGTAAAATCACTGTTGGGCGAAAGGCCGATGAACTCCGCGACGGTCGGATTCTTGATGAACTCCATGCGGTCTTTATCGAACGGAGCAGTCAGCGCTTTCATCTCGCCCTCGACCGTATCTTTGTGCTGCGAGAGCAGCAGCCGTTCATAATACTGCGAACCGATATTGCGGTCGAGCGTGCGGTAGCTCCACATCTGTTCGGCGGCCTCTTTCAAATACCATGCACGGGCATCGGAATTGGAAACGCTTAACAGACGTTTGTAATGCGACCACGTCAAAATTCCCCACGCTGTGGGGAGTTTTTCGGGAAAGGCGAGATAGAACTGTCGAAAATAGTACAACGAGTTTACTGAAAACCCTTTGCCGAACTCTGCGGTAAGTTCTTTCGAGAGCGATTTCAATAGCTGCGAGCCGTAATCGGCACGGCCTCGCCCTTGTTGTTCCTGCTCCACGATGCGCTTGCCCATCTGCCAATACGCCTCGACCATCGCCGAGTTAATGGCGGCGTATGCCTTTTGCCGGGTGTTAGTTACGATCCGCTTGATCTCTTGTATGAAATCAGGGGTACATAAGGTGGTAATATCGTCTTTTTTCATTGTTGCAGAATGATTTGTACGCAAAGGTACATAAATAAACGGAAGAACGCCGCACGTTCCCCCGTTTATTCGCAAGGCTACCGCCTCGTCATCTCCCTCGCGTCATCGCGTTGCATCCGCAGGTTCAGTCGCTCGCGCAGCTTGTCGAGAAAGTATGTCCGGCTTTCGTTCTTGCGGCGTTTCATGTCCAAATAGGCGTCATAGCAATTCCTGACTTTAATTTCCATTCCGAACAGCGAGCCGAAAAATGCAGCCAAATCCTTGATGTCGTTCTGGCCGTCGTTGATACAGCCGATCTCGTCAAAAGCATAGATTATTTCGACCAATTCAACAAGGCTACCCGTCCAACGGAAAGAACTTGTCGGTTGCGAATCAGTTTGCGGGGTGGATAGTGGTGGCACTTGGGTAGATACGTGTTTCAGTATTCTGCGGACAAACGAAAGGGCTTTGCGGCTATGGTATGCCCGGTCGTCATGCAAAGGAGAAAGTTTCTCATGCAGACAGTATAGCTCGATCTCCGTATAAACGAGTGTAGAAAACAACCGCCGCCCGTCGGAAGAAGCCGAGGCGTAAAAGACGAGAACTTCGTTTATAAACTTATTGTATGCCGTTCTTAATTCGCGGCCCTCTGCTTCATTATCTATTTGCCGGAAAAACTCGGTTTCCGTGAGTACAAGAAAATCCATTTTTCTAATCGGGTTCGTTTCACTTGAGGTTAATTCGTGTGCACACATTAGATAAAGGACAAAAGCTATTCCGTGGAAACCTATTTGCAGGAGTGTGAAGATGCAATTTCCTTATATTCAATAATAAAACAGTGAAAAATATTTCGAGAACCCAATTGTTACATCCATATAAGCGTAAGATAATCTTACACCGTGTAAAGCAGACTTACACTTCATCCTTTCTTCCGATATATACGGCTGATGATATGACGCGGATGTTCCCGAACGAGATACCATTCTTCCAGCCTGATAAGCGTCGAAAGGAGGATGCCTTTCCCCGTATGCTCAGGCAGAATGTACAAGTACAGCTCATCCGCCAATCCGTAGAGCAACAGACCTTTTATCAAATCCAATGTATCGGGAGTAACTTCTGCAAGGTAGGTTATGTCTGTATTGTGCTGTTTCTCCGATAGCAGGGAAAGCAAGGAGGTATCTTTGGACAGCAATAAATCCGTCTCGTTCCGTAGCGAGAAAAGAGTATGTTGTTTTGGAAAAGCCCATCGACTGTTTATTCCTTTTGCCGGAGAAAGCAGATAACAATCCGTCGATAGAACAGCCGCAATTTGTATTTTCATATTCACCTCCTGATTTTGTGGATAAAACGATATTACCGAGAATGTTCCAAGAGGTCTGAAAAAGAGTAGCGTGGCACTTACGCTACTCCAAGCAAGGCTCTGGTAAGCCCAAGTAAGAATATGCGTAAGCCCACGCTATGTAAAGACATAGCATAAGCATCACGCAATCGGTTCTTACTTTGCTCAATTTACCAGATTTTGCTTGGAACGTCTTGCGAACTTATATTTTATATCTATAACGGAAAACCCCGTTTCCCGTTAAGTCTTTCTATTTCCGTTTTCAAAGATACATCTTTCCCTCCAATCTTGCTAAAATACACTTACTTTTCCGGTTTTATGCCGTACTTTTTCATTTTTTCGTAGAGCGTGGGGCGGCTAATTTGTAGCAGTCCCGCCGCCAACGCCTTATTGTATTTTGCGGCTTCGAGCGCCTTGACGATCTTCTCGCGCTCCTCGTTTTCGGCTTTCAGGGCAAATCCTTTCGCGCCCTCGGCAACATTCATATCCAAATCCATCGCTTCGATGACTCCGCTTCCGGTGAGCAGTACGGCTTTGCGGACGGTGTTCTTCAACTCCCGCACATTCCCCGGCCAGCCGTAAGACCGCAACAGTTTCCCGGCTTCGGCACTGAACCCCGATACGCTCTTGTTCAGCTCTCCGCAGCTTTGTTCGAGGAAAAACTCCGCCAGCGGCAGAATATCGTCAGGACACTCCCGCAGGGGCGGAACCTCGATGGTAAACTCATTCAGGCGATGGTATAAATCCTCACGGAAGCGTCCCTCGGCGATCGCTTTTTCAATGTTCTCGTTCGTGGCGGCCACGATCCGCACGTCGCAGACCGTTTCCCGCCTGCCACCCACCGGACGATAGCGCCGCTCCTGCAAGGCCCGCAGCAGCAAGACTTGCACCTCATAGGGGAGGTTGCCCACCTCGTCCAGAAACAACGTACCGCCCTCGGCCTCGTGGAATACCCCCGTTTTGTTGTCCGCCGCTCCGGTAAACGCCCCCTTGACATGCCCGAAGAACTCCGAGGCCGCCAACTCTCTGGGAATGGAGCCGCAGTCCACGGCGACGAACGGCCGCTCCGCCCGCGCTCCCGCCTTGTGAACAGCGAGGGCGACGTGTTCCTTACCCGTGCCGTTCTCCCCGCGGATCAACACCGACAGGTCGGTCGAGCCGACCAGCGCGGCACGCCGTTCCACCTCGCGGATTCGGTCGCTCTCCCGGCGGAATATCCCCTTGCCGCTCTCCCGCTTGGCCCGCGTGCGGTGGAGCAGGCCGTTCAACATGGTGTAGAGCGTTTCGGGCAAAAAGGGTTTGGGCAGATAGTCCTCTGCACCTGCTTTCATGGCCCGCACAGCGGACAACACCTCGGCGTGCTGCGTCATGACGATGAAAGGAATCCGGTAATGCTGCTCGTTCATCCATTCCAGTAGTTCAATTCCGTCGCCGTCAGGCAGGCGCAAGTCCGAGAGAACGATGTCGGCATCCGCAGCCGCCATTATCCGACGTGCACCGGCGAGTGTGGTGGCGACCTCCACCTGCATCTTTTTTCGTTCCAACCAGTTCCGCAGTACCCGGCAAAGGACGGTATCGTCTTCGACAATCAATATCCGGCTCATAAGCGACCTCCCTGCTCTCTTGCCTGCACGACCAGCCGTCGCCCGACGGCAAGTACCGACATGACGGCGGCGTGCAGAGTTTCGTCCGTTATATCGGCTGTGGACAACGCCTGCCGTAATACTTTCAGGGGCGCGTCTATTTGCAGTACCTCCCACAGGGGCAGCAGTTGGTGTGTCAGCGCCGCAAGCGTCTTCCGGTCGCCTTGCTTCAATCCGACAGATAGCGCCGCCATGCTTTTCTCCGTTTCTCGCACCAGCAGGCCGAGCATCTCCCGCCCGTTATCCTCCCCACGCAGCAGCACGGAGAAGTCCGCCGCAGCAATGGCCTCGTTCTCCCGCTTCCCGATACAGTGCGACACGGCAGCGAAAAGTTCGTCGCGGGAGAAGGGCTTATAGAGGCATCCGGCAAATCCCGCACGGATAAACTCCTCCGCGCTCCGCTCCGCACGGGCGGTCATCGCCATGACGGGAACCCTCCGGGCATTGGCGACGTTGGAGGTGCGCAGCAACTCCAGCAGCCCGAACCCGTTTACACCGGGCATCATGATGTCCGTCAGTATCAGGTCGAAATCGTGTGTTCGCAGTCCCTCCATCAACTCCCGGACACCGGGATAGCCCTTCGCGTGCGCCTCATGGCGGGTGAACATCTCCGTGGTCATGGCCCGCAGCATGGCGTCGTTGTCCACCACCGCCACCCGCAACCGCGCGGGCAGGGTGTTCGGGACAGCCGTTTGCGGCGGCAGGTTCCCCTCCGTGCAGATGCACAGGGGTAGCCGCACTGTGAAGGTGCTGCCCGCTCCGGGGAGGCTCTGTACGGTAATTTCCCCTTTCAACAGTTTCACCAGCGCCAGCGTGATGGAAAGCCCCAAGCCGAAGCCCTCCTCCGCTTCGGCATTGCCCAGCCGGGCGAAAGGCTCGAATATCCGCCCGGTCTGTTCCTCTGTCATTCCGGCTCCCGTGTCCTCCACGCGGAGGGTAACGAAGCCCTCCGTGTAGTACAACCCCAACCGCACGTGTCCTCCCGTAGTGAATTTCACGGCATTGGACAACAGGTTGCTCCCGATTTGCAGGATACGTTCTCGATCGCTCACGACGATGGCCTCGCCGCCGTCGCACTCAGTGATAAATTCCAGCCGTTTGGCGGCCACAGCCGGAGCATACTCTGCCGCCAGTGTGTCGATAAGGCTCCACAGCCGGAACGGGCAGCACTCCGCCTGCTCCTTGCCCGTATCCAGACGATAATAGTGTAGCAGAGTGTTCAGTAGCGACAACATTCTGTCCGATGACTGTCGGATCGCCTCACTGTAACGCAGGCGGTTCTCCCGCCGTCTTTCGCCGGGCAACAGCTCCGCATAGTTGTTAATTGCTGCGAGCGGAGCACGCAGATCATGGCTCACAGTCAGCAGGATGTTTTTCCGCAAGGCGAGCAGCTCCGTATTGCGGCGGTTCAGGTGTTCCAGCGCCCGGCGGTTTCGTTCGCGGCGTTTCAGGTCGGCGTGCAGCAGCACGTAAAACAGGATGGCCAGCAGCACGGCTCCCGTCCCCAATGTCGCCATCAGCGATAAGGCCCGCTTGCGGGAGTGTAGGTAGGTGTCCGTGGCGTGTGCAGCACGGAGAGCGACTGTTCGTTGAACGCCCGGAACAGGTGGCAGATCTCCGCGTTGAGATGCCGGTTCTTCATATCCAGTGTGTCGAGCCGCGCAAGTAGTACCGATGTCCGGCGCATCCGCTCTTGAGTGATTTCCGAGGCCAGCGAGCGGAGTAACTCCCCGGAAGATACCTGATGCTGTTGCAGTGTTTCACGAATCCGGCGTTCCGTACGCTCGTAGTTCTTCTTCCGGCTGCGGAACAGTCCCAGAAAGCCACCGGTATCGCTCGCCTCAAGGTCTTTACCGATCCGTACGTTCAACCGCTCTTGCAGGACACTGTCTTGGCGCACAAAGTCAGGGATACGTTCTTGCAGCAGGCTATAGGTGTCATCCAGCTCCCGCAGGCCGTTCAGCACCGAAAAGGTGTACCGCTCCTTCTGGGCGAGCAGCGCGAGGATCGAATCGATGCGCTCGCGGCTTTCGGTATCCGGCAACGTGCCGCGCAATTCCAGCAACGACTGCGTTACCCGTTCGCGCTTATTTTTATACTCGGCGTAGTCCTCCTCGTCCCACGCCATGATGCGTTCGCCCAACAGCGCCATATCCAGAAGTTTTACGGCGATCCGTTCGGTCTGTCCGCGGCGCGTCAGCAGCGACTGCGCCTCTCTGTCCATCACCGCCAGCTTGCCATGTTCGCGGTAATACAGGGCCAGCACGAGGAGGAATAGCAGGACAAGCACCACGTATCCCGTGATGATTTTCAGGCGTAACAGGCGTTGCGAGGAATCCATCTGTATTGTACGTTACGTTTTACAAGGAAGCCTGCCGAATCCCTTGTCGGGAGGCAGGCTTCTGATTGTGATGTGAAATGAATGTTTTGTAATCTCTTATTTCTTTTCCGCCTTTGCCTCCGTTCCGATGTAGCGGACGACGACGGTTCCGTGGTGGAGGGTGTAGCAGATGATCCAAAGGGTGTCGGACGAGCAGCGCAGTCGGAAGCGCAGACCGAACATGTCCCGTCCGTAGCGTTCGTAGCCCTCCGGTGCGGGCTTATGCCGCAGACGTGCCCCGTGCAGGTGGCGCTCCGCTGCCGTGAGTAGCGTCACCGCGTACTCCTCGGCAGCGGGTGCGGACGTTCCCTTGCGGCCGTGCAGGGAGAGGAGTGCCTTGTCCACGGCTGCACGCAGCAGCGGACGCACCTGCGAGCGGTAGACCACCGGGATAAGCCTCCGGTCGGCGGAGGGAACGTAACGACACGTCAGGCGTTCGCCTCCGACCGTGCCCGAAAGTTCGTCGCAGACCGTGCCGGAGCCTTCGGCGGGAAGTTGCGCGCCGGAGCCTCCCCCAACCAACCCGTGCGCCCGCAGGAAGGCCGCCAGCTCCGCGCCGTGGCGCACGAGGTCGATGTTCACCTGTACGGGGAGGGCCGGTCTCGTCGGTCAAGAGCGTAATTCCTGCGTGGCAGATCATCGCGGCAGTTATTTCAGTGGTTTGCCGCCGTAGGTTACACTATCCAAGAGTTCTACCGCACGGGCGGCGACCGCCGTGGGCAGCGGGGCGTAATGTTCCCTTGCAGCCAAGTTCTGCGCTTCGGGGCCCACGAGCCAGCGAAGCACGGCGAGCGTCTGTTCGGCCTGCTCGCGCGTGCGGCCCGAATAGCTCTGGTCGCGGTAAAGCATTACCCACGAGAAACAACTGATCGGATAGGCTTCGGCGGCGGGACTGTCGGTCAGCATCACGTTCGTGTCGGCGGTTTGCAGGGCGGCAGCCGCCGTGATACTCTCGGTCGAGGGTTGGACGTAGTTGCCCGCGGCATTCTGGAGCAAGGCACGCTGGATGTCGAACGAGGCGGAGTAGCCCGAAGCCACGTAGCCGATGGCGCCGGGGATTTTCTCTACCAAGCCCGCAACACCCGGCGTTCCCGTGGCGGCGACGCCTCGCGGGAAGGTCAGGGATTTACCCGTGCCGACGGATTCCGCCCATGCCGGGCTGACGGAGGAGAGGTAGTGGGTAAAGACGTAGGTCGTGCCGCTGCCGTCGAGCCGGAACACCGGGTAGATTTCCTTGTCGGGAAGCGATACGCCGGGGTTTACGGAGGCGATGCGGGCGTCGTTCCATTTGGTGACGCGCCCCAGATAGATGTCGGCGACGAGTTCTCCCGTCAGGCGCAGGTTATCCACCCCGTCGAGGTGGTAGGCGATCTCCACGGCGCCCAGCGACGTGGGAACAAGGACGGTCTGCGCGGGCATCTCCTTGAGTTCTGCGGCGGTCAGGGGTACGTCCACGCCCGCGAAGTCGATCTGGCGGGAACGAAAGCTTTTAATCCCCCGGTCGGTACCGATTCCGGCATACGTTACGGGGATGTCGTTCTTTTCCCAGTAGCGTTTGAACGCTTCGGAGTAGAACGGAAGCGGGAAGGTCGCTCCCGCGGCGGTGATGACTGTACGTCGGGCGGCTGCCGCGGCTGCCGCGTCGCGGGGATTGGTTTCGGGGTCGGCGGGCGTCGCGGCGAAAAGCGACGTGCCCAGAAGCATGGCGGCGAATAGGCTCGCCATGCTGGATAATATATTAGTTTTCATTAAAATCATTATTAAATTATTTATTACAATCTATTCCCACGGGGTATATAATATGCGACTACATCCTACATTATCACCCCCTTGATGCGACGGATCAACAAAACGGAATGTCATAAACTTATTATCCGAAGTCCCTATTTGGATGGATGTATTGAAATGTTGTGTATTATCGACTATCATATTTCCATTTTCATCGATTAAATCATATACTCCATTTACTGAACCTTGGCCAAACGCATCGTTATCAATTTGAATATATTCAGAGATTTTTCCAGCTTCCAACTCGATTGTTGCTATTGCCTCTGTAAATTGCGCGGCGTCTAAATCCATCAGATAAACTACCAATCGCAGCTTATCATGTTCCGGGAAAGCATCAGCTGTATAAAAGAAACGAATTTTAGTATATTGCCGAGATTCAGGATCGGGTTCGTCGCTTTCAGGGATTTCCAAAAACTCAGTGTCGGATAATTGCATAAACTGAAGTGTTCCATCTGCTTCGAGGGTTATTTCTTCTTCATAAAGTATTGTATTATCCGCTTTACGCACAATTCTAAAAGTTCCTGTCAGATTGTCTTTGGCAATATAATTCGTTTCTCCCTCCTCTATTTCGCCGTTGTTGAATGTCGCCGTATAATCGTCTTTATTTCCTGAAAAAATAATGGTAGGAATAAATGTCGTGTATTTATCTTCGTTTCCGGTATATACTGCCAACTCAGAACCAACCGGACGAAAAAGAGTAATCGCTTTGTCCGACGGACATTCATTTTCCGCCAGTACCGGGGTATCGGTCGCGTCGTCCTTTCTGAAAATTTCCAACTTAAAAGTCTTTTCGCTTTTACTGACGTATGGGCTTTCGCTGCCGTTGTAAGTTATGCGGTAATCGCCTTGTAACCATGTCGGATTGAAAGTTACTTGGGGATTGTAATAGCTCGTATCCCGAAACTTTCCCTCGGTTTCGCATCCGGCAAAGAGCGCCGCAAGCAGCACGAGCAGGCAGATTTGTAAATTTTTCATTGCTTCAATTATTTATTGTAATTACTTTGATTAAAATTTGTAACTGACCGACAGCGAAAGGTTCACACCCTTTTTGATACGACTCAACACCCAATCGCCGGAGTTGTAGTTCATATCCGAGGTCAGATCGACATAGGCTTTGTCATTCGCCGGATCACGATCGGTTTTCGAGGGGCTGCAATTCTGGTAAACGATTATATCCTGATTCAACAGGTCGCTGGCGTTGAATTTGATTTCCATGCGGCTTTTCAGCAGGCGTGCGGAGATTTGCAGGTCGAGTACATCGCGCGAAGCCTCATACTGGTCGTACTTCTCGTACAGTCCGGCGAACAGTAATTTACGACCATTGCGTCCGTAATTGACTGCCGCACCGAAAATAGAACCCTGATAGGCAAGTCCCGCATTGACCGTATAGGGAGCCAAGCCTTGCAGCGGACGATTGCGGTCGCCCGTTCCATTTTTATCTTTCTCTCCTCCAAAAACAGAGGTGAGCAATTGCCCCATATCGTATTTAACATCTCCTTTGAGCAGCGTTGCATTTCCGGAGAGGTAAATATCCTTGAGGAACGATCCGGGGGCAAGGAAGCCGAGCGATTTACGCACATTCAACTCAATCCCCTTTACCGTTGATTCGTCCAGATTGAACGGATAGAGTTTATAATTTCCGTCGGAAGTTTTATAAGTTACATTTTCAACCGGGAGATTGAATTTTTTGTAGAAGGCACTGACCGAGACGACCTCTCCCGGCGCAGGATACCACTCCAGCCGCAGGTCGTAGTTATCGGTAAAGGATTGTTTGATTTGGCTGGTTCCGATCACCGTAATACGGTCGTCCACATTATAATACATACACGGCGTCAGTTCCCGAAAATCCGGACGGGCGATGGTGCGGCTGTATGCAAAGCGGGCATTGAAATTATCGGTAATATTATAAACCAAAGTCGCTGCAGGCAGCCAGTCGGTCTTTTTTACCGTCACCAGACTATCTGCTTTTTGTTTGACTTTTGTTCGTACATCAGTCGTCGCATCCTCCATGCGAAAGCCAGCCGTCAAGTGGAATCTGCGCAGGAAAGAGAACTCGCCCATTAGATAGGCAGCGTGGATATGCTGCGAACCTTCGTAATATTCGGCCCCCTCGCTGCCCTGCACACCCGAAGAGGCGTAGTAGATCGCTCCGCTTCCGAAGTTTCTGGGATCGTAGAGTTCCTGCAAGTTCGGATGGGAATTGCTCAATTCCTGATAGGCTGCCCACTGCCGTTCGTATTCCTGCATTTCTTCCGGAGAGGCATTAGAAGGTTTTAAAGGGAACATGGCGTGCAGGTATTTCTGCTGGAAATCGGCATTGCGGAACGTACCCAGATAGCCCGCTTTGACCGTCTGTTTGTTACCGCCCACCGTAAACGGGTATTCGAGGTCGAAGCCCGCCGTTTTCTTTTTCTCGGTCAGGTTACTATACATCAGGTGTCCCATTTCTACTTCAAACAGGCTGCTGGTTACGCTGGACATCCAATTCAGGTATGCGTTTTCAACGCCCTGCGACTTGTCGCCCATCACGGTAGCCTGCGCATACCGGTCATCGGGGTTGATACGTGTTACCTGATTGTAGGAAGCGTTCCACGAGGCGATCAGCCGTTCGCCGAACAATTTGTGTTCGCCGTCCAATTGCGTCTGCCACAGGCGGCTCTGCAATGGGGTACTGTATTGTTCGTAGGTGTCGAAACCTGTGGTATAACGCCAGATATAGCGTTCGAGGTTGGTGAGCGAAAAGCGGTTGTTGAACATATTGCGCCATGTGATTTTGTGCTTGGGCGACTGCCAGCCCACATTGGCGACCGCTCCGGTCTGCGTAACGAATTTATAGCGTTTGCCGGGGCCGTTCAGACTGTCGTTCTGGTAGGAGCGCATCTCCTTGTAGTCCTCAATGTTCTGCTCGTTGCGGTAGGTCAGCGACGCCACGACGCCCAGCTTGTGTCCCCGTCCGAGGTCGAACGGAAGCCCCACAGTGAGGGCGTAGTTCTGCGTCGGAGCGGCCTTGAACCGCTGGAATCCGTAGGTGTTCATCTGTCCGGCCCGCTTGCGGTCGGCGACGCCCTGCTCGTCGCTGCGTCCCGTGTACCATTTGCGGTCGTTGATATTGCCGAAAAGGTAGTCGCCGCCGAAACGCTTGTTGCTGTAAAAATCCTTACCCGTGGAGTTGGTGTTCATGCCCGTACCAACTGACAGTTGGATGATCTGCTCGGTGGGGATGGCCAGCGTGTTCACCTCGACCAGACCGCCCGTAAACTCGCCGGGAAGGTCGGGTGTAAAGGTCTTGGCGATGGTTACGTTGTCGATCAGACCGGAGGGCAGCACGTCGAAGGCGAAATTACGTTTGTTCGGCTCGGTGGAGGGTAGCGTCGCGCCGTTCAACTGCACGTTGTTATATCGTTCACCCATACCGCGGATATTAACGTATTTGCCGTTGTCGATGGTTACGCCCGACACGCGGCCCAAGACCTGCGCCACGTTGTTGTCGGAGGTTTTCTTAATCAGGTCGGCGGAGATACCGTCGGACATCACGGTACGGGCTTTCTGTTTGGCATACAATCCGTTTGCAGAGGCTTTGTTGTACGTCGCCGTTACCACGACCTCTTCGAGCTGTTCGTTGGCGTCCTGCAACACCACGTCCAGCGGGGTGGTTTTGCCCGCCGTGATCCGGATGTCCGAAATGCTCATCTTCTGGTAACTGATGCACGAAATATCGACGCTGACAGTGCGGGCGGCAAGTTCGAGGGAGTAGTGTCCCTTGACGTCGGTGGAGGTTCCGGTCGTCGTACCCGCAACAATCACCGTCGCTCCCGGTACGGGAAAACCGTCCTTATCGACCACCGTGCCCGACAGCGTGCCTTTGCCCCGCGGCGTGGTCTGCTGGGGTGCAGGGGCAGGTTGCTCGTCCGCTTTCTTCCGGACAATAGCATAGCGGTTGTCATTGACTTTGACATAGGACAATGTGGTGGAGCGGAGGCTCTGGGCGATTAGTTCGTCCGCGCTTTTCCCCTCGACGGCAAGAGGCTGAACAGTGAGGTTTTTCACCATTTCGCCCTCGAAAGAGATAAAGACCTTTTTCAATCGTTCAATCCCTTGAAGCCGCTCCATAAGGGGTTCTTTCGGGAACCCCGATTGTTGGTCTGCGGCGACGACATCCGCGGCACAGAGCAGCAGGATTCCCGTCATAAAGCCGATACAGCAACGCCGTATCCAAATGTTTAATTTTTCCATCTTTTTCTTTTTTTATTAAAATCAAATTACTCAAAATCAACTGTTTATATCACACTAACTCGTTTCCGTAAAGACATAGTAAGTGCTGTCCTTCCCATCAGGCGGGAAAAACCATTCAAAAAATCCAGTCTTGTGAAAGGGACTTACCGATAAAGTTCGATCCGGTTGTCCTGCCGCTTACTGTGGATGCCGTAGATACAACTCAACTCCTTCAACAGTGCCGCACCGCCGTCATCCAGCGGGTAGGAGCCGTAAAAGCTGACCTGCCCGTCCGTAATCCGATCGATAGTCATGCTGACACCGTAGCATTGCTCCATCTTCAACTTTATTTCGTCCAGTCCGGCATGGTTGAGTACGAGCATCCGCCCGTCTTTCCATCCGGCGGCACGCTGCCAGTCGATACTGTCCTGCCGGGCGGTCTGCGTCGCCGTGTCCCACGTAATCTGACGATTGCGTGTCAGCACGGCCAGTACCTCGTGTTCGGCGTTCTTCACTTCGACACGTCCGTCGCGTACCGAGATAACGTTTTCCCGCACGCCGGGATAGACTTTCACGTTGAACGACGTACCCCGCACGGTGGTTTGCGTCTGGCCTCCATAGACGATAAAGGGCTTCGCGGGGTTTTTCGCCACCTCGAAAAACGCTTCGCCCGAAAGACGAATTTCACGGCGCTCGTCGTTGAATGTCCGGTCGTCATAGGTGAGCTTGCTGCCCCGGTTCAGGTAGATCCTACTACCGTCGGGCAACGTAAATTCCTCCACTTCCTGCAAGGCCGCCAACTCCACAAGCTGCGGCGTGCGCTCCAACGCACGGAAGCCGATTACCGCACTGACGCCGACAAGCAACAGAAATGTGGCGACGACGCCGTAACGGTAGAGCCGCGAAACAGGACGGATTTTCCGGACGGCGGCGGTCTGTCTGCCATCGTGCGGAACCGTTGCGGCATAAACCCGGCGAAGGATTCTCCTTCCGGCATTCTTGGTTTCCGGTTCTTTACCGGGGCTTGTCCTTTCGTCGGAGACCGCCACTTTGTCTAATAGGTGTAATTCCTCCGCCGTGAGGTCGCCGCCCGCCGTGTAGCGTCGCATCAGCTTGTGCAGCGCATCCAACTCCCGCTTGGCTTCGGGAGTTCCGAGTTTGGGTTGTTTACTTTCTTTTTCCATAAATACTATTTAGCACATTATTTATTTCCTTATTTTCGGGAGCGTGCATTACATGTCCCCCTCTATATATATTATCGAATTTCGCAGCACTTTTTCACGCGAAAACGGCAACTTTTTGTATTAAGATTGTGTTAAACGCTATTATTTAATTGATTATCAAAATTTTATCCGGTGAAAAAAAACAATTTTCAGCGTCTCGAAAATTGCCGTTTGTAATGTTACCGTAACATCCGGCCCCATTTTTCGGGGGAGATGGGGCAAAAATGCGTGGCAGAAAAAAACTTAATAATAATGTAATCCGAATTGTTTGCCCATTCAGTGAAAAATACGGAATTTTGCCCTATCGAAAGTCTGTTAGGTATGAAAACGGATCAAGAACTGTTGGATGATTTCGTGGAAAGCGCAGAGAACAGGTCTTTTGAAGAGTTCTTCAAAAGGCATCATTCGGCTCTTTACCGTAAATCGCTCCGTTTTTTCAGGAACAAGGAGGATGCGGAGGACTTTTTGCAAGATTTCTGGACATACGTATTCAGGAATATGACACGCATAAAGACCGACGAACAAGGTTCCGCAGCACGGTTCCTACACTCGGTGTATCTGTGCGATTTATACGATTATTATAAAAGGAAAGATTGGGCTACCGTGCGCTTGGACGATGAACTGCTCGGCAAATTGCATCAATGTCCGGAGTGGAGTTACAACAGTGTGGAGGACGACGTCTATTGTGCCGAGATACAGGAGAAAAAGGTGCAGATCATCAATTCGCTGCCCGAAACTGACCGCAAGATTTACAATCTATACGAGAAACACGGGTTCAGTATTTACGACATCGCCCGTTATTCCTCGTTAAGCGAGGGAACCGTCCGCAACAAGATCAGCACGATAACCGCCCTTATCAACAACCGCCTGCGCCCGGTCTATACGGCAATCTCTCTTCTTGGCGGAATATTTGGAGGCATTTCCTTGTAAGAAAAACGGCTACCGTTTCCGATAGCCGTCCGAACGAATCACATCTTTATTCCCCTGCCGGGGTCATGGCTGCTTGCCGCAGCACCGGGCCGAACGAGCATAATATGTTCGTCCACGAATGTACGGACAGCGGTTTCATCCTTTTGGGGATTGATTCCTTCGCTGTTCTCCACCGCGGCATCCTGTGCTGCCGCCGCTTCCGGCTTCGGGGCCAATGTAAGCTGAATCTTACGCTCCAACGCCGCAACCTCTGATTTCAACTGCTTTAATTCGTCTTCCTTCTTCCATACGCCGCCGACGGTCTGTTGCAAAATCGGAATATCGCGCTCGTATTCGATGTTTTTCTCCCGATACTGCTCCACGAGCTTGGGTATGCGCTCCAATGCGTTGAGGAAATTCGACGCAGCGGCTTTCGTGTCGGCCATCGCTACCTGCCCGTTGTTGTAGGTGTACTTGAACGCCCCCTCCACGAAGAAACGGTTTTGCTTGGTCTCCTTGCCGTCTTTCAACAGAGGTTCGGTCTTGACGAGAATCGGGAAGCCGTACAGCTCGCCGATGCGCAGATACTCACCACTTGTCGTGGCGTTCTTGGCAATCTCCTGTAAGTGCGTGCCGAGGCTCTTGTGGTCGGTGGCATCCAGCCCGTCGAGCCGCAGGGCATTGAGTTTGTTGCCCTCCTTGTCGGTCTGTACCCGCGTAAGAAACGTCTCGTAGTCCGCCGACATCTTGACGATGCAGTCGTTGTTGTGGGCGAGCGTCTTGGTGTACTCCTCCAATTTCCATGCGGAGCCGCTCTTGGCCTTGTGGAACGACTTGCGCTCACTCTCCAATGCCGCCACCTTCTTCTCCAACCGCGCTTTGTCAAGCAAATCCGTGTTCCCTGAAAGAATAGCCATGTACTCCGAAAAGTTCATGCCCGACTTCTCGTCCATCGCACCCTCGTCGATGGTTCGTGCACCCATCGCGCCGCTTTTGAGCTGCGAGATGAACGTCTGCTTGCAGTGCAGCAGGTTGAACTTGTAGCTGTCGAGCGATTTTTCGACGGCGTAGATAATTACATCGACTTTGTTCCCGGCGAACATCTTGGCGATCTCGTTACCCTTGCGCACGGCGCGTCCGTCGCGCTGCGCAAGGTCGGAGGGTCGCCACGGCGTATCGAGATGATGCACTGCGACGGCTCGTTTCTGCGCATTGACACCCGTGCCGAGCATAGAGGTCGAACCGAAGATCACCCGCACCTTACCCTCGTTCATCGCGTCGATAACGGCCTTGCGCGACTTCTCGTTCTTGCACTCCTGAATGAAGCGAATCTCCGAGGAGGGGATGCCGTAATCCTCCACCAGCTTGCGTTTGATTTCGCTATACACGTTCCACTGTCCCGGCTGGAACGTCCCCAAATCCGAGAAGACGAACTGTGTTCCTTTCTGCGCGTCGTACTTGCGGTAGTATTCCGCAATCATGCGGGCACAGTGGCTCGCCTTGTTGTCGGTGTGATCATCGTAGTTCGGGTCGATCAGCCGCATATCGAGTGCCATCTTGCGGGCGTAGTCCGTTGCGATCAGCATCTTGGCCTTTTCTTCGGTATCCGACAGCTTGCCGCGTCCGAGTATCGTCGCGTCGCCCGATTGTGCAAATTGCATCAACTTTTCGATAAACTCCTCCTGCTGGGGCGTGGGTGGAATGTTGTGGAGTATCTCGTTCTTATCTGGACGATCCACGCCCACGTCCTCCGCCGTGCGGTAGTCGGTAATCTCGGAGTAGAACGCCGCCAGCTCCGGTACTTTGATGAAGTAGCGGAAGCGTTCCTTCTGCACGATGTTGTTCGTTACCGAAAACTCGAAATCGGTGGACTTCTTGGCGAAGATGGCAGCCCACGCATCGAACGAGTTGATATTTTGCCGTTCCAACTCTTTCGGGCGCAGGTATTTGAACAGCAGATACAACTCCGTCAGCGAGTTGCTGATGGTCGTACCCGACAGGAACGTCGCGCCCAAATCATTGCCCGTGCGCTCCTGTATGGTGCGGATGGCATAGAGCATATTGAGTGCTTTCTGGCTGCCGTCCTGATTGCCCAGTCCCGCCACACGGTCATGACGTGTGTTGAACATCAGATTCTTGAACTGGTGGCTCTCGTCCACGAAAATATGGTCGATGCCCATCTGCTTGAAGTCCACCACGTCGTCCGTGCGCGATTTGATTGCGTGGGCGATACTCTCCAGCTTCACGGAGAGGTTGATCTTGCGCTTCTCCAATCCCCGCAGCATCGCTCTGGAAACATCCTTACCCTGCCTGCGCAGCACCTCCAAATTCTCCTCCACCGTGTCTAACTCGGCTTGGAGAATCCGCTGCTGCATTTCGGGCGACTGTGGAATCTTGCCGAACTGGTCGTGCGACATGATGACACAATCGTAATCGTTATTCTTGATGTTGTTGAAGAACCGCACACGGTTTTCGGGCGAAAAGTCCTTTTCCGAAGCGTAGAGTATCTTCGCGTTCGGGTAGGCCGTGCGGTAACACTCGGCGATCTCCGCGACGTTGGCTTTCAGTCCGATAATCATCGGCTTGTGCGCCAGCCCCAGCCGCTTCATTTCGTGCGCCGCTACGCACATGATCAGCGTCTTTCCCGTGCCGACCTCGTGGTCGCAGATACCGCCGCCGTTCTGCTTCAACATCCAGATACAATCCTTTTGGCTCTGATACACATCCTTGATTCCGAACCGTCGGTTGAGGGCTTTCAGGTCGAGATCGGGAAAGGTCTGGTGCGAACCGTCGTATTGCGGCCGCACGAAACAGTTGAACTTGCGGTTATACATATCCGTCAGCCGCTTCTGGAAATCCGGCGACTGCTCCGCGAGCCATTCAACGAACCCGTTGCGTATTTCGTCGATCTTGGCGTTGGCGAGCTGTATGCCCTCGCTGTCGCGCACCTTGATGTCGTTGCCGTGCTCGTCCTTGCCGATGCTCTTGGTCATATCGGGTACGGTGTTCACGAGGGCGTGTTTCAGCAGGGCAATACCGTCGTAGCTGCGGTAATACCCCTTGACGCAGAACTGGTCGAGAATCTTGGCGTTTTTCACGCCGCATTTGACGGCGTAGTCGTCCATGCTCTCCGAGAAACCGACACTTACTTTCGTGTCGAACAGATAAGATGCGTATGCCGAGTAGATACCCGTCGGAATCCACCGCTCACCGAGGTTGAAATCCAGCTCGTCGAACGTGATCGGACGCGGCGCGGCCTCCTGTAAGGCGGCGAGGGCTTCTTTTTCGCGCTCGCCGTGCGGGTTCTCGGCCATCCATGCCTCGATGCGCTCCGCCTTATCGACCACGTTGCCCGCGATGAAGCGGTCTTTGATCTCGTAACTGCCGGAAAGCGGATTGTAGAAGATGCGCCCTTTCAACTCGTCGATCAACTCCTCGCGGCTGTTATCCGCGAGGGATTCCATGTAGTCGAGGTTTACACCACCATAGCGGTTGAGCGAGGCCGAGAGCGCCTCTTCGGGCGTATCGACGTGCGTAATCCCGTTGAGCGCGAACGCTACGGGATGGTCGAAGATGTCGGCCTTGACGAACTGCCCGTTCTCCGCCCGTTCGAGAGCGAGAATGTCGCGCCCCGAAGCGTCCATCATAAGGAGCTTGACGTTCGCTTTGGCGTTCAAATTACCGTAACGGGCAACGAACTTGTCGTAACAGGTGTTCAACGCCTCGCGCTGCGCCGATCCTTCATCGTGATACTCGGCTTCGTAGGTATAAAGCCTCTCGTAAGCGTCGCGCACGGGAATGTAGGCTGCGATTTTTTCCCGCTGCTCCTTTCCCAAATCGAGCGGGTGGAACGTCGCCCCGTAGCGGGTGACGTCTTTCAGATAGCCGATCTGGTAACCTGCTCCGACGGTGTTTACCTTGACGAATGAACCCTCACGGTGGTGCGGTTCCAGTAATCCGTCGAACGGTCTGGGCTTCATCTCCTCCTCGTGTCTGCGCTGCCGCTCTTCTGCTGTGAGTTTCGCTTCATCTTCACGGATTTGCCGCTCGATGTCGGTGATACGACGATTCATATCTGTCCCGGCAGCGTTCTTGACGGGGTAGGCAGGACGCGCTGCGGTTTCGGTGGAAGTATGCACCATCTGTTCCGCTTGGATGGTTGTCGCTGCTGGTGTCGGCATATCGAACAGGGACGGCTGACGCGGTTGCGCCAACTTGGGGCGGTTGCTTCGGCGGCGAGCCTTGCCACCCGTTTGGGCAATGCGTCTCTCCTCCGCCGTGAAGCCGAACAGGTCGTAGAGGCTCATGACCGGAGGCTCGATTTCGGGCTTCTCCTCTTTGGGAGGTACGGTAGTCCCTTCCGCTTCCTGCCGGATTGCGGCGCTCGGCGGTTGTACCGTCTCTTGGACGACGGTTGCCCCCTCGAAATCGGTTGCCTTTGGCGGTCGTTCCTCCCACAACCGTTGCTCTTTTTCCTTTGCCCACGCCCCGAAAGCGGCCAAATCTTCCGCCGTCAGCTCCGTGCGCAGGGGCGTGTCGGTCGTTTGGGCTTTCGTCTGCTGCTCTTGCAACCGCACATCCCGTATGCCACCGGAGTAGAGGCGCATAACCAACTTTGCGTGCAGATTGTCGTCGAGCAACTCGCGCAACTGCGTGGCGATACCCTCTACACCGCCATCGTGCTGATAGACCATTGCGGGCTTGCCATAGGGATCGGTGTCTAACTTCGCACTTGTATGGACGATTTGTTCCCCGTGCTCGATGAAATAGCGGTTGGTGCTTACGCCGTTCTGTATTCCTGTTTGAATAAACAACTTTTCGTCCTCTGTCAGTCCCTCTTTGCGGGTATCTTTTTGCAGGATGACGAGATCGCTGCCGACCTCCGTTCCGGCATGGTCGGCAAAGAGGTTGTTGGGCAGGCGGATTGCGGAGACGAGGTGCGCCCCTTTGAGCATTTCGAGCCTGACCGCCTCGTTACGCGGGGAGTTCATCACGCCCTGCGAGGTGATGAACGCCACGATGCCGCCATCCCTCACGGCATCCAGCCCTTTGAGGAAAAAGTAGTTGTGAATGGCTTTCGCGGCGTTACGGCGACCGACCGATTCGCTTGCAGAGAAGGCCGGATCGAACACCGCCACGTCTCCGAACGGGATGTTGGAGACCGCCGCATCGAAATAGCCGTCGAAAGGTTTTTCGATACGCTCGAAACCCTCTGCCCGCACTTTTTTGTCGGGGTAGAGGCAGGAGAGGATTTTACCCGTCAGCAGGTCTTTTTCAAAGGCCATGACGTCTGCGTCGGCGTCCTTTCGGATGAACGCCTCGACGAATGCGCCGTTTCCTGCGGATGGTTCCAGCAGGCGACGCGGGCGCACGTTGTAATCGCGCAGCACGTCGGCCAACGCCTCCGTTACCGCCGACGGGGTATAGAACGCCGTCAGTACGGAACTTTTCAGGCTGTCGATATAACGCTTGTATTCATTCTCGTTCGCGCTGTTCTCGCGGATCAGGCGGTGCAACTCCACCGTCAGCGGGAAAAGTTCGAGGTCGGATTTCGCCCACTGGACGGCATCGGTCAGCGTGGCGGCGGGATTGAGGATACATTTCAACCCGCCGAAACCGCAGTAGCAGGCGAGCCGCTCCCTCTCTTCGGGAGTGGCCGCCCGTCCTGCCTTGCCCAACTCGAAAGCCGTCCGTATCGCCTCGATATTGTCGCGCAGCTTGGCTTTGCGGTTAAATGCCATTCTCCTCGATACAGATCAGAACAGCACCCGCAAGCTCCGTGTAAAGCCGCTCGTATTCGGGCGAGTAGGCGAAGTCGTCCGAAAGCGGGTATTGCGTGAAGATGCCCTCCACGTAGGGCAACAGTTTAAGTGCGACAGCGGGAGCCTCGCTCTGGGGGATTTCGTCCGAGCATTCGTTCCAGAGCACTTCGACAAGCGTATCGTACTTGGAGAAATGCAGCCCTTCCAGAAGGGAGGCCATTGCCAGCTCGTGCGCTCCTCCGGGCGTGTAGCCCTCGCGCCGCGCCTGCTCGAACATGTCGGCGGCACGGTCGGCACGCTCCTCGACGAAAGCCGCGTCGTGCGCCTTGTCGGGATGGTTCTCTTTAAGATAGGATAACAGGTAAAGCCCGTAGTAGGACAGCTCCGCAGGCTTGTTTGTATTATTCATAATTACTGTGGATTTAGTGGATTATCGGATAAAAAGAGTAATGAAGAAAAGGCACTCGACGTCCCCGCCGAGTGCCACCCACTAAATCCACAGCAAATAAACCGGTATCGACCGTCGAAACGGCAGAACAATCTATTCCTGTGAATTTGTGGGTAAAGGTACGCATTATTTTCTTCTTTTCGTGGATTTTCCCGTTTTGTCGCCCTCCGGAAACTCGAAAACGGTATTGAACTCCCCGTCAAAAGCGACGGCAGCCGAGAATTTCTTACCCTGCTTGCTGTTGAAACCCTTGATTACTCCGGTGCGGCCTTTGGTCAGCAGTTCCGTAATCTCTGCGTCGGAAAGCGTCTTTCCGGCTTTCACGCGAAACACGGGAAGCCCGCACGCGGCATTGTCGCAGCGCACGACCTTGCCGAAGAACTGCATCCGTCCCGTCTTACATTTGGGACAGGGACACTCCGATCCTTTATGCGTGAAAAGTTTATCCGAGGCAAGCAGTTCGGTGGTAATCTGCTTAGTGTAGATCTCGATGGCCTCGCGGAACGTCCCGTCGCGCATCTCGCCCCGCTCGATCTTGGCGAGCGCGGCCTCCCATTCCCCCGTCATCCGCACGTCGGCGATGCGCATCGTCTTGACGACCGAATAGAGTGCCAATCCCTTTTCCGTCGGCACGAGCGATTTTTTCTGACGCACCATGTACTCCCGTGAAAAAAGAGTTTCGATGATGGCCGCACGGGTGGCCGGAGTGCCGATGCCGCACTCTTTGAGCGACTGCCGCAACTCTTCGTCCTCGATCTCCTTGCCTGCGGTCTCCATTGCCGCCAGCAACGTCGCTTCGGTATGCAACGGTTTGGGCTTGGTCTTGCCCTCGGTCATCGAACAGGCAGCGACAAACAGTTCTTCGCCCTCCGTCCATTCGGGCAGCACGGTATCTTCCGTCTCCTCGTTATACACGCCGCGCCAGCCTGCCTGACGGACGGTTGCTCCTTTCACGGTGTATTCCACGCCTCCGCACTCCGCCACGACGGTCGTAACGTCCTTGACGCACTTTTCGGAAAAGGCTTCGAGCATACGTCCGACAATCATGTCGTAAAGGGTCTGCTCGTCGGGCAGCAGGTTTTTAGGCTTCATGCCTGTAATAAGCAGTGCATGGTGGTCGGTAACTTTCGCCGCGTCCACGCTCCGGCGCGTAGGCTCTCCCACGAGGGCGAGGCGGCCGCTCCATGCCGGGTTGTTTTTGAGCGTGAGCAGCAAGGCCGGAATCTCCGTAAAAACATCTTCGGGAATGTAGCGGCTGCCCGTGCGGGGATAGGTAATCAGTTTCGCCTCGTAGAGCTTCTGGGCAAGGGAGAGTGTCTTCTCCGCCGAAAAGCCGTGCTTGGCGTTCGCCTCCTTTTGCAGTGTCGTCAGGTCGTAGAGCAGGGGCGTGTCCTGCACGCTCTCCTTGCGCTCGACCTTCGTGATTCTTACCCTGCCTTGCTCTTTGAGCGTCCCGTAAGCCTCCGTCGCGGGTCGTTTCTCCTTCCATTTCTTGCAGGAGGAGAATTTCACCACCCCGTCATCCGTTTCCCCGGCGGTCGAGAAATGTGCCTGCCAAAGGGTTTCGGGCGTAAAACGTTTATTCTCCCAATACCGCTCGCAGACCATCGCCAGCGTGGGCGTCTGTACACGTCCGAGTGAATACGTGCCGCGTCCGGCAGCTACCGTGATGGCTTGCGTGGCGTTGATGCCCACCAGCCAGTCGGCCTCGCTGCGGGCTTTGGCCGCGTAGTAGAAATTGTCGTACTTGTTGCCGCTTTCGAGCCTTTCCAGCCCCTCGCGGATGGCGGTGTCCGTCAGTGAACTGATCCAGAGCCGCTCGAACGGTGTCGCGCAACCGATATACTCGTACAGGTAGCGGAAGATCAGCTCGCCCTCGCGCCCCGCATCTGTTGCCACGATGATGCGTTCGCTTTCGCGGAACAGGGCGGCGATGACCTTGATTTGAGCCACCACGTCGCTGTCGGGCTTGTAGCCTTTTTCGGTCTTGACCTGACGGGGAATCAGTTTGAACACCGGAGGAATGATGGGCAGGTTGTCGGGGTGGAAACCCTTGATGCCGTAACCGTCCGGCAGGGCGGGCTGAACCAGATGGCCGAAAGCCCATGTTACGTTATAGCCGTTTCCGGTCAGATAGCCGACCTCCCGTTTGGTGGCTTTCACGATGCGGGCGATCTCCCGCGCCACGCTCGGTTTTTCTGCAATGATAGTTTTCATACTTGATTTATTTTATTGTGGATTTAGTGGGTAGGGCTGGAAGCCCCGGTTTATTCGTCGTTCGTTTCTGCCGCCGTAGTGTTCTGCGAATACAGCCGACGCAGGATTTTTCGGTCATAATAGATGTGATACCCGTCAGGGGTATAATATCGTTCGTTATCTTCTTCGATGGCGTGCCAATCGACACGCCGCAGGGCACAGCCGCCTACGCCGCAGACGAGACAGAAGAACAGGAGAATGACAAAGGCCGCCATAGCTACATTTTCATTCGGGGCCTGTTCGCGTTCTGCTGCCTGCGCTGCTGCTCCTCATTGACGGGTGCGGCTTGTCCCCGTTGCAGCGGCTCGCCCACGTGTTTGGTCGCCTCGTCGGTCTTACCCTCCGAATTGACAGCTACCTGCGTGCGGGAGGCGTTGTCGGGTTTGATTTCATGGATTTGCCCCTCTTCCGGTCGTTTGCGAGAGAAATCGTATTTGCCGCGCTCGTGGTTGGGGCGCACGTAGGCATTGAACGGCTTTCCCTTCCTGTCGATAAGCCCCTCCATATAGACCCATTTGTTTTGTTCCCAGCCTTTCTTGATTTCGTCGGTAACAGGTCTTTGGAGCAGGGTGCTTCCGATACGCAGCTTGCGTGGTTGCTCCTGTTTTTCGCCGCCCGTCGTCTGTGTCCGTTCCTGACGCTGCGCTTCTTTCCTCTCGCCGAAATGAAAATCCAACCCCCGCCTATCGGCGTTGATCTGGATCGTGGCATTGAACACCTTACCGTTGTTCTTCGAGGTCATGCCCTCCACGTACACGCCCTCGCCTCTGGCAAGTGCCGCCTGCTGCTTGTCGTCCAACGCCGCGCTCAGTACCTCTTGGGGAATGTTGATGTCCCTGACCGGAACGGACACCGTTTCATTGGTTACGCGGTCGATGCTGATAAACGAGGGGAGCAGTTCGCCTGTCGCCGGATCGACGACTTCGGCCACACGTCCGAGATTGCCCGTCTTTTTCAGGTTGTCCCGATCCTCCGCCGTGAACTTGACGTTCAGGTATTCGTCGTAATTCGGTGCACGACGTATCGGGTGAGGCACGAGCGATACCGTACCGTCGGAATTCTCCCGCAGCGACAGACGTGCCTGCATCGCAACACGGATACCCCCGATTTCGGGGTTGCAGTCGATAAGGCGCGACTTGCCGTAGTTGCGCATCCGTTCCAGATCGCCCGACTGCTCCAATGCCGCAAGGTCGATACCCCAGCGTTCGGCGACCTCCGCGCGGTCGAGACGGCTGTCGTCGATAGGCTTGTACCCCTCCTCGGCGGGAGTCTGCTGCGGTTGCGCCTGCTGTCGTTCCGTTTCGGTGCTCTGGCTCTCGGAATCAGGTTCCTGCCCTTTTTCGGCGGCATCCGGCGTCTCCTGCCGCATCTGTTCGGCCTGCTGCTCGTACTTGGTCGTATCGACGCGGTGGGCGTCGAGGACTTCCTTGTACTCGTCCGGCTTTTTCAGCATCTCCTTCATGACCGTAAGCACGTTTTCGATACCCTCTGCCGTTACTCGGTAGAACGAGAACCGCTTGGGGTCTTTACATTGCCGGAAGAAGTTGGAGAAGAAGTTGTCCAGCACGTCGCCATGACGGTCGAAGCGCAGGAACTCCCGTTCGTGTTCCGGTTTGGCGGCTCTCATGTTCGGCGTGCCGTCGCGTTTCAAACCCGCGACGACGCCGATCTCGCCCGTCTGCTCGTCCTTGACGACCAGAACGTCCTGTTCTTTTTTCCTTTGTTCCATAATCGTTTGATATTTAACTGCATCTCGATTGATGTGCCGCGAATTTAGCGGTCTCGGAGGCTGCGGCAATGGCTCGCACACGGCGTGGCAGCTTGTGGCGTCCGTTTGGCAGCCTTTGGCGTTCAACCTTTGCCTTTCTCGACCTTGCGGCAGCCCTTGAACTCGTCGAAATGGTTTTTCAGGAACTCCTGCACGTCCGATTCCTTGTAGTAGATTTTATGCCATAGCATCTGGTAGCGCAGCGTCCCGGAACTGCGGTAGCGTTGCAGCGACCGTTTGCTCGCTTGAAGAAGTTGGCACAAGTCCTGATTGTCCAAAAGACGTTCGCCGTCCAGATATTTCACCTCCTTGATTTCCTTGCCCGCGAGCTTCGAGAGCATCTGTTCGTAGCGGTCGAAGCGTTCCATAATCTTCGACATCCAAAGCTCGAATGTTTCGGTATCCAGCAGTCCCATACCCTTATCCTTTCTTCTTATTGCGACTGCCCGTGCGCAACAGGTAATTACGTTTGAAATCTTCCAGCCCTTGCGGATTGCAGACGACGACCGATTCCGCGACCATACGCTCCACCTCCGAGAAATGGTAGCGGCACGCGCCCCTGAAAATGGCGTAACGGATACGTCCGCCGTCCCGCAGGCGTTGGAGCGTGCGGCGGCTGATGCCCAGCAGCGACATGACCTCCTCGTTGCACAGCCACACGTCCGCTCCGTCTCCCTTTTTCGACCGCTCGCTGTCACGGACATAACCCGCGATACGGTCTATTTTTTCCACCAGCTCTTTATAAGCGGTGCTTTCCATCGTGATGATTTCCATAACCTTTGCTTTTTATTTCCGAAGCAAAGGTGTCGTTTTGCCACGGCTTGCTTTCACGTGCCGATAACGACACGGGAAAGATTTTCAGAAAGTTGCAGCGATACGAAGAAGCCAAAGAGTGCCAAACGGACGCCACAAGCTGCCAGAAAGCCGGAAACGTAGGACACAGGGAACGGTTTGCCTACATTTGCCGCATACTTAAAATTTACAGATCATGGAAATAGTAATCGTAGAGAAGAGAACATTCGAGGCGTTGCTCACCGCTGCCGGAACGCTCGCCGCAAAGGTCGATGCCTTGCACCGTCGTTGCGGCGACAGGCAGGGGTGCAAGTGGCTCGACGGGGAAGACGTGTGCCGCATTTTACGCATAAGCCCGCGCACACTCCGAATCATGCGCGACAACCGTGCTATCGGGTTCACGCAGGTGAACCGTAAATTCTATTACAAACCGGAGGAGGTGGAGCGGCTGTTGAAAGGGGCGGCTTTACAACGCTACGAACGGGAAGAGACCTGAAAGCTGTACGAACCCATTGAATCCACAGATATATGAATGACGACCGAGTGATTACGGCAGACGACGGGCGTATCGCCCCGGTGCTGCAAGCCTTGAAAAGGGCGACGAAACATGCAGAGCGGCTGATGGAGAATTATCATCCTCCGTTCGCGGGAGAACGATACCTTACGGACAAGGAGGTGATCGCTCTGCTGAAAGTAAGCCGCCGCACCTTGCAGGAATACCGTACCGGACGAAAGATACCCTTTATCCTGTTCGGAGGGAAAGTCCTCTATCGGGAAACGGACATCGAAAAGCTCCTCGCGGATAATTACCGCAAGTCCATTCCCTGAAAACGAACGGCGGACAAGCCCGAAAGCCTGTCCGCCGTTTTTTCAATTCAAGTACCCCTCCTTGTATCGGATGACGATCGGAGGCGTCGCACGCACAGGCATCGTCGCCTTACGCACAAGCCACCTGCGCAGCAGCGCCGCAGGGTATGTGTCCAACCGGAACGCGAGGGCGATGACGACCTCCATGTTATACACGTCCGCGTTGTTGCCGCTGGTCAGACGAACGCACTTGCAGACCTCGTATGCGTTCAGGGCTTCTTCTTTGAGGACGGATTTGATTCCGCTACCGACGGCTCCCGCGGTAGTACCGAACAGTTCGACGAGTTCCGGTTCGCTCATCCATACATCGCAACCCGTTACACGGATGGTATTTTCTTCTATTTTGATGATGTCTCTTTTCATATCTTCAATTATTTGAATGGTAAATATCGGTGTTAAATAGCTACTCCCGCAAATTCCTCGATGGAGTTCAGTTGCGCGGCGAGGGCGGTCATATCCTTCTTGACTTTCTCTTTCGTGATCTTGGCGTAAATCTGCGTCGTGCGGATGTTCTTATGTCCCAGAATCGAACTGACCGTTTCGATAGGCATACTGTTCGACAGGCAGACCGTCGTGGCCATCGTGTGCCGGGCTTTATGCCACGTGATTTCTTTCTCGATGCCGCAGATTCCCATTATTTTCTTGATGTTATTGCGGATGGTGCTGTACTTCGGAACGGGAAATATCTTGCCATCCTCGCCGATACCTTTGTATTTCTCGTAGATCATCTTGGGAATGTCGAGCAACTGTACCTCCGACAAGACCGTCGTTTTCTGGCGGGAGATATGAATCCACTCGTGATCGTCGAAATACGTGCGGATGTTCTCCTCCGACAGGTTGTACAGTTCGCAGTAGGACAAACCCGTGAAGCAGCAGAACACGAACAGGTCGCGCACGAGTTCGAGCTTGGGTTTCGTAAAGCGCATATCCATCAGCATCTTCAACTCCTCGTTCGTCAGAAACGACCGCTCCGTCTCCTCCATGCTGATCTCGTGCTTGATGAACGGGTCGCGCACGAGCCACCCGTTCTCGATGGCGATGGTTATCATCTTGCGCAGCGGCATAAGATACACCCATACCGTATTGTGGGTGCAATGGTTTTCCGTGCGGAGATACAACTCGAAATCGTTGATGAACGCGGGGGCGATCTCTTTCAGCGCGATGTCGCTCACATGGTATCTCGTTTCGAGAAAACATTTCAGGTGGCCGTACACCGTCAGGTATTTCTGCTGCGTGGACTTGGCTCGCATCCCAGCCCTGACCATCTTGTCGAAATCGCTGTTGAACTGGTCGTAAACTTTCATCAGCGTTTCGTGGCGGTATTCCAGACCCAAAAGAGCGTTCCTCACCTTTTCTGCCGTAACGAAGCCGTCCCGATCCATGATGTCCCGGTAGTGGCTGTTGATTTTTCCCCGGATCGCGTCGAGCATCCTGTTCGCTTCCTGTGCGGCAATACTCCGCCCCGTCATGCGTCCGGTTTCGGTATTCCATAAGGCCGGATCGACTGTCATTTTGCAACTGAACTGCGCGGGCTTGCCCCCGTCGATGGTGATACGTCCCATAACGGGAACAGTACCGTCTTTTCTCACGTCCTTTCTTTTCAGATAGAACAACACGCTGAATGTACTTCTCATAACTCACATTTTTTTAATGGTACAAAACTATTAACTATGGAGTTATTCGTCGTAATGCAAATTGCAGCATATCAACGCAAAAGGAGCGTGTAATGCCTTTTTTTGAGGTCGTCTCCCGAATTTAACTACCTTTGCTGTAAGCAAAGGTCGCAGGAAGCCGAAACCGTATCTTTGCCGCCCCGTTTTTTCCGTGTTCCCGATAGCCTTATTTTTCCGAAAAGAGGTTATGACTTGGTAACGCAACTCCGGTTTTACTTGGCTTTTCTCAGGTTTCCGTTGGCGTTACCTTTTTTGCTGACACTTACCTAAAAGCCTTTTTTAGAGACCTGTTGCCGTATTTTGCTCTTTTTCTATCCTCGGCTGCATTTTTTTCCGGAAAAAAGTACATGAAATCCCGCGGCCGCAGGCCGCAAAAACTACCTCTTGCAAATCACGTTGAAATCGCAGAACTTGCAGGTGTCGGCATCTTCGCACTGGCGGAAGGGCACCGAGGGATCGTAGAGTTCCGCCAGCGTTTGGCGCACCAACTCCTCGAACCGTTCGGCATAAAGCGTGTAACGTCCGCCGCGGACGCCCGTTTCCCGGTCGTCGAGCGTCGGCAGGTAGTCGGGACGGTTCATCGCCCGCACGTAGTAGAGCGCGGGTTCGGCGTCGACGCCCCGCGTGCGGTAGAGCATCATGGCGTAGAGCAAGGTCTGGAGGATGTTCGAAAGCCGCTGTTTGCCTTCGCCGCGGAAAAGACTCTCCACCCCGGCGAACTCCAGGTGCGGCGCCCCGGTCTTGTAGTCCACCACACGCAGCGTTCCGTCGTCCAGCGCGTCGATGCGGTCGGCGATGCCCGCGAATTTCATGCAAAGGGGGCGGCCCGCCGCCGTGAAATCGAATCCGTATGCCACTTCCTGCTCCAGCCCCGTGACCGTGAAGCCGTCGTGCGCCGCATCGTAGGGCATCACCCCGCCCCGCAGATAGCGTGTAACGATGTCTTTGACCAGCAGCAGGTTGCCCGTATAGTCGTCGGTCGTGGCCGCGGGGTCCTGCAAATAATTCTCGTTGATCGCCGCCTCGACCGCCGCGGCGATCTCACCCGTGCGGATCATCGCCCGCAGGGTCTCGCCGGGGTGCGCCTCGCCCACGATCCGGGCATAGAGTTTCTGCACCGCGGCGTGAAGGATCGTGCCGAACATCGGGGCGTCGACCTCCTCGGCGATCTCGTCGTCGGCCTGGAGACGCGCCACGGAGTGAAAATAGAACCGCAGGGGACAGGCCACATAGCGGAAGAAAGCCGTCGGCGAGAGCGTGGCCTTCGATTCTGGGTCGGTGAAGCGTCCGAGACGCTGCATGATCCCCTCGTCCTTGGCCACCTCGATCGGATCGGTCTCGGCGAGGTTGACATCCACACCCACCTCGACCTTCCGGACGGGAAATCCGCTCTCGTAGTTGAGCTGGTAGATGTAGCGGCTCGGTTCGCCCGTCGATTTGTCGTCGGCGTGCGAGCAGTAGAGCATCCACACCCGCCGGGCGCGCTGCACGAGGCGGTAGAAATAGTAGGCGTAAACCCCCTCGTGGTGCTCGGGCGTGGGCAGTCCGTAGGCCGCCCGCAGGTTGTAGGGCACGAACGACGCCTGCGCCATGTGGTTGCCCGGGAAGTTGTCGTCGTTCATCGAGAGCAGGACGACGTTTTCGAAATCGAGGTTGCGGGTTTCGAGGATGCCCATGACCTGCACCCCTTCGAGCGGCTCGCCCTCGTAGGGGATGCGCACGGTCTGCAGATGGCGACGCAGCAGCGAGGTGTAAACCTCCGTCGTCAACTCGATGTCGCACTCGTCCAGCGAATTGCGGAGTTTGGAAATCTCCTCCGAAATCACGGCCAGAAACTCCACGCGCTGACGCCGGTCGTCGCCCTCGTAGGGCGTCCGGGCCACGGCGGCGACGACCCGCAGCAGCCAGTCGGACAGCTCGCGCCACCCGGCGGCGGGCGAAAAGATCATCCGCAGCAGGTCGTTGCGTCCCAGCCATGCGGCGTCGACCGAAATGCGCCGTTCGCGCACGATCTCGTCCTGCATGGCTCGGGTCTCGTGGGCATCGCTGTCCGCGACGTAGGGGTGCGCGAGAATACCCACGGCGTCGGCATGGTAGAACGTGCATCCTGCGCCCTTCGTGCAGCGGTGGGCCTGCAACTCCACGAGGCGTTCGACGAAGGTGTAGGCCAGGCTGGCCCGCAGCGGATAGCCCATCGTGACGTTGACCTTCCCGATCTCGGGAGGCAGGGCGTAGAGCAGCGGCAGGAGCAGGTTTTCATCGGTCAGCACCACGGCGGTGCGCTTGTCCAGCGGCCCCCGTGCGGCCAGTTCCCGCAGGATCGCGGCGGCATGCTTGCACTGCACGGCGTTCGACACGGCGGCCACGGCGGTCAGCTCCTTCGGACGCTCCATGTTGTCGTGCGACACGTCCCCGCGCGGCGGGAACTGCACGACGTTCTCGCGCACGAACATCCCGGCCTCCTGCTCGGGGCGGTCTTTATAATAGGAGTCGTAATCCCAGTAGAAATCGGTCTTGGCAGCCGTCGAGAGGAAGCGGAAAAGCTGTTTCTCGCACTCCGACAGGGCGTTGAATCCCGCCACGACATATTGCCGCGCCTCGGGAAAGGCATACCCCTCGCCGCGGATGCGGTCGGCGGCGGCCCGCTGGACCATGCCGTTGTAGGCGATGCCCAGCTCGGAGAGCCGTTCGCGGAAGCGGGCGTAAACCGGCCCCAGGGTCTTCCAGATCGCCAGGAAGCGGCGCTTCTCCTCCGAGAGATCGGTTTCGTCGGCGAGCGTCGACCAGAAACGCAGGATTTGCAGCTGCGCGGGAGTGAGGTACGAAATGTCGGCCTCGATCTCCTTGATCTCCGAGATGTTGCGGAACAGCATCGCGGCGTCGATCCGGTATTTGTCGATGGTGTCGAAATCCGTCAGGAGCATGTCGCCCCAGAAATAGAACTTGTCGAACGGCTCGGCGTGGTATTCCGAATAGATTTTGTAGAGTTCGGTGATCAGCCGCACGCGGTCCCCGGTGCGGAGTCCCGAAATCTCGGTCGTCAGATCGTCGACCGTCACCCACCGGGGCTGCCACATCGGACACCCGGCAATGCCCGTCAGGGCGTCGACGAAGAACAGCCGCGCACGCCGCGACGGAAAGAGGATCGCCCTTTCGGAAAGCCCTTCGCCGTAACGGGCATAGAGGTCTTCGGCAACTTCGTGGAGAAAGGTTTTCATATAATGCAAAATTCACAATCCACAATAATTTAGTTTGCAGACGTTCAAAACCGACTTCAGCAAAGTCAAAATTGTGAATTATGAATTGTGAATTGCGAATCACTCCACCCTTGTGATGTCGCCGCCCATGAACTTCGCGCCGCTGCGCACGATGGGCGGAGCGCCCTTGTAGGTGATCTTGCCCCCGGTCGAGGTCTTGCCCTGGAAACGGTCGGTCACCCACAGCGCGGCAACGCCCGAACTGGTGACGTTGGCCTCGGCGGCCATCACCTCCAGCCCCGCGGCTTCGAGTTTTCCGGTCGAGACGAACAGCGAAAGGTAGCGCACCGCGCCCGTCAGCGTCGCCGTGCTCTTGCCCGTAAGCTCCATTTTCAGGTCCTTGACATCCATCCGGGCCGTCACCTGCGCCATGCCGCCCACGGTCAGGTCGAGGACCGTGGCCACCAGCGTGCTGTCGAACGTCGCCACGGCGTCGGCAATGGCGACGCGCTCCAGCGAATTGTAATAAACCGTCACCGAAGTGCGGTCGGGCCGGCGGGCGTCGGAGCGTTCCGTGATGCGCAGCACCTTGTCCTTCACCTCGGCGCGGAATTTGGTCGTATAGGAACCTTTGGTGTCGTAGACGATCTTGGGGGCTTCGGTGTCGGGAACCTGCACGAATTTGACGTCGAGCGGCGCCGACACTTCGACGGCTGTAAACGACGTGAGCCATTCGCGGCGTTCCCCGGTTTCGGCGGGCTGCTGCGCCCGGCAGAGCGCTGCGGCGGCCAGCATCACGGCCGTCAGAATCATTTTCTTCATAACAAGATCTTGTTTTAGCTCCGCTAAATTACAAAATTATTGCGAAGTTCGGGATTTGTTTTGTATTTTTACCCATTAAAACGAAATTTCGGACAGTGAGAGCGAAGATTCTGAATGCAAGCGCCGGATCGGGAAAAACCTACCAGCTGGCCTACAAGTACGTCCGCGACGTGATCGACCAGCCGGGCCTCTACCGCCACATCCTCGCCGTGACCTTCACGAACAAGGCCACCGAGGAGATGAAATCGCGCATCCTGAAGGAGATCCACCGTCTGGCCTCGGGAGGCGCAAGCCCCTATCTGGGAAACCTCTGCCGCGAGCTGTCGCTCGACGAGCGTTCGGTGCGCAAACGCGCCGCCGAGGTGCGTTCGAAAATCCTGCACGACTACTCGCGCTTCACGGTGCTGACGATCGACACCTTCTTCCAGCGCATCCTGCGGGCCTTCATCAAGGAGCTGGGCATCGACCTCAATTACAATGTCGAGATCGAGACGGCTTCGGTGCTGTCGAAGGGCGCCGACACGCTCATCGAGCAGATCACCGTCGACCGCGACCTGCAACGCTGGCTCACGGAGTTCGTGCAGGAGCGCATCGACGAGGGCCGCAAATGGGACATCCGCGACGGCATCCTTTCGCTCGGCGGCGAGTTGTTCAAGGAGAAGAACAAGGACGCGCTGTCGGTGCCGCGGTCGCGCGAGGAACTGGGCCGGATCGTATCGCGCGCCGCGGCGCAGGCCGAGGCGACCAAAAAGCAATTGCAGCAGACCGCCGCCCGGGCCGTCGCGATCATCTCCCGGGCCGGACTTACGGCCGCCGACTTTTCGGGCAAGAGCCGCAGCTTCGCCAATTATTTCTTCACCGTCGCCGCGGGCGAACTGAAACCCTACGGCGCGACGGTGGCCAAGATGGCCGCCGCGCCCGAGGGCTGGGGCGCCAAGGGATCGCCCGCGCAGGCGCTGGCCCCCGAGCTGCAACCCCTGCTGCGCGAAATGTGCGACATCTACGACGCCAACCGCAAGAGCTGGAACACCTGCGACCTGCTGAAGGAGAACTACCGCAGCTTCGCCCTGCTGTCGGACCTCTACAAGCGGGTGCAGCAGCTGTGCGACGAGCAGAACATGATGCTCCTCTCGGAAACCAAATACGTCCTCTCGGAGTTCATCGGCCACAACGACGCGCCGTTCATCTACGAGAAGGTGGGCAACCGTTTCGAGCGTTTTATGATCGACGAATTCCAGGACACCTCCCTGAAGGAGTGGGAAAACTTCCTGCCCCTGCTGCAAAACGCCATGGCGCAGTCGGAGGAGACCTCGGTGCTGATCGTGGGCGACATCAAGCAGTCGATCTACCGCTGGCGGGGC